>JAAUXT010077164.1_pt1 | contig 12481 bp, 17 predicted proteins | sample 7278171 | NCBI WGS metagenome assembly JAAUXT01 (sample SAMN14350112, study PRJNA611818) | marine sediment metagenome | isolation source: surface marine sediment (1.8m) | place: French Polynesia: Moorea | collected 2018-08
GGCCTGGGGCCTGGGGCCTGGGGCCTGGGGCCTGGGGCCTGGGGCCTGGGGCCTGGGGCCTGGGGCCTGGGGCCTGGGGCCTGGGCCTGGGGCCTGGGGCCTGGAGCCTGGAGCCTGGAGCCTGGGGCATTGGAGCCTGGGGTCTGTAGTCTGGGACCCAGAGCCGAAGGCCTGGGTTCTGGAGCCTGGAGTCTGAAGCGAAGCCTGAAGTCTGGAGTCTGGTGCTGAAGCTCCATGTCTGTGACCTGGGGCTTGTGGCCAGAGACCAGAGGCTTGAGGCCTGAGGCTTATGTCGACCTTTTTGCGAAGGTCCTTGTTGAGTCATTTCAAGGCTTGACGTCACACCCGGCCCTCTTTCCCCCTCTCAAAATCGCAAATTTTACCCCTGATGATGTCAGCTGCAAGGACAAAAGATTCAGGGATCTGGTGGAACAATTCACCATCCGATATCCAAAGAATGCGTCTGTTTGGATTTCCATGTTGTGCTCGAGACACGAAGCCTAAAAATGAACTTCGGTGTTGGAAGATGAGGCGACCTGTCAATTTTCACTGACTGAATAATTGTCCCGGACATGGACACCAGAAGTGCCGCATTCTGTCTTCCCAAAAATTTGTGCCGAGAAAACGAAGAAGAAATCTGTTGTGTGTGTGTGTGTGTGTGTGTGTGTGTGTGTGTGTGTGTGTGTGTGTGTGTGTGTTCAAAGTGATTGATTCCATCTCACGCGTTGGTTGTCATTTCAGCTTTTCAGGAAACACATTTCCATCCGTTGGGTAAACAGAGATGCTCATTCACAATTCAAACTTTATGCACATTAGTGTGCATTACAAGACACACTGAAGTTCTTTCCACGTGTGGAAAGTTGCAAACACAATCCCCTGCAAAAAAGGACACACGACATTTGTGGTGCATGTACGGTGCAGGGAAATCATGAGTGGAGCCAGGGTGACTCTTTTGAGAAAAAGCAGATTTCTCCTCAGGCAGGCACAAAACAGATGCCATTTTCTCCACGATTGTCATCAGGTTGTGTGCTGCTTGGTGCAATGTTTGTTTCTGTGATGCAGAACAAAGCTGACACCAGCACCTTCAGTTTGCGTGGTCCTGTAGAAAAGAAATACGAGCTCGTACGGGTCACTTTTGAAAGAAGAACATTCGCTCCATCCATCGACATGCACCGACACAAGACAACGAAGCTTACGCTTCAGCTGGGTGGAGTCTGTTTCCGTCGCATCTCTGCCACTTCACCCGATTTACTGCCAGTCACTCCTTTTGTGTCTGCAGGGACGCAAGAATGTTTTGCATTTTCTCGCTCGCTCGTTCCCAACTTCCAACTCCACACACGCAGACGGTTTTCAGAATGCTTTGGCCATTGTGTTCACTCTTCCAGATTTCTTTGGTGGTGGTGGTGGTGGTGGTGGTGGTGGTGGTGCTGGTGGTGGTGGCAGGGGGCTTGGGGTTGGCACCCGGTAACTTTTCTTCTGAAGCAGAAATCGTTGACCTGTTCCTTTCGATCGTCGCAAAGGCGTTTCCGTATACCTGCATGTGCGGCGTTGCAATTATTCAGCTCACACCTTTCATCTATCTACTACCACAAAGTCACCCGTCCCCCCCTGCTCGTTGTGAATGTAATGAAGGTTGCGTTCTTTTCGAGACCTTTCGGGGATTTTGTCTGTTATCAGTTGGTTGTGGAGACACATTAGGCTTTGGCAGAGACAGGTACGGTGATCCAGTGATTGTGTCGTAAAACACGCAATTTGCGAACCTTTCCCATCATAATTACATGTGCATGTACAGAGAAGCAAGACTGCAGGAACAATGCGAACTGGCGCAAACGTCAAACTCGGCTTATTGCTTCCTTGTATACCCTTGTTGTCAAGGGAATCCAAAAGCGTTTGAAAAGCCCCTGGTACATTGAAAGCTTTCCTTTCATTTTCCGAGCTTGTGAATGGCTGGCTATAGATCTATACGTGTAGTTGGGTTTTCCAGCTTTAGCAACATGCCAAGGTGATTGGCTCAACAAAAACGAACTCGAACTGTTTGCATCCTTGGTGTTTCTCTCAGCTGTGCCTGCAGGTTCTGATTGGCAAAGTCGCAATTTAAGATACTGGAGAAACCTACTGTTTTGTGTGCACCTGATGCAAAGGAATTGAAGCTGAAAAACTTTCCGCCCGTTTACCCTTTCGCGTGGCTGTGTTTTCCAGCACGTGTCTCCACGATGAAGATCAAGGACAAAGTGACGCTGGAGGTCGGCGGGGCCCTGTTCACGACGACCAAGAAGAGTCTGTCGGTGTTCCCGAGCTCCAGGCTCGCGCAGCTCGATGAAAACGACGACAGCTTCGACCCCAGCACCGGACGCTTCTTCTTCGACAGGAACCCTGAGCTGTTTAACTGGGTCCTGGACTCATACAGGTGAGCCAGGTCTCTCCTGCAGGGCAAATCCACGGCTTTGCGTGCAAGTGCAAAATGGGTAATCATCGGAACTCCTGCTTCTCTTCTCTGTTCGTATACGAAAGGCATTTGTGCATCAATGACATTCAGGTTAGTTTTCTTGAGAGCATCTCTTTGAACCACTGGCAGAACTTCTGGCTTTGCAAAACTTGTTTTTCCTGTTCAAGGCTCTCCAATTCTTCAGTTGTTGGGGTCCACACATTGGTGCTCAGGACATCATTTCTGTTTCAGGCGAGGGATCGTCCACTTTCCTCACAGCATGTGTCCGTGCTTTGTGCTGGAGGAACTGACCTTCTGGCAAATCACCGAGTGCCGACTGGCCAAGTGCTGCTGGTTTTGGCTCAAGTCACACAAGATGGAGTACGAAATCAGAGACGACATCGAAAAGACATTCACCGAACACGTGTTTCTGAAGGAAAGGTGGTCCCTCTCAAACTACAGACAGAAAGCCTATCTTCTGCTCCAAGAACCACGGTCTTCGTTCGCAGCAAAGGTAAAAAGCACACATTTCCTTCAACAACAGATCCACGTACAAAAGAAGCAAAGTCGTTTGATGTGGCCTGGTTGATGTCTCAAAATAAGGAGTGCAGCTTAGAACTTGTCTCTGTCACATGCACTGTTTTGTGTGGTTGGTGTTCTCGTACGTATTGAATCTGATTTTTGACGCTCCCTCGTGAAGGGAAGGAGACCCGTCTGTTCATTCCAACCCAGCAAAGGGGCAGATGTTGTTATGACGCACGCATGTCAGTCTGCTTTCGTAGAATTTTGAAACGAGCTTCAGGAAAAGGAATTTTGCGAATTTTGCATTGGAACGCTCACTTTCTTGCCGCAGGTGTGGGGGATCTTCTTTCTGGTCGTCATGGGGATGTCGATCGCGTCGCAGGTTCTCCTCACCCTGCCGGAGTTCAGGATTCCCCACGAGCGCCTCAACGTGACGCCTCCTGCCGAGTTCACCAGCCCGAAGCTGAGGCTCTACTTTGTTACAAGTACGAGACCAGGTTCTTTTGAATCGAAGAATCTCAGGGAACCGTCTGCAGGGTCCATAGACTGTCAAAAGAGCTGAACCCCACCCACACACCAAAAGCCTCACACAAGTGACCACAGTCCCGCTACACCAAGCCCGATTTACAAGATCTTGACCCCTTTGATTGTTCGCGTGCAGAGCCGCACCGGAGTCTGCAGGTTGTGGAGTGGTTCTCGACGGCCGTGTTCGTGTTCGACATCATCGCGAGGTTCCTGCTGTGCCCCGACCGCTGCGCCTACTTCAAGTGAGCAACATTGGATCAGCGATCTTCCTGTGTCTGAACCACGACAAATACCCGGGTATCGATTCGGTCCATCGATTATGCAGTTGGACAAACAGTATAAATTTATTCAGGGGAATTTGGAAGCAGTGAGGTGACAAAGAATTTCCTTTGATGTGTTCAGACGCAAAACAATGAATGTAATCTGTGCTGTCACATATCAAATCACAATCTCAGGCAGTTTGTTTCCACTAGATACATTGTTCTGAACCAAGCCACATCAAGTTCTGCATTGGTTGTCAAAGCACAGTCTGGCTGGCAGCCATTCGAAAGTGAAAGTGTTCCGTACACAAATACGCTTTTTCCAGCACACGTTTGAACCCTGTCTGAACGCAATGGTCGTGCTTTCTGACGATGTGGTCCAGAGGTACCACGGTCAAGGGTGGGGCATCTCTGAGAAAATTGTGCTTGAGAGCGCATTCTTCGGGGACATTTCTGTCAATTTGTTTTGTCAGGGGCGGGGGGGGGGGGGGGCTCAGGGCCGGCCCTAGTTCCACCCCCTATCACGTGGTGGACTCGGCGAAATCCCTTTTCCTGCTCAGATGCATGTTCAACATCATTGACATCTTGGCGACGGTTCCGACGCTGGTGATCATCGCGCTGATCCACTCGACGCAGCGCTACTACACGGAGCGCGGCCTCTACTACACCGTCGTCGTGCTCGCCGCACTCGGCGTCTTCAGGGTCTTCAGGCTCTTCAAGTTCGCGCGCCACTACGACGGCTTCAGAATCCTCTTCTTTGCACTCAAGGTGGGAGTCAGTGCAGTGACCAAAAAGACAAAGTAGACAGAGTGGTGGGGTGAAGATTGTGGTTTCAGAGTTCTTCAGTCTGAGAGCATGGAAAAATCAAAATTTTACTGCTTTCGCGAGATGGTTGTGAAGGAAACGGTGCGTGTGGCTCTTTGTGGCCCTTCAAAGAGGTATTTTCGCCCTTGTCTGGCACCTTTGCCACCAGGAATACTGCTGTGATCGTCCAAAAATCCCAGGTTCTCTGAAGCAGGTCACAGAACGAATCATGTTTCGCCATCCAAGGACGTACTTTGCCGTGGTCGTGTTCGTCAATGTTGAGCGGGGATAGCAATTTGTACCGCAGGGAAATGGATGTCGTGCGCATGGTGCACCTTGGCGCGGCGAGTCCTGCGTTATCCTCGTCACGTCTCCTTCCAGCTGCCCACAGTGACCTTCCTCCTCCTCCTTCTCCACAGGCGAGCACGCGGGAGATCTTCCTGCTGCTGATGCTGATCGCCGTCGGGACGCTCATCTTCTCCACCCTCATCTACTTCGCCGAGATGAACCAGGAGGACGACTTCAACAACATCCCCATCGGATTCTGGTGGAGCATCGTCACCATGACAACCGTCGGATACGGAGACAAGATCCCCAAATCTGCCTGGGGGTAGGTTTCTCAGAAGAATAATTCTTTGATGTTTATTTGGTGAATGGTAAATTGTCTCATCACTTGGGAACAACCTTCAGCACAATTACTTCTGTCGCTTTGAGAAATACCTTCGCTTTGTGCGTTGCTGCAATGATGCCAAAACAGAGTCCTGTTTGGTCCACAATTTTCAGAACTTCACTTCCTGAAAGAATATCCTCTGTGATGCACGGAAAATTTCCCTTTTTACGCACCGAGTGTGGAGTTGAAGCAAGTAATGGTTCTGAGGTGTCACTTTCCCCTAGAGACGTTTGTTCATGATGACGTTTGTCAAAAAGTCACAGTGAATCCATGTCGTACGAGTGCAGGATCACTTTCCTTCAATGAATGTGCCAGGTAAAAGCGTTCACCTGCGCACTATTAATTTGGGAAAGTGAGGCAGACACGATCAAAGAACGTCTGGGCGAGTTTCATTGCAAGTAGAATTTTCTTGTGTGTGTGTGTGTGTGTGTGTGTGTGTGTGTGTGTGTGTATGTGTGTGTGTGGTGTGCATGTGCTTGTGTGTGCGCGCGTCGTGTGTGTGTCTATGTGTGTGTTCATGTGCAAGAATTTGCAACTGTTGCGATTCATGGCTTGTCGTAAGATTCATGTTGTCAAAAGAAAAGTTGCATACTGAGAATTTATGATGGAATTTGGGAAAAAAGTCTTGTCAAAGGTTCTTTGAGGTGTCAAGAAAAGCTCACAACACGACGTCTCGCGACTCGTACACAGCTGCACTTTGCGCTCCGCTCGTGTCTCGTGCAGCAAGGAGCGCGACTGCAAAATTTCTAAGCCATAGATCTCCACAACATGAACAAGTGCAGACTGGCACGCTGTTTGCTTTTTGCTGTGTCACGTTGTTCAAGGTTCATTGGCTTGTGGATCCGCTCAACAAGACTGTTCTTCTGGAGACAAATCTTGAAGAACTTCGTTCACTCAGTTTGACTCAACAACTATGCATCGTACATTTACATTTGTTGCATGGCAACAACAAAGCAGGCAAGCTTCATTTGAATCGCGCTTGCATGCAGAAGCAGAAAGTGGGACCCCTGACCCGCTGTTGCAGGTACGCGATCGGCGCGCTGTGCGCCGTCTGCGGGATGGTGTTCACGGGGCTCCCGATCCCCATCATCGCCGCCAACTTCAACCTCTACTACACCTACGCCAAGACCAAGATCCTCATGATCCAGAACACGCTGCGGCAAATGGAGGAGCGCAAGAAAAAAGGTCCGCACCTCCAGTCGCTCTCAGGGGCCTCCGACATGTGCCATGGTTCTGGCAGTGTGTCCTCAGCCCGCAAAACATTCTTCTGTTGGAAAGTCACCGGCTTTTCTAGGGTCTGGAAATTATATCCCAAGTGTCTGAGGCTATGAATTTAAAAATGGCAAAAAGAGGTCTTATTCCTGCGTCATCGGATTGCAGAGCCGTGGCCACAGAGTCAATTCGTTTGCGTGTGAGTAACTTGGAAGCCAAATCTGCGTGGATTCAAAAAACAAAACAGACGCACTTCTTGACGAGTGTCGACTGCGTCTCGCAAACAAAGCCGAATGCGGGCGCAATCTCATTTTTTCCAAAACATCACATCTGAAGTGAAACGTACACAATTCGCCTGCTCAACTCATCAATATTTAATCTCTATCAATCGCTCGGAAATGCGGCATCTTGCGGCATCGAACGTACTTGTGTTTCGGTGTTGACTGTTTCCTTTCATTGCAGGATTAACATTCTGCGAAATCGAGAACAGCTCGGCGTCGAAGCGCAGCTCCAAAAGCAGCACCAAAGTTTCTCCTTCATCGTCTGTGCAATCCATCGATTTGGACATTGTTTCCCAGAAAAACACGAAGAACTCGGGTGCGCCCGCGCCAGTGATCGAGAATCTCAAGGAGGAGGAGGAGGAGGACAAGTACAAAGCAGACACGGTGTGGGCGCACATGCACACCGTCGCTCCCGCAGACAAACTCAATTGATCCACTCCGTCCTTCTCTTACTTCAAGAAAGGCACACACACGCGCGAACAAAAATAACCACAACGACAGAGCTCGTTCGTTGATTTTCTGTGCTTCGAAATTCGCCAGCAGTCGAATGTTGGATCAACAACAATCGTCTCCACAGGTTTTGTAGCTGAAGTTTGTCGTGAATATCAGGCTTTCCTCTCCTTAATTCAAGCCGGCAAAACTGTTCATATCTCATGCATGTCATATGAACACTGGCAGAGAGAACGTTCGAGCCTGCAGTTGAGACTTAGGCAGAAACTTGAAGGTCCGTTTTTCGAGCTGCCAGATTTCTTGTCTTGGCGAAATCAAGTTCTGCGGTCAATTTCGCATTTGGTTTGAGTGCATGATCCGAAGAGACATTCCGGATGAATCTCACAGGCGCTGACGTGTTCATCAGCAGCGCGGACATTTTGGAAGCATCCAGATCATTCTGTCTGACCTCTCTCTCCACAGCAATTTCCTGGGCGTTATGAGAAAATTTTCTGCTTTTGCACTGGCCCTGACAGGGACAATTGCCCTACTCGTGAAAATTGCCCAGACTAATGACATATGAAGTGCAATTTCAACTGAGCAATTGCCATCCCCAAATACCGCGACGTCAATGGTTCGAATGATCCTTGTCTATCGCGACTCATTTCGGGTGCAAAACCAGCATTTCACTCAGATCCTGTTCGCGCATACCATTGTTTCAACATCAAAGAGAAGGATTTTTGTTTCGAAACAAAAGTAAGTTCTTTCTTGTTTCATTTTTGTTCAATTGGCACGAGTTTCAAAAGCACATTCACGTGCGTACGAGTGTATTCGTTTGTGGTTTGAAATGACCACGTTTGGGCACATTTCTCTTTACGGTTCTGGAAAGGACATCAGATCAATAATCATCGCTCTCCAGAACCAGATTCTGATGTCGCGGGTATCTTGCATGGCGTGAGAAGAGGCTGAGACGTGGGTCCCAGATCCACCAAAATCCTCAGCTTCATCCGTCAGTGCGCACCTTCTGAAAGGCCAAAACAGTCCATTTCACTGCAACAGTCAGAACGGAGAGCTTGTTTCGCCCCGACAGGATGCAGTTGGCCGCGGCGGTGTTGGTGCTGGTGGGCCTGGCGGCGGGCGCCTCGGCGAGCCCCGTCCACGCGAAGCTCCGCGACGCGCTGCACAACATCCAGCAGCTCCGAGGTGCGTGCGCAGCGCCACGCGCGGGACGGACCCCTCCATCACGACACCACCGGTCCTGGGGGAGAAGAGCGCGAAGTGCCCCTGAGATATTCAGCGCCACATGTTTCCAGAGCGCGATTGTGCACCACTTGCATGTCCCACAACAAATTTGGACAGAAAGACATCTGGCTGCAAGGCAATGAGGATTCCTCCCATTGAGCCACTTTTGTCTGAGAACGCTTCCATTGAGGCGGCCTTTATGAAGGGAGACACTGGTCGTGAGGGACACGACAAGATTCAGGACGCCACACCCCATGCACCTCCCACTCTTCCCGGACCAGAGGCTTTCCTGGCGCCCTGACACTGAGGTGCCTCTGTGGCACACCCTACCTCTCACAATATCCTGTGGTTCAACCACAATCCTGGCGTTCTTTGTAGCGGAGAAGAGTCGTGCAGTGCGGGAGTTGGAACCGCTGCACAAGATGTTGGGCCGCGGGTTGCTTGGCAGCGTCGTCAACCACGTCGCCAGGAGCGCGGAAACCGCCAAGCGAAACGCTGACGTCAAAGCTCGTCGAAGGTCTGTCTTCTCAGGACGATCTGGATGTTGACTTAAATTTCCTTCCGAACCGACAAAGATCCTCCTGGTGCCTTTGCGCCCGGTGGCTCACGAAAACAAACTGACTGTTTGTGGGAAAATTACGTTGCTGGGCCCAACGCCCACCTGTGTCAGCAAAAGCAAGAGACAACACGATCGTGTGACTCGTGGAAATTCTGCATCTTGAAGTGTTTCTTTCCTTCGTACGCTCAGCAGCAGCAACAACCGATGGTCAGTCCGGGAGCTGGAGCCCCTTAAGAATGTCTTCGCACGAGGTCTGCTGGGAAACGTCGTCCACTCGGTTTCCAAGAGCGCTGACCTCGCACAGCGCCATGTCGACTCCAACAAGAAGACCCGAAGGTTAGTTTTGGTCTGAACACCAATGTACACGCCACTGACGCACATGAGGAATAACTTAGAACTGTGGCATGAGACGTTTGCCCGTTTGTACGCTCAGCGACAGCAACAACCGGTGGTCGGTTCGGGAGCTGGAGCCCCTGAAGAACGTCTTCGCACGAGGTCTGCTGGGGAACGTCGTTCACTCGGTTTCCAAGAGCGCTGACCTCGCGCAGCGCCACGTCGACTCCAACAAGAAGACCCGAAGGTACGAGGAAACCCCACGACTGGTCAGTTTGTGGCCTCTTCACAAAAGTGTTCTCAAGGATCCAGGATCGGGCCAGTGAGGCTGACCACTTGAGGCAGTGATCAAGCTTCAGAAGCTCAAGAGGGAGTTTGGTGAGACCCAGAGCTCACTGGTTCCGCTGGTGCAGTGTCTCCCCCGGATCAAGGGTCGGGTCAGAGCGCATGACCACCGCCTGCTCCTTGTTGGGGCAACTGACAAATTTGAATTGTGCACTGGGGGCAAAAAATACTCTTTCTCGTCAGCTCTTGTTGTGATGACAGGACCCAAACCGTACGCCCCAAATTTCTGTCTTTTCGCACTCAATTCGTAACCTGTTGAGGTGAACTTGTTTCGTGGGGTGACGTATCCTCTGAATCCGTTTGAGGTTCTGAGCATTGTGTTTTGTCTTTTTTTGAAAGACCACGTCGCTCCCAAACTGGACTGTCTTGCTACGAGTACTGGATGAATGATCATTGTGAATCTGGCTGCTTGGGCACAATTGACATACAGTGAGGTTGTTTTGTCTGCAGCAGCGGAACGTGGCTATCCAACGCCGTCGACATGATGAGCAGGACGCTGGAGGGCGCGAAGAGGAGGAGGGCGACCGGGGACGACGAGCAGAAACAGGTGCTCGCTGCCCGTGCGAAGAGAATCAGCTCACAGTATTGCACCAAGATAATGCAAATTTCATCAACTTTCATTGTTCTTTTGCCTGATTAGGTGGCTCGAGACTTGCTGCACAAGTTGACGGGCGGACTGTTCCAAAAGAAGAACGTCGAACACCCCGAGGTAACTTTTAGCGGGTGGCAACGGAAAATGAACACTGTACACAAGCTCTTTTGCGTGACGCTGTCTGCTTTCGGTGTCTTTTGTTTGCGTGGTGACAACAACACAGTTCGCACTTTTTCTCGCGTTTACTCCGTCCATCTAATTCCTAAATTGTCTTTTTTCAACTGAAGTTGTCTCTTTTCGCACGGACAGAAGCGGGAGCCGGGCAGGTGGCTGATGCGCGCCGTGGCGGACAAGATGAAGCGCACCGTCGACACGATCCAGCGTCGTGACGCACTGCGCAAGCGCAGCGGCGCCAGCGCCGCCCAAGTCGCCGCCGACCAGCTGCGAGCCCGCGTCGCCAGGAACCTTGCAAGTCAGTTACGACACAACAACTTTGCAGGGATAGGTGGAGATTGGGGTTCAGTGAGCTTATCAAGTACAACAATGGCTTTGTCACGCATCAAGTCATTTGGGTCCTTTGGTCCTGAGGTCCTGCTGTTGTGTCTGCACAAGGTTGTGACCCAGTGGGTTGAACCCTGAATTTATTTGCCGAAATCGTAAAAAATTCCAATTTTGAGTCACACAATGAGTCACTGTAATTTTGTTTTCAGCCCGGGCGAAGAAGCACACCCGCGGCGCGGCGCCCGCCCCGGCCGGACGCCTCTCGCCCGCCGAGCGCAGGAATGTCCTCGGACTCAGAGGTGGGCACAGCACCAAGCGCTTCGTCGATATTTTAGGCGGAGGATACGCCGCAGGAGGGTACGGAGGGTACGGAGGGTACGGAGACTCGAGCAGCGATGGCTGGAAGCGAGACGTGAGGGAGGGCATCCTGCGCAAGGCGAAGCTCATCCAGGATCCGACCAAGAGAGAAGCGTATCTCAACGCCAACCAAGCCGGAAAAGTATAAAATTGCAATCCAGAGTGAACGATATGTAGTTGTGTGCTTCTTTTCCAGTATACTCGTACATTTCTTTGCTCCTGCATGTGTGTACGTAGACGTAGTGAGTCGCCACATGCGTCGCAGCTGGCCGTAGCTTAGCCTTGACAAGAGTTCCAAAAAATGATCAATGAGAGACATTGGGTTGTTTCTGAGGTCCTGAAAACAACCTGAACACTGAATCTCAGCTCCGGAAACGTTTCACCTCCTTCAAAGTAGGCTGTGTCTGTTTTAGCATTTGTAGAGTTCGAAGGCTGTGCAGTTTTTTGCAGAACTTCTTCTTGTCTCATGGTTGAAACCAAAATTTTCGTTTTCATTTTCCATTGTTTTGTTTTCAAGAATAAAAGCACTGGTCCATTCAGATACTGTGCACAAATTGCTGTGTTCATCTCCGTTACGCAACAAATTGAGAACATTGAAGTTATTTGATGAAGAGGTTTCACAATCTGAACAGAAAAATTGCTGACCTGCCGTGCACGCACAAGTTAGGCGGCCTCTTTGTGGCAGTCAATCACATTCAAATTGTTGATCTCTGACCTTCAATGAGAACTAATGAGTTGACCTGCAATTTTTTCAAATATTCTCAGCAATAAATAATTTTGCATGTTTTTAGGATCCAGCCACAACAATCAAAACTCATGCTCTTCTGTTTGTTTTTGCAGACATCTTCGTCTAAGCGGTCCAAGTACATGGGCAGAGTCGGCCTGAACTACAACTCGAAGTATCATCCTTCGGGATCCCTTCCTTAGCAAACACCACAACATGCATGTATTTCTTCTTCTCCACACGGAAAACTCCGCCATTGAGACGCTCAATTCACCAAAACTGTCAGTTCCTTGTGTTTTTGTCTGAACTTGCGCTTGGCAATGTACCTGCGTTCATACTTAATTGACCACGATCAAATAAATGCAGATCAAGTGAAAGCAAATTCAACACGGCATTTGTTGTGCTTTTGTTTCCGCGTGGTGAAGCAACTGTTTCACAACAGGTTCTGACAGAAGCACACGTTCATCTCTTCTCGATCGCTGGTCACCAGTTGTTTTGCGCCGCACGCCTTGGGCCATGTCGCGGAGGCGCACGAAGCGTGTGACTTGGCGCCATCGGGTTGTGGAAACAGACGTCGTCTCAGCGACAACTGTAAGGCGTGACGTCAGCGTCACAAGATATTCGGACGTTGTTGATCGGCAGAACGTATACACAAACCAAAAGGAAGTATCACTCTAATTTGGTTCACATTGGTGTCAGA
>JAAUXT010146502.1_pt1 | contig 12481 bp, 13 predicted proteins | sample 7278171 | NCBI WGS metagenome assembly JAAUXT01 (sample SAMN14350112, study PRJNA611818) | marine sediment metagenome | isolation source: surface marine sediment (1.8m) | place: French Polynesia: Moorea | collected 2018-08
TACTTTTGGAAGAGGCTGCCTATAGGTGATTTGATTTTGCTCACTCCGATTTCGCTCGCTTTTTCCAAAAGCTCACAAATCGGACCAAGCTCCTCAAATCACCTAAAAAGTAACCTTTTTGAAAATTCCAAGTGGAGAAGAATGTGATCAAAAAGTCGCGTCTGCTGAAGACAACTAATTCATAACCTTGAAATTGTTGGAATTTGTTTGCGGGCCATCAATTGTCAATTGAGAGACTACACATGTGAAAGTCTCATCAGTTTTTCCAACACTAAGATCGAACTAAGACTCGTCACAATGTCTGGAGCGGTTGACTCCATTTGCTCAATTGTTTTTACCGTAAGTCTGCCATGAAAATGGCCGGTTCAACAACCCGCACTCGAAGCTGCGCACAGTCCCCGCTTCTCTTGAATTTTGAGTGACATTCTTTGATAACACAGCAAGAAACAATCATTGTGACATTGTTGCGTGGAACGAAAACAATAAAATTCTGACTGCAACATGATCTTTTGTTGCTGTAGAGTTTGACATTGTTTGTCGTCAACGACACTCAAAGGCAAAATCGGTGCACAAAAACAAAGGCAAGGAATGTCAAGATTTTGTACTGCTTGACGCATGCCTCTGCATCTTACTCGCGTTGATCTCCAGAAGGGGCGTTTCCAAAGAACCTCTGCCGTCTGCCCTGTACAGATCTGTGCATGACCAGCGATAATGACAACGACAGTTTTGCTTGCAAGGAAACGTACGACTTTTGGACAACAAACGTTGCAAAAAACCCTTGAGACCAGACACTATGATGTTTTCACACAGCCTGCATGCATGCTCGCCAAAGTGGGCATGTGCGTAATCATGAGGGTTACGAGGACATGTTCTCTGCATGAAAGCGGTTCAGAATGAGCCATTTTCTTTTTCAAGAACAAATGGCTTCAAAGACGTTTCACAATGGCAACTGGAGTTTCCAACAAAGTGCCACTTGTGCACCAGTGAAATCTGCGCTTACTGCTGTCTCGAGGTTCCAGAGTCCTTCTCCACAGCGCTTTAGCTTGCAACACCCACCATCCTGCCAAGTGGCCTTGGCCTAAGACCACGAAACCTTTGAAACATCGTTCAGGTCACAGTCAGAAGACAAAGGAAGCAACGCGTGCAACCGACGTTCTGGTCGTGCTGATTGTTGCCTCTTCACAGGGAAAAAATATTTCGGCCTGAGGACTGCAGGTCCAGAGACCAAAACTGTGAAATGCTTGCTCTGAGAGTGATGAAGGAATGATGGACCCATTTGCCCACGGAACCAATTGTCCCTTCGCCCCTCTGGAATTCAACAAGCTTCAGGTCGAGATCGACCAACGGGCCAGACTTCCATTGAAACCACGTTTGGCTTCCACTGCAATGGTGACAACAGTCTTTCTTGGCACCTGCAGCGACGCGCATGACGAGGGACAGAAGAACTGCACGCTAAAGACGTCAAGAGAACAAAATCATGGTCCACCCAAATGTGCAAGGAAATGTTTGAAATCACCTTTCCAGAGCCAGTTCCCTCTTGCTGTGAACTGTGAACACGGTGTGCGAAATCACTTTTTGCGGACAAAAATGTTTCTCTTTGAGGCTCTTTGATGGGTATGAAAAGTGTCATTTTTGCCTCACATGATTCGGTGTTGCATGTGTCGATCCGACTTGACGTTTGCACTTAAAGATGCGGGTAAATGACGTCAATGTAAAATTAACTGCTCACCAGACAAGTCAGTGCCTGGAAATTATCCAATTCTGCCATTTTCGTTGCAAAGTGGATGAATTAACTGGAACTCGAGAGCAACTGCGGACACAAAATACTGAGCACTGATGAAATGTTCGCCTCCACCTTGCGGGCAAACGATGGTGATCTTCTTTCCAGGGCTCTATTGGAACGCATGCGTGAGAGCAACAGAGGACCACAAAGGTGCTTTCAACACAGTGGACGTGTCCGTATCTGGACGTGGATCTCGCTCGGGGCTGTTTCGCACTCGCGCTTGATTGCCTCGCGGAAAATTGCGACAACATAACTCTGGCTCCCAGCCGACCTTGAGAGAAACTTCATATTGCCCCATCGTCCAACTGCAGAGAAAAATACAGTTCAACTCTTTCATTTGGTGCAAACTTTACAACTGATGTCCAAATGAGAATATGTGCACAGTTTCCTTTGCCAGTCTCTTCCTTCAAAATGATTTCTCCTCAATTCCCGCTTCGTGACACACCACACCCATAAACAAACCGATTCCTCAGCACGACTGCACTGCAGGGCGCTGTTTCTCAGGAAAACATATTTGCTTTACTGTCTTCCAAACAAGGTCGCAGTGCCCTTCAATTTCTCGCCAGTCTGCAGGACTCTCCTGCGAATTGCTGCAGAAATTAATTTATTGTTGAGCGCACTGTTCGGCGTCCAGAATGATCATCATTCTTCTCAGGGCCTAGTCTTGGAGCCACTCAGCCCTGCAAAAATGATCCTGACATAGAGTTTCGAGTGCAATCCCAAGAAAGGGGGAAGTGAGCGCTCTTTGTGTACAACCAGGTTCGCGTCATTTTCATCCGCCCAACAGAAAGCTGTTGTCACAATGCCAAGACAGGAAAAGAAAACGAAAATTTGCTAATCTTCTTGCAGTTCAAAACACAATTCTTTGCGCTTCAAGCCTGACACAAATGAAGGACACGACTACTTGAGTCTTACACACCGAACTCTGTTCAATTGTGCAACAGATGCACCTGGACTTTCCAAAGCCCACCTGCAGTGGAACCTTCACCTGCGTCTACTGTTAACCTGATGTTCATAACTCTGCATTTCATGAGTTTCTGCCCTTGAGACGAAGCGGAATTGACGCTGTTGCTGTTTATTGCAGTTCGTCTGCGATTTCAAAGAAACCATGCCGAGTCAGTCTCTTTCCCTGGGTTTGGATCGCTTTCCAAAAGGAAAGCTCAACACAATCATGGAACGCCAGGAATTTGTGCACACAGGTACACCACACACAGGACAAACCAAGGGCGGTCTGTTTAACCTTCAAGGATCCACACTTTCAGAACAAGGAAATCTCATTTTCCCTTTTAATCCCCTTTCTCAGTGCACTGTTGGCAAATCCGCTTCTGTTCTGGGCACGAGAAAAGCATCAGGAAAATCTCGAGTTTCGGCCAATAAAATGAAAAGGCAATCAGCCGCACATTACACGAGCCTCGTGCTTCCAGCAATTCGCCGTTGTCAAGTCTCCAGTAGCTTCATACTGACAATGAGCAACTTCCCACAATGGACAGATAGAAATTCCCACCCCTCACGGCATTAAGCCGCATCTCTGATTACCTCTCCGGTGTAAAGCCTGAGTACTTTTTGCACAACACAATCCAAGTGGCCTGTTCAGCAATGAATGTGAAAAGGAGACACGAGTTACACATTCAATTCCTTGACTGGCATTGAAGAGCTCGTACTCGTGCATGTGTTAGTGTTCCTTTGCGTCTTCAATCTTTCACGCAACTGCACCGAGCAGTCTTCAAAATTGTGCACTCAAGAAACTTGTTGAGAGCGATGGTGGAATCTCATACAAAAGACAATAACTTCGCGTTGGTACAATACAATTGCCGGAAAAATAAGAGGAAGAATGTGAAGACATAACAAAGTATGATGATGAGTTGAATGCGCCCGCCACAGAAGTGATCAATGTGGACATGAGACGGACTCTGCAGAGAAAAGCGTCCACTGCACGCGCTCCCAGTTTGGTTGACTTCGTCCAACAGCTTCACACGAACTTGACATTTGCAGCATGTCCCAACACGAAGATGAAAAAAGCCAAAGCGGATCACGTTCACAAAGCTGGAAGAAAACACGTCGTGTCCACCAGACTCGATTTTGTGGTGCAGAGATTGGCAGTTCTGTGCCAAAATCATGAAACTATTTTGACGAGCACAGTGTCTCGTTTCGCTCACAACTCAAAGCAGCAAATCTTGTCATTTTCCACCACAGAGCTTTATTGATCAGCGCTGATTGATTATTGAACATTGGCGACCAGCTTCCCTCACGTTGTTGCTCTCCAAGACGCACTCAAAAACTGATCAACCGAAAACACAAAGTTCACAGCGAAGGCGTTCTTCTCCTTGAAACATCAAACTGAAGAAACAAGTGTTTGACGAAAGGCTTTCAGAAACATTGCTCGACACTGGATATCATAGCCCATGAGTCTCCGCGCTTCAGAATGTGTGACAGATCACTGAAGCAACAAATTCAATAACGTGTTAAAGTTTGATGGATCACGGAGCAGTATCTGAAGTGATTTACTGCAGATCTCACTGCACCTGCAAGAGGACGCTTTTGTGCTTTCGGAAAGAGCCATCAATAAATTATTTGATGATGGTGGATGCATTAAGTTTAAAATGGCCTTAAAATTGGTCTTAGGACTGGGAACCACTGACTCCGACCCGAATGCATGTTTGTGAAGAACCGTACTCCCAAGTCCTCAAACACTGCCCCAAGCAGAGGTTCTTGCAAAACCACGTGACGACTCGAGAAGTATTTCCGACCTATGAGCCTGTCATTTTCAGCATCTGAAGAACCTCGAGCACTGGGGTCCTGACCAGGATCACACAAAAACATTTTGATATTTGGAAAATGAAAGCTGGACAAGGCGAACTCTGACACCCAAAACCCAAAAATTGGTTTCTCGTGCGTTCTGCCGATACTCAAATGCCAGGAATCGGACCAACATGCGCATGGTTCCCTGCAATAAGGCTCTCACCTTGAGCAAAGGCCTCTCCACAATCATGTGAAAACCTATCAACCCTTTGAAGAGACATACCGTTTGATCAATATTTGTCTCATCACGTGCTGACACTGCAACTTGGCACTGTAAATCTTAATTTTGCACATTTCGAACGGAGGACACACCGCGTAGACGCCAACAGCTGATGCTTGGGTGTGCTTGTGGCTTTGTTTGGCACCTGTGCCACCATACGCTCGTAAGAACTGGAAATAACAGGAGTTTCGACCTTTCCAAACACATGCACCCAGAAGCCGTTAGCTGTTGTAAATTTGTCATTCTTTTCATTCGCCCGTTACCTTTGCAGTTCCCCTTCAAAAGTCGCACCTTGAGAGGCAGCGCTACAACCACAGCAGCTATTTTGGAACCACCGCTGCAATGGGATTTCCTCTCATTACCAGTTGTGCCTGAACACGAAGAAGATCAAATGTTGACAGATCGAAGGCCGTGCCTCAGGCCAGACTGTAAAAGGCGAACAACGATGCTCCCTTCCTTCCCTGCTGGACAAACATGATTTGTATATGTTCACGTTTTCAGAGACACTGGCTGACACTCATCAACGTGTTCGCACTTTCACACAATTCAAGCATCACCAAATCGATTCGGATGAGAGTCTGCAGCGGCTCATTGTGTCTTGATCCCCAGAAAGAAACTGACACAAGGGCATCGCAGGATTATCTCCCCTCACCCGAACAATTTTCTCGCAAAACACCCTTGATGTTGTGCGGTGGATCTCCCAGCTTCTTCACTCAATCACAGAGTTGTTCTTCGTTCCACAGCAGGAGCTTCGATTTTTCCTAATTGCGCACAGGTAAACATGATACACATGCAGCAATCTGCAGTGATTGCACCTGGTCGGAAAGACCTCTTTGCAGATCGAGGCCTAGCTGTTTACAGAGAAGAACAAAGGGTCCCTTTTGCTCAGAAGCTGACATTCATACGAGCCTGCATGAAAAGAAGCAGAACGGCGAAAGCGTGTCTGTCCAGGAAGCTTGAACTGCAGGTGAGCCTTTCCTTGCCAGACTCACAAATGGCAACCGGAACTTTCCATGCTGGACCAACCAGCTGTGTGTCCCTTTGTTGTGATGACAGGGCGTTTCAGAAGTCATCAAAAAGAACGTTTCACAAATGAAAAGTACTGCTTTGTGTTATGTTGGGACACCATTTTCAGGGTCTGCATGTCTTTGACAGATGACCAGGACACCAGACCACCATCGAGGTCACTGAAACCTGTGTTGCTGTGAGATCACAGAATTTCACACATATTTGAACCACAGGGGTGACTGTTGGTCAGCGGGACCTTGGTCCCCGCCCCCTCCGAATCCAGCCCTGACATCACACAGTGTTGCTTTTGACACTGCACGCAATGGAACAAAAACATTGTGCCTAAAAATGCGTTGGCCTTGGTCAAACTGAAATCTTTTTGCACCTGGTCCCGACGAATTCGTGTCTGTAACGGCAAAGTTTCCCTGTCTCATTTGACGGCCCTTTTCCGTGACAGGAAACAGAACTATGTCCTCCTCTTTCAGCTGCAGATCAAGACAAATCTCCCTCTGTTGCCAACAGTATTCTATTGCATTGACGAAGGACATACCTGAATGGCAATATCTGTGTCAATGATCTCTAATGAGCCTTTCAGTGTCCTGTGAAGGAGTATTGCTTTTCATGTGTACTCAGCAGAATAAATGAACATGTTTTGGCAACAAATTCTGCAATTGGATTGCCAGGCTTTTATTTCATTCGTCATCATGTCAATGCGGAACGAAACGAAAAGGTTAAACCTCTCATGCAATGCCACTCACCCACAATTAGACCTGATTACTGCTGCGATTTCATGACACAAGGCCATAGTGCCTGAATGTTTCCTTTCTTCACTCTCCGGCTTCAGACTTGCACATTCCTGAAAGACAGTTGTTCTTCGGACACCAGGACAGAGGGGTGAGACTTTGTTGAAACAATCCGCCTCAAATTCGAACACACGAGCAGTTTGCAGACTCGTTGCCAACGTGAAGACATTTCTGATTCTTCCGTCACAAACGAGTGTTCCAGGACCAGCCACCGACATCACTGCAGCCGGTGGCCAAATTTGCCATTCCTTGGCATCTCTTCCATTCTTAACAAACTGAAGGAAACAAAAAGACTTCAAAGGGCCAAACTAAACATCAGAAACAATTATCATTGGAGCAAATTTACGCTGAAACGTTGACGGTCTCAACAGATTGGACGTTCATGACTGAGTACATGATGAAAAATAAGTTGTCATACTTGGAAAGGTTCTGAAATTTTTATCAAAGAACAGAACAGTTGTTTGGGGTACGATGGCATGTAGAACAGTTGGATTCTGTCACATCGGTGTGCTTTCCACTCCAAAGGCAAACTCAAAGAGTATGCTGATTAAAAACTACTGGAATCTGGTGTCAAAAGGCAAACAAAGATTTGAGCTCTCTCAAAATGTGCAAAGTGAGATTGGAAAGACTCGTTTCTCTTCAGAACAAACCGGTGTTCCACTGACAGGTTGGAAAATTGTTCAGGTGAAAAATTGCAGAAATATGTGCATTGTGTCATTTCTGAAATTGGCGAGATATGCTCGAAATATGGAGTCTCATTTTTCTTCATCCAGAGGAAATCGATGATGAGGAACGCTCAGAGCGCCCTTCTTCATCCAAACCCAAGCTCACCGTGGGTTCTCATGACGGGTAAACAACAGAAAAGAAGTGCCGGGATCTGTTTTGGAAAAAGTCCTGAGTCAGGACAGGATGCACTGACCAAAGGTAGACTGATGTCGGAGCAAGGTCCAAGCTGTCGGCAAAACATTGCCCGTCACCATCTCTTCTCCAGACACCCCAGCAAGTTTCGGTAGCGCCAAAATCAAATTTTGCAGACTGTTCCCCTTCAGACGGCTGAATACGTATCACCAATATTTGTCCAGACAAGGCAATTCCTTGTGATTGAATCAGTGGCCCAGGCAACTGAAGAGAATCTGTCGTGAGTTTCTGGAGAATCCCTCATCCATCATCCCTTATCTCCCAACACGGTGACACGTTTATTCCCACAGATATTATACCTCCTCAAGACGCCCCCGTCTGTTGCACGGGGATCACCGCAAACAACCGAAGAGAACGGTGCAAGAGAAGAACAAGACGCAAACTTCCAAACGCTGACGAACTAGGTTCACAGGTTTGAAAACTGTCAAAGAAGAGATTTGACACGTCTAGGTGTGGGTCAAGGTGGAGGCAGAAACCAGAGGTTGGTTCGGTTCTGCTACACAAACGAGCCACGATGCACCTGAGATTCAACAAATGCCAAATCCCCAGTCAAAACTGTACTTGCCGGAACTGAGAACGTCATTTACCAGTGGATCATAAAGTCACACAATGAATGCCCAGGAATTTCATGTCCATAAAAAGAATTTGTTTCCTGTCCCAGACACAATGACATGCGAGGATAACAGAACTTTGCTGTGAGACGCGTGCACGAATGAAAATACAGCCTGCAGTCATGTGTCGCCTGTAGATCTAAATTTACGGTAATTTTCTGTTGCCTTCTGACGCAAACATTAGATTCTAATCGTGGAATGATATTTTGCACTTGGAATGCAGTCACGTCCTTGTGGGGTGTAATGGCCATGGCACCATGGCAGTGCAGAACGTTTGAAGGGGCTCTTTCCGTCAAGGCGGCCCTTTCTTGGTGCAGTTTGCGAACGGCACATAACTTGATCCCCAATTATCTTCAAGTCCTGGGACAGAAACGCGCTTTGCCAAATCATTCTCTCAGTCAGTTAATCAAGTCTGCGATGTTGATGTCAAAATATACGACAGCTTCGTTCTGCACTCCGACAAAAACATAGGTCTGCAATCGGGAGCCGTAAACGCTCGGTGCACCACAGAAATAGACTGTGGCACATTGGAAACAATTGCCGCGGACCATTTTTGTGAGCAGCTGCACCAAACACCCGCGACCTGAACCATTTGCCCGATAGGTCCACACGTTTTGCACAGTGCGTGCCCTAACTTGAAGGACCTGGACAGCACTGGGACCCCAGCTCATCATTATTTTATGCCTGCAATTTCACTGTCCTTGAGCTTGCTCCCAATGCAGCTGCTGTGCCTTCGAAGAGAAATGTTGTGCAACCAGTCAGTCATCATTGCATCACAACAGCAGACTTCCGATGCCCCCAAGCGAAAAATGCCTTTCATCAATCATTGATCAGAATCCAATACCAGACAGCAAAGCAATACATTTGCAGATTGATGATCAGGTGGGGAATCCTGCTCGTCAGCTCAAGAAGGCAACTCGTCGGGGAGACTGAGAACCAACCAATTGCTTGGAAACAACAAGTTTTTATGCGGGATTCTCACGTACTTTTTCTCTGCTGCAGACTGGCACAACTGTGTTCGGCAGAGCATGCAGCTGCACTTTGTCTCCGACAAACGTCGAACCTCACACAAAAAGCGGATTTCCCCAAGGGCTTTCAATCGTGGAGAAGTCCTTCTCCTATACCACACAAAATTTTCACAACCTGTACTCTTTCGGATACCAGCACACACCAGCTGCTTTGCACAATCACAAAATTGCATCAAACCAATGCCAAATTCAGAACACTTTTTCTACAGACCACACTTAGCCACACCGATACGACACCAAAACGTTCTCCACCCTGACGTTTCCACTCATGAATGAAAGCAATTTTCACTGGCACACAAACCTGTTTTCACGACTCCAGCTCAATTGCAAAGCAAATCAAGTTTGGATCCAGAATGACGTCTATCCAGAGCGAATGGCTTCGTTTCCAGTAGTTTTGCTCTTTCAACTCATGAATATTTGAGAATATTCTCAACAAATTACGTGTGTCTTGTCAGCCTGCAAGTGGAAACAGTTCCGTTGTATTTGACACTTTCAAGAAACTCCCATTGTGGCAGTGACGTTGGCTTGGTGTCCGTTTTCCTCGACTCCTCTTCTCGATGTATTCCGCAGGGATAAAACCATCTACTGTTGACAGAACATTGTGAAAACTAAGCCTCAACACGAAAACTATTTCAGTGGCATTTTAACAGTCTTGTCACCGAAAAGACTTGCATGGCCAATCGTATTCCGAACAACGTACTTTCTGAACAAAGCGTCCTGTCTGTCAATTGTCACAAGTTGTTGGGTGTGCAAGTTTTGACGGAATCAGGTGCGTGAGTCCACGACTCCACGTTTTGTGCTGAGCGAGGAAGACAGCTACAGAGTTGTGCTCCAAATAGAACGAGCGCTTCAAATTACTGATCTCACTGTTTTTGGAACAAAACTCCAAATTACACGAAAGTCCGAAATCGAAAGTGCAGGTCAGGTCTGCCTGTTGGAATGGAACATCCGCGTGAGAACATTTCCACCAAGAGACCCTCCAACAAACCAGCATGACAAACAATGGTGGGGTGTGGTGGGTTGAAAAGAAAGAGGGCTCCGTGTACCACGTTTACTCCTGGGTACAACGAGGTGCAAGGGGGGGGGCACCTTGTTAAGAGGTCACAGAGAACAGTATTGTGGAAAGTGTTGTCAAGAGAACAGAACTGAACAGGATGCTGTCCATGCAACGAAAGAGATGGGAGGGCCCATGCTTTTTACACTGAAAAGGCAGGAAAAAAATAGTGTCCCCTTTCCTACTGGAAGTCAATTTCCGTGTCAAACAGTTAGCACTGCCTTCTTTGTGCCAATGGTCACACACAAGTCCCTGTAACACCCCGAGGTTGGTCATCTTACGGCAGAGCACCCATTGGTCACTGCTACATTCCATGGAGGTGAATCTGTGAAAGTCCGATTCTCTATCTTCAAAAGATGTGAGTGTTTTGTGTGGAGCAAGCCCCAAACATGCAGTTCGTGAAAAGAGAAAATTCTTGGATAATGAAGGACTTGCATGGTCGGCGGAACATTGTGCCTGCAGAACCTTCTTCTTTTGAGATCAGTTTGGAGTGTTTTGTGTGGAGCAAGCCCCAAACATGCAGTTCGTGAAAAGAGAAAATTCTTGGATAATGAAGGACTTGGTCGGCGGAACATTGTGCCTGCAGAACCTTCTTCTTTTGAGATCAGTTTGGAGTTTTCCTGACCCTCCCCTGCAGATCTGCTCCTGATATTTCATCTGACGTTTTGCTTGCTGCTTTTTTGCTGATTGGCCGTCCAATTTCAGGGACAGTGCCGATTGGTTCACTGCACCCATGAATGAGCATCGCTCGTCACAATACATTTCCCTTGAAGATGCCAAATGAATTCTATGAGAACTCCTTCCTTGGTATCCATCAGACCGGTGCAGACGTATTGAAAAGCATGTGTATCATTCCAAATGCATGGTGTTGAATTTCTTGGGCAGAAACCCAGCATCAGAGTGCCCACCACAAAAATTGCTTGCTTGAACTGTTCGAACTTGCTCCCGCTGGTTGATCCTTTTCCCCTTGTTGCGTGCCGGTTTTTTTTTCCAAACACAACTTGCGATCAAAACATTCAGAAATCCTGTGCCGATACGTTTTTCTTCTCATCTGAACGTAACAATTCTCGACCCCACACCACCAAGATGACACTTCTCACGTTGCTTCTGCAGGTCGCAACACTTTTCTTTCGTGCGCATGTTCAAGCGTTTTCAGGACTGACATTGATTTTGTTTGGCTGGGCTGAACGAAATAATAAAGACAGAATCACCGAAACAGTAACTTGTTTGTCATTCTGTCCGTTGGTCTGAATGTCTGTGAACAACCCGCATTTCTCCTCAGTTCTATTTCTTTCGTTTCTCTCCTTCTCTGCCCTGTCTGCCTGTGAGAGAACCCTGTCGGTTCCTAAATTCAACTTTCTCGTATTCTGACGTGAAAAAAACACATTTGGAAATTTGACGCTGTTCTTTGGTTTGCAGACATTGGCAGAAAGTGCTGGCCTCTGATGATTTAGCCTCCATCCAGGCACAACAGCTTCAGTGCAACCACAGTTGCACGTCTGCGAGTGCATGTTTGCAGAAATTGCTCTCCGAATTCGTCGAGAGAAACCTTGAGTTTGTCGTGCAACATCGTGCAAAAACTCTGTCAAAAGTTCTTTGTCCCCTGAAGATTTCTCACCAAGCAGCTTTTTCGCAGAGGAAGAGCTCACAAGAATCCAGGCCTCACCAAAACAAACACTTTTATCTCTCTCAGATGCACCACAAAATGTTTGCCTCGTGCTATATTTGCGTTTCTTTTGATTCTACGAGTCGTTGTTACCTTCCTTCAAACTGGAATGCATGAGGCTCCATTCCAAGTGTCAGCATGCAGGAGTTAAATCAAGTTCAATTCCACATCTACAGGACATTTGTTGTTTCGTCGTGTCAAATGCCTCACGGATTTTCCTTCCGTAGATTTTCTGAAATTGGCGGACAGAGTGTCACAACTGAAAAAAAAATTGTGCTCACCTTCCCTGGCCTGGAGTAGATTGTCGAAGTACGCAGCACCAAACGAGTAGATGTCTTTGGGTTGAGAGCGAAGCACTTCCCGGGCCAAACCTGAAGAAAACCAAACTTCTCACAATTTCTCGTTTTGACGAGCTCTGTTCTCTTGAGTGCAAAGGGAAACACTTCTGTTTATCGCGTGTTCTTTGCATTGACGAAGACTGTAAACAGTGCGCCCCCCCCCCCCCCCGGGGGGGGAGGTGGGGCATGGTTGGTTGGGGTTGGGGTAGGCTAGGTTGGGGGGCGTACCTTTTGTGTTTTAACACACCAGCCA
>JAAUXT010101558.1_pt1 | contig 12480 bp, 19 predicted proteins | sample 7278171 | NCBI WGS metagenome assembly JAAUXT01 (sample SAMN14350112, study PRJNA611818) | marine sediment metagenome | isolation source: surface marine sediment (1.8m) | place: French Polynesia: Moorea | collected 2018-08
ATGGACGGACGGACATACAGACTGATGGTGATTACACTAAGCGTGTGGTAACACCCTTCGGGACCACACGCTTAAAAAGGTCATTCCTCATATTGGGGTCAACTGGTCCCCTCACACCGGTTGAGGTCAACATACTGGACGAGACTCCGACACGTCGGCTCCACCCAGATGGATCACTCCCCCCTCCGGGTGCCTCCCTCCCGGCTCCGGGGTCCTCCACGCATTGTCCACTCGCTCCCGCTCCGTTGTCCTGCACAACAATCGCCGGGCCCCGGACCAGCTGTTGACCTGGTGATGGATCGGACCAGGTCCGCGGTGGCTGCGTCACGTGTTGCGCTCCGGGACAAGGTGCGCAATGATAGCAGCGTCTCCAACACGACCCAGGATACCACGCAAGATGCAACGTGAATTCAAATGAGTGGGGCTGGGCCCGCAGTGGATATCAATGGGGCTGGGCCATGTGTTTTCTTTGTGGGGCAACAGTGGAAATGAATCGGGCTGGGTCCACAGTGGATATTTTTGGCTTGACAAAAGAGATGGACAGGGTTGGGTCTCCACTGAACTGGGCTGGTCCCACGGCCCACAGTGCCACACCCACGCGTTGCGGGTGTTCCTCTTTCTGCAGGTCAAGAGACGCAGTGTCCTTCGCGCAGCGCACCTCGTGTGAACGGGGCGCCTCGGACGGCGTCGGGTCCGGAGCGGCTCATTGTTCCCGTGGAGTCTCCACATCGACATCTCATCTATCTGCCCTCGACAAGGCGCGCTCACACCAAGGGTGTGGCGCCGTCCTCGCAGCAAGAGAACAGTGAAGCTTTGAGAAGAGTGGGGCTGCAGCGCCGTCCTTGTAAAATGGGGCAAAACAGCTGTAAGTTCACTGCAGTGATTCCAAGGGCGGCACTCCGGCCTCAGTCTTCTGCTGCAAGGATGGAGCTGAAACCCCCAATTCTCCACGATACAAGGACGGAAATTGCAGCCTTTCCTTTGCTCCTTGCTGGAAGAATATGACGCTGCACTGCAGCCTCAATGCTGTGTTGCAAGGATGGCGCTGCAGCCAAAAGATGAGAAACCCGCCTGAATTGTGTGGAGTCGAAGATTCACTTTGCCTCCTTTGAGACTCGGTCTCTGATCCGACAACAAGCGCAAAATGACCGCTGATCTATGCCTGACGCATTGTTCTTTCAGACGAACTTCTCCAGCGACCTCTGACAATCAACCCACTCAAAATCAACCCACTCAACCTCCAACCATGGATGAAATCTGAGGTCCGCTGCTCCACGGGAATTTCCCCGATGAAACAGATCGAAGAGGGTTGTGGAGCACTTTGCTCCCGAGGCTGCGGTTGACTCGCTCACAGGTTGAGTTCGAGTCCACTTTCTTTGTGATCCAAGTTCTTCGTTTGAGAAAGATCCCGGCTGAAGGAGTCCCAGCTCAACAGGAATGGCGTGAGATCGGCGGGTCCCTCAAGGTCGGGTCCCTCAAACCCACGCAGTCCCACAACCACTGGTATCTGCCATTGATGTCCAGTTGATGTCCAGTTTACAGTCACCAGCTGCACGGTTTACGTCTTTGCGTCTGACATTGCTGAGCGCTTCAAATGACCACACTCGTCAACCCCGGGTGGAGGGGGCGGTTAAACCTCCATTTCCACCACCAGGTGGGGACAGTAAAACCTGGACGTGACACAGATACGGCTTGACTCACACTGGATGCGTCGTGTGCTGCACGTGTCAATGGACGTTGTGGCGTCTTAGCGACGCAGTGCCTGATGACGGGTGTGAGTACGCAACACCAGGTGCGTCCGATGTGAAACAAGCCTGACTGGTGCAGAGGCACAACGAATGTGTGACGCATTGCTTGTGGAGACGCATCCGGTGTGAGGAAGCCCTGACGCGAATCTTTGAATGAGGTTCTGGTTCCTCCCTGCGGACCCGTAGAACCCATTACTCGTGCGCGGAACTAGTCATTAGAGCGTCAATAGCCGGAGACTGACCACCGGTCAATTAGCACTGCCAGACTCCTGAGGAAAAGCGTCAAGCAGTCTCCTGATGTCGCGTTTCAACAGACACAGCACAGGCATCCGTGGAACTGTCACGGTATCTTGTAAGACAGATACGTTCAGACACAACACTCACGCACACGCACGCACGCACGCACACACACACACACACACACACACACACACACACACACACACAACTGTAAACCGCATTGCAATCAGAAAAGGGTCGGCAGCGTCACTGCATCACGGCTCCTTTCACGACATTCTCCACCGGCCCTTGTGACGCCTTGTAACGCTCCACGTGCAGCGTGTCCCGAGCCACGCGCTCACGCCGCTGCAACTCGCTACTCACTTGTGTTTCCCGCGCTGCTGCGTCCCGGCAGCGGCGGCGCCTCCGCTCAGTCGCGACGGCGACGACATGGCGCGCGTCCTCCCGCCGCCGCTCCCACCGGAGGGCGCCAGCGGCTCGTACCCGGCGGCGCCGTTATAGACGCCGCCGCCCGACGCCGGCTGCTGTGACCGGCTGGCGGTGGTGGCGCCGGAGGAGCCGCGCTTGGCGCGGATGACGGTGACGGGTTTGCCGTCGCCGGTCCACACGACGTACATGTTCTCTCCCTGCGGAGACGGCGTCATGTACTGACTCATGGTGGGCGTTGTACTCCGTGACCTTTCTGTCCTTGTTGACCTTGATTCTTCTTTTCTTCGCGAGTCTCTCTTCGCCTTCTTGGCCGGTGGAAGCACAAACACCGTCTCTGCACCCGGTGACCTTTCCAGTGACCTCTCTGCACTCGTGCCGTCGCGTTCTTCAATGACCCTCACACGTTTCCAGGGCTGCTTCATAGAGCGACGTGACAACGTCTCTTATAAACAGCGAAATATCCAACAATGTACGATCTCCGTGTTCAGCAGAAAAGCACTCAAATATTTCGATTGAAAAGTGACTTTTCTCGCGACAATGCACCGTCTCCTTGGCAACACATCCGAAATTACATCGAATTCTCCAGTCTTCTCAAAAACGCAGACATCCGAGAGAAACGCGTTGAGTTGGTGGATGCTCGGCGCTGACTGCTCGTCTCCCACAGAATCCACTGAGCGGTGAAATCCTCCCTCTCCCTGTGTGTCAAACAACGCCTGTCAAACACTGGACGCGTCACGCACAGCGCCCTTCCACGTCAGTGGGCGTTGCGTCGCTCCTTGCGATGCAGCGCTCATAGACTTGCAGAGACGCAACGCGTGACGCCCCCAGTGTCAATCCAGGCTCCCTGGGTGTCCACTCTTGCCAACAACACGCTGGATGCATCAGGCGTTACGTTTTTGCGCAGGTCAATCCGGGACACCGCGTCAGCCATGTGCGACGCAGCGCCCAACGACGCCCGCACAGACGCAGCGCTGGCGCATCCAGTGTGAACGCAGTCCTCGCCGTATCATATGTTGAGGGCCTCAGTAAACACTGTGGGTATGAACCAGGTCAATGGGGATGCGCGCACCATTTCACGTGGATGGGAAAAAGTTTGCTTTGCGCCCTGATCAACTGAAGCGATGTGGATACAACGAATTGCTTGTTTGTACTGAAGGCATTGGGTCCGTTATGGGCAGAAAGGACAACACAGGACGCGTGCCGTGTGAACCGTGGCTCCAGCTCCCATCGCTGTGTGTCCCGTGTCTCCCTGAACCATCCTCTCACTCATTTATCATTCAGCACCCATTGCCGGGGACACGTTGCCACGACAACGCTCGTTGTTAGGCGGTGTCCTGGGAGGGAATGGTTGCTGCGCAGTGTTGTCATCTGATGCCATTTGCTTCGTTACGAGCGTCGCGACGCGGTGTCGCACGAACCACAGTGGTGTCCGTGGCAACCAACCTGTTGCTCGTGGTGACCAGGTCTGCACGGTGGTTTCTGTTTGCACTGTCCTCACACTACGCAATGCAAGAGAATCCTGTGCATTCCAACCGGTGCCTGATCGACTGCGCGAAACAGTCGTGTTGCCGACTCCTTCAGCAGTTTGCCACAAAAAAAGTTGTCTTCACCTTGACGTAAGCTCAGCGACCCACCAGTACCTGGAGTCGCGTCCGGTTCGTTCACGATCAAGTCTGCAGCACAGGCTGCACACAATCAAACACTGGATGCGTCAAGCGCAAGGCAACCTCCCTCTAACTCAGGGCGCTGTCCTTGAGCAGATCCATTGCTTAGACTTACACCAGCCACGGATGTTCCTTCCAGTGTGAGACGAACACAGGCAGTTGCGAGTTCACCTGTGCGCTGGTGTCTGCGGGTCACAGTGAAGTGTTTGCCCAATATGGCCGTTTCCTGTCCCTATCTGCACAACAGCCGAGATACGCTGCGTTCCAGACCCGTAAACCGCATACCTGACTCGAGTGGGCAATTATGTCAACGACCAAATTCCCAATTCACACACGACCAATTGGAAGTCGACCGTTGTCGTTTGCGACTTGTTCAGATCAATCGCATGCAGGGTGAAACCTTTCAGACGCAGATGCGTCAAAATGTCAGTGTCACGATTCACGCTTTGCGCAGCTAAACGCGCCTAATTTCCCCCTTGATGCGTCCTTGTGCGCCGGTGCGCGGTGCTGCTGGATCCCAGTCTGCGAGCCGAGGGAATGGAAAGCGCGCCGCGGCCTGGGTGGTCCCGACCCAATCCCACAGTGTGGCACGGTTCACCAACCTCTCAATTGCCTCATCATGCAACCACGTGTCCGATACGCGTGCGCTGGATGCAAAGCACGTTGCGAACCTGAACAAGCTCTGGACCGTCTGTCTTAGGCAATGGGTGCTGCCTCCCTCTGCAGGGCAATGGGCACTGCATCTTGCGTCAAGCTATGGGCACTGCATATCAGCACAATGATTTGGGCACTGCATCCCCATACAAAGCTGTGGGTCCTGCTCCCTGGACAAGGCAAGAGCACTTGCATACTGGATGCGCATCACTTTGTGTCGCTGTGCACGTCAATGGGCACAGGGCGGCTGAGGGCAAGACAGGGACCCCAGCAGACAGCCACGCGCGTCTGGGCACGGTTGCTCATGACAACGGCTGCACGCTGCCGTGGAGACGCCTCCTCGCGCCGCGACGCTGCGTCCCTGATAGCCCGGTTATCAGCGCACAGCAGGTTCCCGGGCAAGCCTCCTCAATTCCACCGCCCATTGTCTCCGAGTCTGTCGAACCTCCAGTTGCCATGGTGACGCCAGGGAAACTTCATTCTCGTTTTTCAACTTCTGGATTCATTTGTGCAAAATACAAAACCGAAGCCCTGAATGGAACAAGATGAACCAGTCTTTCGTTAGATCGCAAGAGCAGTTTGGTGCCCTGAAAAGGGTCTTTTTTTAACTCCCCCACCCAAAGATCCCCCAAAAGGTTCCAAGGAGCAGTCCATGGGGCCTCAGCTGGCCTCGGCCCCTGTCCCCCGAAATTTGTGCCACAGCCACAACTCTTCACAGTTGACTTTGTCAAGACTGGCATTTGGGACCAACCCTCACGCTTTGGGTTCCTTTGGGACCTCAACCCAGGATCCACATTAGGACCCGCCATGGTGGGTAAGAGAGAGGCGGGTTATGAGGTGCCGCAGAAATTGCTGGTTGAGCTGATCACCTCACATCACGAACATCACCTCGAACTGCGCATTCTGCTCCAACCAAACACAGACATATCCACATCAGTCCACACTGCAGGCGTCGTGCGTTTCTACGAGCTGACGCAGCGCCTGTTGACTTGGACGTCATTGGTGGAGTGTACGTATGCCAGCGTCAGACTGAATGGGCCGTATGTTCTGACACTGCAAACTAACGGGTGCGCCTTTGTGACTTGAGCCTGGCTTTTGGTGCTGGGATACAATAAGTTTGACAGTGTGAACCTGGCTTTGTGTGCTGCGAACACAATAGCTCTCTCAATATTGTTTCAACAAAAATCTCCGAGGTTCTTTCCGTACGAAAATTATTTTCCCTGCAGGATAAACCAACCCGCACAAAGGGAGAAGTGCGCGCGGAGATTGCCTCAGCAGATGTGCAAACAGAGCATCGTGGCAACAGATGCGCGTAGCAACAGATAGCGCCAAGCAACAACCCTAGAAACAACGCCTTTGTGTATTTTCTCTCGTTTTTGCGTCTCACCACTTCTCACTGTTGTACATGTCTGGTGCAGAGAGATCTGGGCATGGTTCTCACAGTCGGCGCGGTGTCTCGCGTCGTGCAGGTTCCTACGTATGCCAAGGGACCCAAGCAACGCATCAGCCCAGTGTGACGTGCGGTATAAAATTTAAAAATTACCCCAAAACAAGGTTCTTTTGGACAAAGTATGGCTTGACACTAAAACCAGACTCTTCCCCTTGACTTTATTCTTGGCCAACCTTCTAAATATTTATAAAAGAAACCCAACTGCTTTCCTAATTTTGCAAAGAAGTTTCCAATTGTACCTTTATGAAAGAATCTCTGGCATAGAAAAGGACAAAATAAAGGAAGTCCATTTTATACAACTTATTTTTGGGCAGTAGAATGCAACTTTCAAACCATTTAACGGATACTTATGAGATGGACCTCGTACATGCCACCTGGGTTTGTGCTTTTCTTTCGCCTGTGCCCGGGTGGCACGTGCCTCAACACCCCAAAGTCTCTCCAGCACACAGCACCAGCTTTTCGACTGCATTTTCCTCTGTAAGTGAGCGATTAAAAATGGATGGAATTGTAAACTCGCTGCTCGGAGGCTCGGGGCGTTGCGACTCTCCTGTGGACCACAAAACCCGCGACGAGCGCCGAGCCGCCCCCGGATGCAAATGTGTGCGCCCAACCTCGACTGCAAACAGCAGTCATTTTCCTTCTTGATGAGGCGTGGGCGTCGAGCCTCATTCATTTGCTTTTCACGGAAGCGCCCACGGCACCCGCCAGCGACTTGCAGCTGGATTTTGGTCACAAACACATTTCTGAGAACGTGTTTTCTCAGCAGGAAACTTTCCCCGTGCACAGATGCTGGAGGAACCGGGTGAAACCCGCTGCGGGTACCGACTGCAGTGTGAGCCAATCACATTCACCCTCCCGAACTGAACCAATCCCACTGCAGCTGTGGACGCAAGACGCACACATAACGTGAGCGACGCTGTTTCTGTCCAGGCACACAAAAACGCTGGACGTGACTTGCCACGACAATGTGTTGTGAGTGCAAAAAAGTGCAGGTCTGTCCCAGCTGCATCCCGTGTCACCTTGTGACCGAGCGACCTTCAGGTTCTTGTGGCTCACCCTTCCGAACTGAAGGACACGGCTTCTAGCGGATCCAAACCCTGGGAACCTGTGTGACAGAATCGTTCCTTCAAACAAAGAAAAACAACGCGACGGTTGCGCACTCCGTAGCGCCACGCTGTTGCTTCCGAGTTGAACAGCGATCTTCGTGAGGTTCTGGGGCCAAAGGCCCCTGAAGTTTGATTCACACAACCACGTAAACTGGCGCCCACAGGAACGCGACGCATGATGCAGCAACAGAGCTCTACCTCCTGTGCGCCACCCGCTCCCCCAGCGCCGCGAGACACATTCCCCGCCGGCACCGCAGGAAACGGCGCTGTTGCCACAGTGACAGCGGAACACGCCGCTGCTGTCAGCGGGCGTCACGGGAAGCGGCTGCTGGACATTCGTCAAACCGGCGTTGCAAACGAGTCGCTCCAGACGCGCAATAACCGTCAAACGGATCCAGGGGCCCTTGGGGCCTGGAGACCTTGACCTCTTATTGTGCTCCGCAGGTGCAAATTTGTTGGATTAATTTTCAGGGTACTGTCCCATGGGTACCACCAAGCCTCAGTGCTACATCAACAAGAGCGCTCTGTCATGATGCATTTCAGACGCCAGAAGCGCGTCGATCATCTTGCAGGCGTCCGACTCTGGACAAACTTTTCTTGCTCAAAGCAACCGACATCAGTCAGTGTCTCTTTCTGGTTGGTCTCAGTGACGCAACGCCCAATGCAGAGACGCACCACGAAAGAATCTGGCGTGAACCGACCCAACCTCGGGCAGTGCGTCGCGGGCACAAGTTTCTCATTTCCGGAGACGCCACTGACCAGACGCCGGCGTCCTCCGCGTGTCCTCCGCGTGACAAGGCGTCCATCGCAATTTCCGGCGTCGCTCCGGGCCCCGGGCGCCGCGTGAATAGTGATCTCATTAGATGTGACGCCCACAGAGCTCAGCGCGACAGGACGCTGCGGAGGCCCAGCACGACACACGGCTTCAGAGGCTCGGACGACACCCGAGGCTGTAGGGTCATCCTCGCAGTGCGGGACTGCGGTGAGCAGCTGCCTTCTCTTACTTTGAGCGTGGGCACACGTTCGCAATGCACCTGCATGAGATACACGGCTCCTTGAGTTCACACTGTGTTGCTGTGCTGCACGCGACCCGTTCGAGAGTTGCAGGAACGGTGATGTGAGGACAACTCTGCAAGGAGGGCGCTGCAGCCCCGAGGACCCGGCTCGTCTGGACCACTGCTGCGTCCCGCGTGCCCTCATCCAGGGAAGAACAGTCTCCGGGATTTGTTGCTTCAGCTGGAGGCGACAATCGACTCGGCTGGGACGGCAACCGGCGTCAAGTTCAACTGAGCCTCACTTGACGCGCCAAGCCTGGAGTTTCAACAAATGTGTGGAGGCAGGTGTTGCGTCCCAGAAAGACTCTGTGCTGGAGAGACATGTGCCTCCGAGGTACGGTTCTTGCAGGCACTGCACCCACGAGGCATGTGCCTCTGCAGTACACCTCTAGAATACCCACCATTGCAAACTCCTGAGGCTGTGCCTCTCCGGTATCAGGTGACAATCTGGGCTGGAGAGGCACATGCGCACACCTTTTCAGTTCGCAAGCCCAACAAGCACCTCACACCAGGTTGATCCTCGAAGCTGTCCCTGTTTCAGTCATCGACTCCCGCATGGTCGCTCACAGCGTGGTCCATTGTGGTCGGGACTCACCGCATGACGCAACCAGCGTGGACGTGACTTGAGTTGTACAGGGACACGAGGCGCGAACCAACACGTGCGAACACCAGGCTCGCTGTCCCCTGGGTGTGCTTGGTGACAAACCTCATCAGCGGTAGAGTTGTGTATCTGTCATCTCCATATGCAGGCGGCGGGAGGGGGTCCAGCAGGACTGCGACACTGTGACGGGGTCTGAGCATCGTCCTCGCAGTGCGAGGCCACTTCAATTCTGTGCCCGCTCTGTTTGCATCCGAGAAATCACAGACACCTGAGACACTCAACTCTGTCAGATTCCCAGGAAGGTGTCGGATGACGCTGTTTTGTTTCGCCTGCCGCAAAGAGAACAGCATCACTGGTTTTGTCAAGAGTGATGAACAGAGCTGTGATAAAGACACTGACGCTGCTTGAGTCTGCACCTCCATTCACTCGCTTCCTTATCGGACGGTACGCGCCCCATGGCGTACGCACTCTCCTGCGGGTTGCGAGGATGGTGCTGCAGCCGGCACAGGACTCGACCCGCATGAGGCACAAGGCCGTGAAGCCTGAACGTGAGTTTGCCAGCTCCAGTCTCTCAAGGGACAAAACAGCTCTTGTCCCACAAAAGAATGACGGCGCTGCGGCCTCTCCCCACTCTGCAGGGACGGCGCTGCAGCGTACATCGGGCCCGGGCCACAGATGTATCAGCGCCTATTCCGCGCACAGGTGACACTGCGCGGCGCTCACACTGGGACCTATGAATAATAGAAAGTACGCACTGCAGACCTGTCACAGGGAACAGAGGGGCGGGGCCCATCCCTCCAAAGGACCTGCTGTTCTTTCATGGAGGCTGAGCAGGTCCATACACCCTGGAATATTCCCTCAAAATGGCTGACCAAGGGGCCTGGTGTCTTTTCGTACAACCGGAAGTGAACTTGCTCCACCGGGCTCTCAAGTTCTACCTGGTTACAACGGACACATGACTCCCCAAATCCTCCAGCAAAAACTTTTCGTAAGTCAATCTGAGCAACTGCAAGTTCATCCTCCTGCCATCTGTCACTCTGAATGGGGTGAACAACACTGAGCACTCACCCCGCACCACCTCACCCACCAACCCCAGGTTTACCGTGCACAATGCGTACAATGGCCGGCTGAAGCGATACAGCCCACTCTGCGTCACTTTCTATTGAGCATCACTTCGACAACTGAACCACCAATTCAACAACACCCGATCCTCACCTGGCGGCCCCTCAATGCGCCGTGTGTCAGCATTGAAAAGTTCTCTGCATTTGTTTGCTGTCTGAACCAGGTCTGCACGTTTCAGCCCAGGCACTGCTGGCAAGCAGTTGTCATTTGGCTCATCTGCAGCCAGAGTGAGCACCCGTTCGCAGCGCCACGACATAACCGGCGTCAGACAGGTTCATTGACCTGCGCCGGAAACGCGACGCGCGATGCGTCCAGGAGGACGCCGACGTCAGGGGTAAATCCTTTGTCCCCGCCGTAAACAAAAAATTCTACACCACCCGTCGTTTCACGGGCACAAATTTATTATTTTGAAAGTTTTGCAGTCTCTACTTGGATATCAGTCGCCCCTGACCAGATCATGGTCCGGTCCCTGGGCATCACGTGACGTGGTTCGAGCGCATTGACTCTCATCTGAATGTAAATGCAGCCGCCCCGCCGGAGCGCCCTGCCGAGGCGCAATCGAACTGCGGAGGCAGAATCTGGCGACGATTTAAAGGCGGAGTCCACAGTGTTACGTCCTCTCATTACACAGCTGCACTGTGCAACACGCTACGCTGCAAACTGATGAGTCTGACGCGGTTTGGGGTGCAGAAATCCAGGGGAGCAATTTGTTTCTCCGCAGGTGATGGGCGAAGCTATTCGCCACACCGTTGCTCAACTTCAGAAATGTAAAGCGCCAATGGGCGGGCGGAACCAAAACCAATTTCTGCTGCCCCCACACGTAAACGCAGAACGCGCACACACGTATGAACACACCACACACGCACACACACCAAAAGTGTGCGCAAACCCATTGGGAAGTAACACATCAACAGAGTCAACAGAAACAGCGACTCTCTTCCACCACACCGCATTCTAATGCGCGCTCTACAAGGGAAGCGGAACGCCTCATTCACACCGGGTGCGCCATGTACTGCATCTACTGCACAACACAATGATCTTGCGTGGTCCACTTTATGACGCAGGGCCCATTGACTGGTACAGGGACGCAGTGCGTGACGCATCCAGTGTGAGCCCAGCCGGAGCCGGAGCCCCATTCCACATGCAGAGACACTCCCCGACTCCAGGCTTTCAATTCCAAAAGTCAATTGAGACAGCGGAGGAAGACAACGTTCTCCCGTCTTCGTGCCGTGTTCTCCGCGAGCTGGGCCCGTTGAAAAGGCAACAGATAAACACGGTTGGGACCGTGTCTCTTTTTCCACGAACTGGAGGCAGCGGACAATGGAAGTGGGCAGGCAAAAGAAAAGGATCTGGGGGAAGGAGAGAGATTGGAGAGAGATAAGAGAGAAACAGTACGAAACAGACAGACAGACAGACAGACAGACAGACAGACACAGACACAGACACACACACACACACACACACACACACACACACGATTGGACTCAAGACAGGGGTAAGCTGTAAGTGTTTCCGTGAGTGGATGGATTGGGCGTGGAGAGGCCATGGACGGGGTCGGAGCCGTGTTTGACTTGCTGTGATTGCTACTCTGTTCGCACACCCCCGTCCCCCAGTCTCCGGACAAATCAACGCCTCATCGGACCAACAAGACCCGGACGAACAAGAAAACGCCAACCGCTCCATCTCACAGGGCCCAGACCCTGGCTCTGCCTTTGTTTTTACATCATGCTCAAAACAAATTGAAATGTTCAGCACAAAAGCGTCCCTGCCTGTTACTGTAACTACAGTTGATTGCAACACGAGGGGTAGAGATTCCCTATTCCGGACATGCGCTCAACACACGCAGAGAAACTGATTACTTCTCTCAGGTTCGTGTTGCTTTGGCTAAATGGTCTCACTCCACACAGGGGCAGACCTACCCAAGGGATGCCCCACGCCCACAGACGTGTGCAGGTCACACTGAAAGACGCATCCAGTTTGAAAAGGATGTGAACTCCTTCAGGCGAACGCGACATGCCTGAAAAATCGGCTGAAGAATTTCTCTTTGGCCACTGAGGCACACAACCCGCTGAATTTCACCTGCGCGATCCGTCAGTTCATTACCACACAAATTGTCCCGTTGGACGAGAGCCGTGTCTGTGAATGAGACTTCGGCCTGAAGCGTCAAACTCAGCGCATAAACACCGAAACACTGAGCTTGGATCCCTTCAATTTCCAACAAGAAACACGGTCAGTTTGTTCCTCAGTCCTCCATTGCCGTGTGTCACACGTTCCTGTTGAAGCCAGTTGTCTTTGTTGTGCCCATCAACTGGTCCAGGGCAACGGACACAGAAACGACTAGACTTTCAAGTAGAGAATCAGCCGCGGGCAGCGTTTGTCCCAATCTACCAATACCCCAGTCAGAAAATGTC
>JAAUXT010129867.1_pt1 | contig 12480 bp, 11 predicted proteins | sample 7278171 | NCBI WGS metagenome assembly JAAUXT01 (sample SAMN14350112, study PRJNA611818) | marine sediment metagenome | isolation source: surface marine sediment (1.8m) | place: French Polynesia: Moorea | collected 2018-08
TGAAGATCATGACCATGGCTGTGAGAAACTCTCATTGGAATTTTCTCAAAAGTATTGCCGTGAGTACACAAGCCGAGGAATCAATACTTATGAAAACCGCCTCGTATTCTTCTCTCACTGCAGGCGAACGGCATGTCGCCGACGACCTTGTCAGAAGCGTACAAGCGCAAGTCGACAGACTTGACGACGCGCTTCTCGATCATTGATCAACAGATCATGAGCTACTTCAACGGTGAGTTTTCCCGGCGGATTCTGACTTGAATCAACACCACAGCAATAGCACAGATTGAAACTTGCACAGCACAAGGACGACGACTCGAGAGCAACAGAAGACACAACAATGTTTCCATTGCAGGCTCCGTTTTCGACGACCAATCCGGCGACGAGAGCAAGCTCGTCCAGATGCCGGTCGCCGAATGGAGGAAGTTGAGGAACCTCTGTGCGGAGACGGTGGAATTCTGCCAGGAGTCGGTGCTGATCGTCACCGAGGGCAGACGCCGCCTCACGGCGGAGATTCGAGCCAACGACAGACAGGCTCGATTGCTCAACGTGTACAGAAAGAGGGTCAGTACAGTCAAAAGTGGATGTTTCCTTGTAAGATGACGCCCGACACAGAGAAGTAGTGTCTCAACTGTCTCTTTTGTCTTTGCAGATGTGCTGTGAGCAGCTGGACGCGATCGTCAGCCAGCCACTCCATCCTGACTCCGGACAGCTTCCGGTGGTCGGTCCAACTCCAGTGTGCCTGTGAGTATCAACTGTCAATCGTGCACCACTTTTGCAGTTTCGCGCCGCACGAAGTCTACAAAAGATGAAGAATGAGCCCACCACAGCACTTGCATTGTAATTCCAACAAAGATTTTCTACAGGCCTCTGACTGAGGAGGAGAAGCAGGAAGAGGAGGACAAGAAGGAGTTCAACAACTCCGATTCTGAGGAGGATGAGTTCGCGGAACTCGAGTTCGAGTTCACCGCCGAGGAGAACGAACGCCTCTTCAGGATGTACGACAAGCGCATCAAGCCCGACACGGACGTGTGCGAGGCGCCGCGCAACACTTCTGCTGCAAGCAGTTACCCGTCTTCCGAGTGAGTACATCTTCCTGCACCCTTTCTGTCTTGTACTTAAGTTGGTAAGAGTCGCAGGTGCCAAAAATATATGGAACAGCGACTGGATGTTTGAGCTCCTGCACGCACGAATACGACACCACCATTCGAAAACTGGAAGAAATAAGCAGCTTGCTAAAATGACTGTCTTCGAACAAGCAATCGACGATGAAACTTCGTTTTCCCTCAAAAAATTTGAATCGACAAACCATTCCATTTCACCGAAGTCTCACATACGAATAAGTTCACATTGAACCACTGTTTTCTGAACCTTTCAGAACCTGCGAGCACAGCTACTTAGCTTTAAGGCTAAATCTAGGTGTTCGAGGGAGCTGGGCACCTTGAGACTGACCCTGTAACAACCTACAGTGAACATGCAAAATGGCTAAGTCTTTAAACCTTTCAGACAGAGGCACTCTTTCGTTGGTGTTCTGTTTTCTTGCTTCATGTTTCTTGAACCAAAAGCTTGGAATTGAAGGTTGAACGTTTCAGCTCTGAATGTATCTCTGTCTGAAAAGTTCGTTTTCGTTATAATATTTAAGGTGTATTTGTTAGTTGAGTGTGTGAGTGAATGCGTGTTGCATGTTTGACAGGTCTGAGATCGAAGACGAGGAGCTTGAGTACAAACCTCGGGCGTCATTCCCGTTCAAGTGCCGCGAGAAAGTCAGGAAGTGCAAGACTGTCATGGATGTGAGTGTCGCTAACCTGATGATACACAGTTTGCTCTTCCCAAATGAATCAACTTCCAACAGAGCAACTGCCTGAAAAGCTCCGACTTTTCTTCGCTCCTTTTCTTGCACGACGATCCGTTCTTCTCTAATTTCAGACGATCAAGGCGGTCAACAAAGTCAGTGATGACATCATGCGCCTGGGTGACTACGGATACCTGAACGATGCTGAGTCGGAGGTGTTCTCCGAGTACCTGATGAAGCGCTTCATCCCGAGCCTGCTCATTGAGAACGACAGCGAGGTCGCCGGAGCGCAGCGCCTGCGAGAGCTCTATTCCCACTCCGAGTCCGAGGAGGAGGAGATGGAGGAGGAGGAGGAGCCGCTGCCCCTCCCTCAGTCGCAGGCTGCCCCGAAGCCGCAGGTTACCTTCGAGATCAAGCCGGAGTCGAAGACTGAGATCAAGCCGAAGTCGAAGGTTGAGACCATGCCGAAGTCGAAGGTTGAGGTCATGCCGAAGTCGAAGACTGAGATCAAGCCGAAGGTCGAGGTCAACACCAATGACGCAGAGGAAGAATTCACTCCCTTCCAGTCGGAGTGGACGCAGTTCCAGTGCCGCCCGAAGGGGAAGCGCAAGACGTCATCGCCGGACTTCGGTGGAGACCATCAGCTCGAGTTTGAGCTCGCGGAGGAGGAAGAACCCGAGGAGGAGCAGGAGGCCGAGGAGGAGGAGAAGGAGGCAGCCGCTGCTGCTGTTCCAGAACGGAAGCCTCAGCTCAAACCAAAGAAATCCAAGATCCCGGTGCGTGTCCAGACTGCTCGCGCTGCCAACGAGCCGCAGCAGCAGAGTCAGGAACAGAAAGAGCCAGCGCCAAGGAAAACCAAGATTCCGATGCCCATCAAGGAGAATCCTCGAGCGCGACCAAGGAGAGATCCGCGAGAGCCGAGTCCAGAGGAGCCGGCACAGCCGAGCGGAGCATCTGCGCAGATCGAGCAGAGCCCGAAACAGAACGCGGAGCAGAAGAAAATCCGGAGCCCGCGCAAAGAAAAGGACGTCAGCAAAGAAAATGGCGTCAGCAAAGAAAAAGACGCCGTCAAAGAAAAGTACGTCAGCAAGTACGTCAGCAACGTGGTGGAGGAGAAGAGGCCGCTGCGCAACTTCACCACGTTTGACAAGAAGATCCCGTGCCAGCACAAGCCGCACTTCTTCCACTTGTACAAACCAACGAAGGAAGACAAACAGAAGAAAGCCTGGTGGAAAAAGCCGTTCGTGCCAGTGCTTCCGGAAAGAGTCCGTGACGATAACTGCCAGCCAAAGCAAGTGCCGTATTCACACTACAAGAACTACTTCGGCGAAGAGAAACCAAAGTACGAGCCGACTGAAAATGACAAGAAGACAAAATCGTGGTGGAAGAAACCCTTCGTTCCGATCAAGCCAAGTCAACTGGCAAATCAACTCTACGGAGGAGAAGATTCCCTTCCGGACGGAATGGATCTGTCTTACATGGTTCCTGGTCAACACGATCATCTGTACAAACAGATGTACCAGCCTGAAAACCAGAGTGCCAGCTTCGATCGGTACGCCGAGTACGATGAAAGTGACGCTGACATGGAGGTTGCCAAACCTCAGAAGCCGAAAAAGAAGGGACCGGCTCCTGTGAAGTACTACGCGCACAGGAAGGATCACATTTGGCACGGTGAAACTCACGGAGAGTACCACTACACTCCCACTGAGGAAGACAAACAGACGAAGTCGTGGTGGAAGAAACCCTTTGTGCCAGTCCGACCGAGTCAGGTCAAGCAAGACACTGACGACTTCCTGGATGATCTTCCAGAAGGCTTCGATCCAGCGAATATGGTTCCTGGAGAAGACGATCATCTGTTCAAGCAGATCTTCGCGAAGAGCACGAGGAGGGACGAAGAAGCTCCCGCTTCTCCTGAAGACGATCAGGGCATGGTGCATCACGGACGTGTCACCAACAGCCCGCCCATCCCGACAGCCGCTAAGCGGATGAATCTTGAGCGCCAGGACAGAAATCCTGAGCAACAGCGCAAACAGATGGTGCCCCGCCCACCTTCTGGCAAGCCACAGAAAGCTCAGAGGATCCGCACGCAGCCGCAACGTGCTCCAGTGAAAACGAGGATTCCTTCGCCGGAACCGTTTGACGGAGGAATCGACCCAGCTGATATGGTTCCTGGGCAGAGCGATGACTTCTTCAAGAAGCAGTACATGAAGAGCGCGCAGAAGAGCAGCGTGTCGTACTCGCCGGAGAAAGACGACGATTCTGGGATGGTCCACAAAAAAGTTGTGACCAACAGTCCCCCGCTCCCAACAGTCGCAAAGAAGATGAACTCTTCAGTGCCTCAGATGCAGATGGTTCCCCATCCTCCTGCCGAGAAGAGGGAGCGCAGGTCGAACAGGCCAGACGACAGAGCTGTCAAGATCGAACAGGCGAGGAGAGCTGCTCCTGTGAGGAAGGCGAAAACCCCTTCGCCCGATCCCTTCGATGGCATGGACCCAGCTGACATGATTCCTGGCGAAGATGAGTACTTCAAGAAGCTCTACAGGCAGAGTGCGCAGAAGAGCAACATCGCTTACTCCCCCGAGGAAACTGACATTCCTCCAGTTGCGGTGAAGCCCAAGAAGCGCGAATCTGCTCCGATCAGACAGAGAGCGATGGATGACACCGTCAGAAAGTACAAGCCGGCACGAGCCGAGTCGCCTGACAACGATCAGGGCATGGTCTACGGTCCGAGAACGACCAACAGTCCCCCGCTTCCTGCAGTCACCAGACAGATGAAGCGCCAAGAGATGCTGAGCTATGATTCGCCGAGAAAGGCAGCAGACTGGAACAACAATGTTCCACTGAAGGCGTTCCCAAAGCCCGAGAACGCGATCGAGATTCGCACGAGGCCAGAGCCGCAGCGCACATCCGGGCCGTACGATTGGCCGAAGCCTGAGCCTGAGCAGAGAGCACCAGGCACTCGAGTGTTCCCGCTGCACCAGTCCCGCTGGACCCCGAGCCCAGAGCCGCCCAAGATGCCGCCCGCCTCTGCTGTGTGCGAGGCGCTGCCGTCCATCTCGATCAACCAGAAGGTGTCCCGCACCGCCAGCGACGCCACTGCCTCGCCGAGGCGCAGCCGCCCCGTGTCGCCCCCGACGGTGCTGCCCGAGATCAAGAAGAAGTCGAGTTCCAACTGGTTCACGAGGCTCTTCAAGTAAACCAGAGACTGAACGCACGACTTATAGACACACACAATTGTTCCTTGCGTGTTGTGTCCGAGTGCTTCTTTGGCAAAACCTTTTGAACAAATTCCAAATCTCATTTTGGCCGCAAAATTTCTCCTTAGCTTGTAAGCCTTGTTCGCCAAAACTTCTCATCCTGGCGAACAATGATCCATGCAGTTCCATCTCCTGAGCAAAGATGAATTATTCGTGCTATGCACGTACAAATCAGATCACAATTCAAACACACAAATGAATACACACGCACCACACACTTGCATGACATCCGCATTCACACAGTGACACAAAATACTCCGGTGTATTGCTCACAGTGAGCCAAACGATGTCTTCCTGGTGCTTTTCAGCTTAAATCCTGAGCAGATGCAATTCGAATCTGGCGCGTCTAGTCGTGCTGCTATACAGTGAGGCAGACAGTGTTCAATTCCTGGTGCTTCACGCCTTAGCGGCGCGACTCACAGATGCCCAGTAGCTGCAGAACCACACAGTGAACCAGACGTTGCTTTCCTGGTGCCCTATAGGCTTAATTCCCGTGGTTCTAAAGCCTGTTGCATTCCAAATGGTACCTTCGCCGTTCTACGGGCGGCGCTTGGGCCAAACGGGTACACTTGTCAATAGATTTCGACGATTTCAATGCGATTGCGTGCATTGCACTCCAATTTATCTTGCAGTCTGAATAAAAAGCCTCTCTTCTCCTCTCTTCTCTTTTCCAATTGTCAAACTTTGGCACGAATAAACTATTGCCAACAAATCTGCTCTTTACTATTCTGTACTTCCGAGTTGAACGAAACAAGAGCGACCAGCAAAAATAAGTCCGCTTAGCATTGTTAACAGCCATCAGCTTTATTCGTCTTCGAGATCCAGACAGTCGCCTCTACACGACACTGATTGCCTTTTGTCGACCAGTAAACGCCAGGATCAAAGATCGTGAAAATCAAATCAAGTTTGCTCCGCACTCGATCAAAACAAAGTACCGGCAGTCGGACCCAAATCCTCGAGACTTCGAAACGAGCAGAAACACCGGCTGTACACCCTACACACCGGACTCCGATTCACCCTGACTCCGCACAACGCGTTTGTGATCGGACTCGTGTGCCGGAAGCCACAAACACAAACGGTCGTGAGGAAAGCTGACAAATTCCTCCCGGGGAACAAAACGCAAACAGAACAGACAAATAGATGAGCCAAATTCACGCCAGATGAAAAGAATTGGTCAGAAAAAAGGAAACCAGACGTTTTTGTCAGTTTGGTGCGCGAAATTTAGACGTTTTCTGTCGCTTTGACCCTGACGACAACTGGTGTGAGCAAGCTCCAAACAAAATAGATCTGTGCCCAATTACCTTTCGATGACTTCATATTTCAAGACAGCTAATATCGAGAATTCCTTTTCCACATGCACAAATATATATCCTCTGAGTTGTGAGATCGTCACTGAAACTCGCGGCGCTACTCCTCCACGTTCACGAGTTTCCAGTGTCCTCCACACACACACGCGCGCATCCAGCGCATATCCCAGGCTCGCAGCGCCGAGCTAGCGGCCGTGGGACCGGACCGCAGCGACATGCAGCCGCAGCGCGTGCACTGTTTGACGGGCTGCACGGGGCTCGTTCCCAGGCTCACTTGACGGATCACGTCCGTCTTCTGCCGCGATGCCGCCTGGCCCGGCGGGAGCTCCGCGCTGCTTCCCGTGCCGCGCGCCGCGTGCGCCGGCACCTCCCCGAACGTGTACGTCATCGGGTGCGACTGGAAAAACACTGAGCTCTCGTACCGAGTGTCGCCAAACAGACCTTCACTGACAGGAGGAACGAGAACGTGGTTGGGCAACAAGCAACACTCGTCCAGCAAACTGTCCTCAAAATCTGTGTTGCTGCCTTCATTTTTGCGCGTTATCCAAACGCGCGTGAGTAGCTTGAACAGTGTGGCGAGGCAGTCAAACTTGGCGGACGTGGTGTTGAAGTGGGGCAGGCAGTTGGGGTTGATGAAGCTCCAGACTCGGATGAGGACGATCGCCTCGCGCAGCCTCGTCAATGCCGCGCTGTCCGACACGATGCTCGAACCAGGGAAGTTGGAGTAATGCTGAAACGTCGTCAGGGAACTCAGCAGGTAGATGGTCAGGTCACCAACCCATTGAATCAGCGGCTGCAACGCCTGAAAAAGACAAAGCTCGTGTGACAACACGCTCGTGCTCATCCAAATCTGGAGCTTTTGTTTCGGTTCTGACTGACCAATGTTTCGAACAACAAATGTGCAAACACTATTTAGCAGTGTTCAGAAAAAGTACCACGACAATTATGAAACCCGCTTTGTCACACAGCACCTGCAGTGTCGGAAGATCCACGATGAACTCCTTCTTTTCCGGGTTGAGCGACAGGATTAATTTGTCAATGTCTGTCTCTGTGTTTTTGCTGCACACCACGGCAAGTCTGTCCGACGGACTCTGCGGAAGAAGAAAATCGATGTCCGAGGCGAAACAAAAGGCTGCTTCAAGATTTCCCAGCGCCAAAGAAAACAGCTTGTCTGCAACAGTTCTATTCCCAAAAGAAAGAGAAAGAAAGCTTTGGAATTCTTTCTGCACACAACAGGCTGCCACTAAAACTGCAGGCTCCCGTTTTGCGGCCTATTTCAACGCACAAACACTCACCATGTCCATAAGGTTGGCGGTTTTGGGTCTGAGCAGCGACTTGAAGGTGACGATGATGCATGAGAGCATCATGTGGCAGTGACAGTCGGCGGCGCGCTGCTGCCCGCTGCTGCTCGAGCGATACAGAGTCGACTTCACTGCCATGAACCTGGCAACGACAGTGACAGTCAGTGCGGAACAGGGAAAACCTGACGTGTTGGGAACAGAACATCCGAATGAGTCGCACGAGACGTTGTCTTGCTCCGTGGCACAGCAAGAATCCTGATTCGTCGAAATGGAGCTGAAAAGACGCCCAGCTCAAGAAAGAAAAGAAGGCGGCATGGTGCACCAAGCGTACCTGGTAAACCATTGATCTTGAAAATGAGATGCTTGTTTGTTGAAGTTGTCGTTGAGCTTCTGGATCACAACCTCCATCATGCCTGCAAAACAACATCGCCGTTGGACACAAAACTCCGTGCATTTCAAATGACGTGACCGGTGTTTAGTGTTTCTGATCTGCACTGTTACACCATGGAATCACCCAAATACAACAACCCCTCGGATCTGCACACGTGACGCGTGTCTGACCTGGTTTGAGCGCAGCGACGACGTCCCACCAATCGAAGCCGGCGAGCATCATGTACTCGAGCATGGGAACGAGGTAGGCGGGAGACACCTGTGTGACCGGGTCGCGCGTGTTGACAGCCTTCATCACGTACAGGCAGCTCGCCTGGTCCAGTCCAACTAGATTACAGCCTAGAAACACTTAAGTGTATCACTCATCCGCGGCAGTGAAATTGTGTTCACAAAGTTTTTTTTTGTGTGTGTTCCGACACTTTCGACCGACAAGTTCGTTGTTTGATTCAGACTGTTGTGCGATGTTTCGGAACAAAAACACAACTGACGCTGAAGAGTTGTCCCATTTTCCTAAGGATCGGGCAGGGCGGTTCAGCCTGGTCATAGAAATCACCAATTCGGGGGTCATTCACTCTGTCGCATTCTTGATTCGTCGACAATGAAACGATCGGGAATTTTTGGGAGCAATTCAATCCAGCCAATATACCGCGATTAAGGGACTGTTTGACGCACCGGTGAAGGTCTGCTGCATGTGCACCATGTATGGTACAACGCGCCGCCGTTTTCCCCCGACGGCGCCGCCGCTGCTGCTCAGGTCGACGCCCATATCCAGATTGGTGGTCGTCATTGGGAGGAAGTTGCTGCGTCGCACCAGCTTCACCGACCCGTCCTTGTAGGCGATCGCCACGTACTGGAACATCTCGACTGCAAACAAAGTGAAAACAGAGTCCGTACGCTCGGCATGATTCACAAACACAAATGCTTCAGAAAGAGACGTTTTGTGCCAATCCGAACCTTGAGTGTGATCAGGGTTCTCGTAGCTGATGGGGAAGCGCGCCACCGCGATGGAGATGGGAAGGCTGCCGTGCGTCACGCTCGACTTGTGGCTCCACTTGTTCACTCTGTGCGTCGCGTCACCGGACCCTGAAGCCTGGTGATTACGTTACAGAACAAAGCTTTGAAATAAGATGTTTGACAACACGCCGACTTTGCGATGACAACTGCTCTCAGCTCGCACTCTCAACCAAAGTGCACGTAGTCCTCCAACTCACCGTGTACAGTCTGTGAATTGGCATCTTTTGACTGGACAAGGTCCACAGCTCGACGTGACTGTTGTTGTTGTCTCCCGCTCCGACCACCACTACGTCTCCTGAAACACGCCAGATCTTCAGTCAAGTATTTGCGACAACGATGTCAGACACGCAAGGTGAATTTTCCCATGTGTAGAACAGTGACTTCTAACGACCATGACAGCGCGGTCTTTTGTGTCCTGTGCCCACGACTTCCCCACATTTCGTTGGTTGGAAGTAAAACGTGCTGAGTAAGTTGCAAACCGACGGCTCTCGGCAACTCACCGCTCTCAGTCGGCATGTACTGCACGTGCGTGATGTGCGCCACCTGAGAGTCCTTCAGAGCTCCGTCTGTGTGGCAGCGTGCGTAGAAACTCGCCGCGCACTTGCACGTCGTCACGCAGATCTCCGAGTCTTCTTCAGACTTTATCGAGATCTTGTAGCTCTGAATGGCGCTGAAAGTTAGAATAAAAAAAATGAGACCTCCAGCGACAAACAAGAAAACTTATCGTGTTGAGGCGGGCCTCAGGAATGCCGCCAACACCTGCACAAATTTCCGTCGCTGACGATGGCCAGGATGTCTCCGCTGGGCGAGTACGCGAGGTCGGCGATCGTAACGCGCGTGCGCCACGGCGCCAGACTGTGCAGCTCAATCCGCCCCTCCTCGCGTCCCTCGTGCAACATGCACACGCACACCTGCAGCGAGCAAACATTCCATTAGCGACATCCTCGGATTGCCTGCTCATGTTGAGTTCCTTTCTTCTTTTTTTCGTACTGACCATTCCGGATGCTGTGAGCGCCACCCATCCCTGAGCTGCCTTTCCTCCAAAACGTGAAAGCGTCGGTTGAAATTTGGCTCGATTGAACTTCTCGCTGTATGACGCATTGTCTTTCTTCTCTCCCGACATATCCATCTGAAAATGGGACAGGACGTTGAAGGATTCTCAAAAACCAAGGTTCGGACTTTATCCAACGTCAGTGTCCAGCACGGCATACTTACTCTGACGCCAGTGTTCAGCCAAGTGGCAGCGACAACTGTTTCACCATCTATGCTACTGGTTTGAATACATCTCCAACTGTTCACCAAGTAATCCTGGAAAAACAAGACATTTGGTTGTGCTGATATTGATTCAACTGACCCGGTACATTCCCCGCAACCAAAGCAGAGACAAAATGTGCGTCGTATTTGGTGTGGTCGACTGGAGGCACTTTCTTCGACCTGACACACTTGCGGGACCAGAAAGTCTGAATTGTCATCTGCCTCTGAGCACCTGTGTTCTCTCTCACCTTCATCTCCCAAATCTGGCACTTGCCGAGCGACGTGACGAGCAGGAGGCGCGTGGCGCTCGTGTCCCAGCGCAGCAGCACCACGGCCTCCGGGCTCGACATCAGGCGGTGCACCTCCCACGGAGAGTCGATGTCGCACACGTTCACGTGGTACGTCGTCTCGTTCGCACTGCTCGAACTGGACCTGTAAATGGCAGATGTGGCAGATCTATCTCAATCTCGACCTCGGCAGTTAGTAGATCTGTCCGCGTTCTGGTTCAGAAGAATCGCAACGAACAGATCCAACCCTTATAGATCTACATCAGGAGGATAGCTTCGATACGGGCTTTGTCTGTGATAAGTTCTGTTGCAGTGGATCACGCATATAACTTACGTGGCGCTTCCGTCGAGCGATTCGAGCACTTCTTGCTCGGCTCTGCGCGGGGCGGCCGGGTGCAGCTGCAGCGTCGTCGTGAACGCGATCAGGTTTCTGTTAGATAGAGCACACTGTGGCCACTCCTCCTTCCCCAACTCGTGGCTTAGTTTTGTCGGCTTACTAGCCGTGTAAATTAATTCCATTTTCACTGACAATTTTGTGTACTTCCTTTCAAAAACGTAAAATTTTATATTTCTGCCCGCCTTTCGAACGATCTAAACAGGAAGTAGATGTCTACCCGCCAGGAAATTTTCTGCAACCGCCGGAAAAATTCAAAGGCGCAATAACATTGTTGAGCGCAAACGTCTTTCTTTTCACTTCAGACTTCAAAGTCGGAAAACAAGAGGCGTATCGTCTACAGGATATCTGGAACTTTTTTGATTGTGGAGAATTTTCACCATCATTTTCAAATTCTCGCTTCCAAAAAGAAAGAATTTTTTCAGGCAGTTGTGAAGCTGCGCTCGACTCAAATGGAGCTGCACATGTCTCTTGGGCTGGGACCTGGAGCCAGTTGAAGCCCGGAGCTTCAAGTAAGGTGATCATGGTCTGAAACATGAATTTTTCGACGAAGTTTTGGTGGATTTTGACGGGACTAACACTTTTGCACTGTCGTGCGGAAAGACCACAGGTAAGGTGGCAAGGTGCACAGATTTATCAATGAATTTTTCAGAAACCACGTTGTCCCTCTTGGTTTTCACACATCTGCAATTGAGATGCAGCTGTGGACACAACAGGTTACACTCGGAACTTGTTGAGTGCTCGTTGCATGTGGATGTGGATGACACCCTTTTGCCCAACAGGTGAGGTCATTCAACAAGTTTGTCCCTGAACAAGTTTGTCCATGCAGCATGGTGTAAAAAGACAGAGAACGTGTTTATGAGGAGACACAAAGATGATGAACATCCATCGGGAACCAATCAGATCTGCCATCCACATATATGTGTACCCTTCAGTGAACACTCTTGTTTGGAGTTCCAGTTTTCTGAAATTGCTTCATTTTCCCTTCACTTGGTGGTTTCACGTGAAGCAGCAAATCAGTGCAGACAAGGAATGTTTTTGAGTTTGGGACAACATTTGATCTCTTTGGGATTCCAGTGAAAAAATTTTGTCTCCACATAACTTTTCGACACTTGTCATTTGACCAGACTTCGGCATTGGTCTGTCGTTTACCTTTGGTGCAGGGGGACTTCAGCAAGATCTCCTGAGAGTTCACCTTCACCTTTGCATGCAAGTCAGTCACTAGGTTGCAGTCTGACAAAATTATTTATTGTTTCACCAAAGTGGATTTTGTTGCAGTTTTGCATCTCATCAAATGAAAAATAATTGTCAAATTTTGTTGCAAGATCAACCCCAAAAAATTGCCAAAATGATCCGACAAAAGGTGATTGAATGGCAGTGTTGTATATATGAGTGAAGCCCCAGTAGTGATGTTGTAGTATAGTTTATTGTAGAGTATGAGTTGGAGCTCAGTGGTTTAGGCTACCTTCCTCTATGGTGTCACA
>JAAUXT010062238.1_pt1 | contig 12479 bp, 18 predicted proteins | sample 7278171 | NCBI WGS metagenome assembly JAAUXT01 (sample SAMN14350112, study PRJNA611818) | marine sediment metagenome | isolation source: surface marine sediment (1.8m) | place: French Polynesia: Moorea | collected 2018-08
ATATTACATTTTAGCCATAATCAGGGAAAAGTCACTGAAACAAGACTTGATTTCAAACCAGAATATATGATAGAAAGCCCCACAAAAAGTGCTTTTTTTCTTCAAAAAGTGTTTTTTTTTCTTCAAAAAGTGCTTTTTTTGCTTTTTTTTTTTGGAAATTTGCTGTGCGAGGACTGCTTCAGTCAGATTTTCCGGACCAGGATGGATCTGTCAGTCGCTTGCAAGGTTCCTTTGCATTTCATTCTGGGATCGACATGAGAAAGAAAACTTGTACTTTGAGAAAAGCTTTGTGTCCGAATTCTGTTTTTTTTTTCGGCAGACTGAATTGTTGTGCAGACCGACTGATCTCCATTACATTCAGCGAAGGGTAATTTGATCAAATTGTGTCGACAGAACAGAGCGAATTGTGGGTGAGCTCACAGAACGTGGCAGCCATGTCTCCTGGTCACGAAGCGAGTGTTGTGAAAGTCAAAATGCACGCACACATTTCTTTGTCGCTGACACAAAAGCTTTGTGTGTTAGAAGCAACCACGAATGTTGCGCTGAAGAAACGTGGCGGATGGCTTCTGCTCCTTTGTACTTTGGTGAAATTTGAAATGGATCCATTTGAACTTGCGCACTGTGAAATGTGTTGGATGTTGGTCTTTCACCACTGCGCCACTGGATGAAAACTTTGCCCACAACGCGCCGCGGTCTGGTGCGTGCGCTGCCAACGTCGACGCGTGACGTTCTCAGGACTGTTCTACGGACGTGACCACTCAGTTGGCAGGAGGGCAAAAAACATTTTGTTCAAATGGCGAAAGGTAATCTGGCTTTTGTGCAAGACGCCTTTTCGACAGTTCCTGGGCCTGTTGATTTTCGCTTGCCGCCTGTGTTGCCAAAATAGACGTTTGCAAAAAGTTGGGCAAACCGTGCTAGTGGAGCGAAGGAACACAACGGGAGCATGTGCATTGCCGTGCAAAGCGCTGTCGAGTGCCTCGATGCCACGAATTCCTGTCTCAGACTGGGTCCGTCTACGTAGAAGAGGCTCACTCCTCAAACACCCCAACTCGGGATCTTCATGTGGGACGGTTCACTCAACTTTTGAACACGTTCCCGAAAAAGTGTCGAGTGATCGAAGCGCTGCATCCTGGAAACGTCCCCAATTGAGTGAAATTGCAAAAAGTGGTAAAATGCACTCGATTTACGTGCAGCGAAACACGGTTCCAAACAATGCAATTGCCTGGCAGAAACGTTCCTTCCTCCTCCTCCTCCTCTGTTTCCGTCGCTTTGTGGCTGTGGAGCCTTTGTTGTTGCGTCACACATGCGCGTTTGCTTTGTCTACGTTCTAGAGTCACAAAATAAAGGAGAGGAAAAAAAGGGGGCGAGAGAAAGGGAGCAATAAGAAAGCACTTGAGCATGCTTATGGCATGTGGAGTAGCATGTGAACAAATTAATACGGAGCTCTTTGAGGGGGAGAGAAGATGCTAATTTGTGATTGAAGAGCGAGGCACCAAAAAAAGTCTGAATGAAAAGACTCGGGGTGGAAGACGACGCTCATTGTGCATTTCGTGGGTTCGAGCGAGTCGCGTCGCAGTGCAGCTGAGCAAATGGCGTGTTTCAAATGAATCATGTGTTGCATGAAGTTCGTTGCGCAGCCCTTTTGCATGCGAGTATTCATGTACCGCCAGGCACATGTACCCAAGACTACACTGTGCGAAACTGCAATCGGCAACTTCTTCGTGTCGCTGCTCATCTCGAGTATTTTGTGCGCCCCGACCATTCCGTGTCTACACGCGTTGTTCGTGTCGAGACACAGAACTTGGGACGATGGTCCCCCCCTCCCTCCGCCCCCCTCATGGTCAGCGGCGGTCAGTCCGTCGGCCCCTCCGTCCGTCCGCAGCGCTCCGTTCCGTTGCAGCTTCGCTAATCAAGTCGCCCGAGCATACGCCGCGCCAGCTTTTAGTACGCCGTAAATTTTTACGGCCAGACGGAAAGTGAGCGTTAGTTATTGTGGGTCGAGACACGTTTATGGCGCTCGTGAGCGAGCAGACCATTACACGCAGACGAGCGATTTACAGGGCCATAAAGCACGAGCAATTCCCCGCCTCATTATCGATGCAACAACGGCCGCGATTGGGCTCGTTCGGCGCTTCCGCCTCGTATTTCTCGGACTTTTCACTTTATGATCATATCCGCTGGGAGTAGGGGGAGGAAGGGGAGGATTAACCTCGGGCTTTGTGTGCAAACAGACAAAGCAAACAGCGGGACCTTGAGACCGACCCAAAATGCAGCTGTGGTCATTTTGTTGAACAGCTGATTGTCGGTCACAAAGATTGGTGCCACTGAAAAGGGCAAGCGAGAGAAACTTGTAACCAATATCAACACCAAGAATTATTTTGGGTGTCTGCTGCACTGACATTGGTCGTGCGAGGTCAAACAGTGACCTGCAAGGAAGTTCATGAGGAGCGGAGATAAGGGCCGTGTGAGGCTGATGTGTCCGTATCAGGTCAGCACAAGGAGGATTTTGTTGACAATCGATCGCGAGGCTGTTTTACTGGCGCCCATAAAGCCACCGCGGAGGGCGATAAAACCAGCTGAATCAGCAGAAATAAAAGCGACACAACTGTCTCCGTCAGGGCTGTTCACGATGATTTGTCGAAGCCATGAAAACAAAACTGTTGCTTCTGGCTCGTCTGACCATTGTTTGGACCGAGCTGCTGGAGTCGTTTCTTGCATTGTGCTGGTTGAAGAGGTGGCGGTCAATTCGAAGATCCAGCTTCGTGCGTTTTGTATTCTGAACATGAACTCTTCACCTGGTGCCACGTTCTTGATATGACAGCCACAACAACCCCAGCAAGTCGAGCCGTGTGGAACTTGACCCGCGCAGAGCGAGCTGCAGCTCTTGGCGGAGCATTTGGAGGTCAGTGCTCCCTGGCGCATCGTTGGTCCTCCCACTTTCCCCGAGGGTCAGAGGTCGCCCGTGTCACCCATCAACGGTGGAGCCGCGGCGGCGACTGTCGCTGTTAACGTGACAAATGTTGGCAGCTCAACCCACTGTGGGCCACAACGGTCTGACCTGGTCCGCTCGGCCTTTGTCAGGAGGGAGGGAACCAACCGCGAATGCAAAGAATTGCCCGCAGGATTCAGTGTGTTTCAATGGTGAAGACAGCTTCTTTCTCACTCACGCGATGCACAGGCAAGAGAGGCATTGTGGTGAAGACGACTGGTGCAGGAGCAGCCTTGGCCGCATTGTGAACAGGGTTTCGTCCTTGCCTTGGAATACTGAAGACCTTTGGGGTATTGTCGGATGAGGAAAGAAGTATGCGAAGTACAATGGGTTTCACATTTCAGAGCTGGAGACGAAACAATCGGACGAGGGAAAAAAATCGTTTGTATCGCAGCCCTAATTACGATCGATTGCTGCTTCATTTCAAAGGCCAAAATGGATAGAGCTGAGCTGGAGGAGAGGAAGACACAGGACAGGGTCTCACAGACACACCGCTTCGACGGACCGGCAACCTGAGCCGGGAAATTTTGATTCACTCCATTCGCAAAGGAAATTGCAGAAGGTGGGAAACGAAGCTGGGGCGGCTGACGGCGTCTGAGGATCGAGACTGGACGCCACGTGACTGTGCCTCACGGATTGAGCAGACCAGTCCTGTCGACTGTGGGGCCTGTGTCGGTGTCTCCTGAGGGCCAATTGATTCACGTCTGGAGGCCTCGTTTCTCCTGACATCGCCGATCAATTCTTCCTTCCAATGGATGACAACGTCGAGTGGGGACCGTCTAGACTTGCGGAATAGGAAATCAGGCTCGCTTCGCTGCGTCTGTTTTTGTAACCTAGAGATATGTGCAGACGGATGGATGGCTGATGTATGGACTTTGGCCTTGAACCTAAAATTGGATTTATGAAGCTTGGATGGATACGCTGTAGGATCTGTTCAATGTCCAACCCTGGACTCGAGTTGCTCATCGTTGGTCTGCGGGCGGAGTGGTGGAGCAGAGCAGGCCCGAGCTCGTTTCTGGGCCTGGATGGTTGGTGTGACCATGTTTGGTGCTGGTGGTTCGGGAGATTTTACACGTGTCCAGATTAGTCAGCCGCGTGTCCGGTGGGAATTGGATCATCTGAGAAGCGGATTTTCAATTCATTCAAAGAAGAAAACGAAGGTGATCTTTTGTGCTTCAGACCTAGATCCGTTTTCCGTTGGTTTGTTGGGTTGTTTTGAACATCACTTCACCAAATGGAAGGAAGTCGGGATTCACCGGGGATGCTCCCGTGTCAAGGTCACGAGACTTTGGTTTCCATCTCTGCTTCATTGTCAACTGCAGACCACGACCCACTTTCTGTTGGGTTAATGAGTTGCTTTGTCGTGACTTTCACGATACGGAAGGAAGTGTGGATCCTCGGAGGCGCTTCCCTGTCAAGGTCACGGGGCTTGGTTCGACAGGGTGACTCGAGTCGTCTCGGGAGTTGCAGTGTTGCGGTGGACAAGGTCAGTCAGCACACACAGGATCCGCAGCTGATGAGTGAGTCGCCCGCACGTGCAGATGGAGGATTGCGTCACTGAGAGCTTACCTCATCGCACTCCGCCCTCCCCGTTGGGCGGTGATCTCATCCTCGCTGCTCTCTGCGCACTCGTGAGGACGACTCATCGACCAGGCAAATTCGTCATGTTCGGGCAATCCAGACCGCCATGTCACAAATTGAAGCATTTTCAGGCAAGAAATTCGCTTTCGTGCCCTTAAAAAATGAAGCGAAGTGGAAAAGCGAAGTGGGTTGACGTCAACGGGACAGATCCGTCTCTGTTGCAGGAGGAAAGAAATTTAGAGCGGGCAGGAGACAGTGATTGATCGTTCTGATTAAATACCGTGTTCAGTTCCACCGCAGAGACAGCGCGCACCGAGATCCAAAAAAAGTCCGAACAGATAATGTCAACATGACACCAGATTTTGTATCAGCAGCACTCGACTGGAACAAAGTCCAATCACCAGCGTCCGCGTCCAAGTCAGCAGTGTTGCGTTCAGTGGAGTCCGTCCGTCCGTGGGTTCCAAGGGAAATTGGCATCTGTACCGAGAAAGGAGCAATAAACACACGACATTTGGAAGAGAAAGCGAGAAAGGTTAAAGGTATCCAGTGATGTCTCGCATCTCGCATGCTATCAGACGCCTCGTCTGCTCACAAGCAGCTTTTGTGAAGATTGGTTTGCGGCCAACCGGTAACTGAGGCTAGGCAGGGTGGGGAGTGGATCGCCCACAGAGCACCTGCAGGAGTGCGTGGGCAGCCGGCCGCGGTCAAGCTGCTCTTCCGCTGAGTTGTCGAGACAATCACTGGTGGTGTGAATGACCTGGACTGTGGACGCTTGATGTTGGGCATTGAGGACACTGAACCAAGCAGTTTTTGCAAGTTGACTGACCGAGAGCAGTTGTCTTGGGACCAGACCAGGCACGTGTCCCAGGCAACTCGGTCACTGCTGATTGAAACTCGCTGACGGAGCTTCCAAAACTTGTCAGATTTGCCAGTTGCTGGTCCTGCTCAGACTCGAACGAAGAGTGCAACGTCTTCCGGGCAGCAATAACAGCCAGCCAAGCAGGAAAAAAGAGCATGCACAGAAATCTAGGACAAAACCGCACGTATTTATGTCTGGAGCTTTTTGTGAGGCCTGCGCTTCAGTGAAAGACGGGTGCACGAGTGGAGCAGACATGTTTCGGCTGGAAGAGGGGAGCGAGTTAAATTGGGCGGGAGCTGAAATTTGGGCAATTTGAAACACAGTACGACGAAGGAAGGTGAAACTGTAGCCGTTGATGTTGATGGTCACTTCCCTCAGTTTCCAGTCTGCCTTGAGTTCAGATTCCACCTAAAAATTTTGTTTTGTTGTGACTTCCTTGATTTGTGCTCCCTTGTTGAAAGACGTGGAACAGGACAAAATCTCGCGTCGTGTTCGCTTTGCGGAGCTCCCAGCGTGTGTGTACTTTGGGTGGCGAAAACAAATCGGTTGTTTTCACGAGGGGCCACGCGTGGCTTCGTTTTGCTTTGTCTACGCCAGAAGTGCTCCCTTCACTGTGTTATGTTGTATATTGTAAAGAGAAAATAATTCTATCGCCCTCTCAACCTCACCGAATGATGGATACCCCGGAGTTTAAAATAGACTGGACGCATTTAGCTGAGAAGTTTTGAAATGTGCAGCTCAGAACGTGCACTGAGCGTTCAGTGTGGAGGAAGGGAAGGTGATGCAGTGGGATTTTCAGTCCACGTGTGTCGTTAGTTTCTCTTGACGTGTGACATAAGCGTCAGTGCAGTGAAAGTGACCAATGAGGAATATCGCGTGGGTGTGCGTTCGCGGGTGTGTTCCGTGTGTGCGTACGTCTTTTGTATGAGAGATCTGCAGCCAACCGTGCAATATACAGGTGAAAACCTACCTTGGGAAGCCTGCGCACCAGCAGAAAAACAATTCCAGGAAATTGCTGTGTGGACAGAAGGGGCAAGTCGAGCTGAGTCTGAGTCTGCGGGACCGACACTGCTAAATTATGGATGCGATGAACGAGCGAGCGATCCACTGTCAGTTCTGCATTGATCCTTTTGTTCGACGGAATCCGTGATGAGGTAGGGAACCGTGCGGGTAGAAAACCACATCAGCCTTGCAAATGCGCTGCTTTGAAAAAAGTCAGGTGTTTTTCCGGTTGGGTCAATGTTTTGAATGGACTGCATAGATTTCGTCTGACATGACGCTGCAAATAGAAATACGTAGCACATTCAAATGCAGATTTTATGTGCAGGCGTAGATGTTTATCTGAGCCGTGTGTCATTAAAATACAAGTTGTGTTGAGTGAACGAGTACGCGAGACATCTGGATCACGCACGAACGCGCGCAGACAGACAGACAACACACACACACGCGCGCGCGCGCACACACACACACACACACACACATACACACACGCACACTGCACAGGCTACATGCTACCTGTTCAATGTGATCTTAGTTTTCAGTTCGTCTGTCTCACGATGTCTCTCACGATGTCTCTTTCCTTCGTGTTTTGCAGAAGCCACATAACCCAGAGGCCCAGGAGACGACAATGAGAGCGCCGTACCGTCACCGTCTTCGGATGAACTGAAGACGTCGCGTCACTGTCAACAGGTAGGTGTGGAATTTGGGTGGCTGGGCGACAAATATGAACAGTACGGTTGCCCCATAGATCCTTCGCAAAACGTGCGTGGTGTTTTTGTGCTGATCCCAGAGAGACGGTGTGGGACGCATTCAGCCTTCACTTCTACGCAGGAAGGCGCAGACAGTAGCTGAACATTCATTACACGAGACGCACGCACTCGCGGGGAGATGGATGCAGGGAGGAAATACTGATGCGGGGTTTGCATGCGGCGTACTGCGGGGGGAGATTGATGGCTATTGTGTTGTCTGACGGGGCATTATGGGATCCAGTATGGCTGCTGCCGCGGCTGCTGTGTTGTGGGTCGCCAAGAGTCCGGCGGCGGATCTCATCAATGTTTCATGTGCCAAGTGTGGAGGAGTCAGGAGGCGAGCAAATAAGTGTGTCGGGGAAAATTGTCAGCTACAGATGCAGGAGAGTGGGTGTATCCAGGGGAATTTCCACGTGCCAGGACTGTCAGGTGACACGTGCAGTTCTGACCAAATCATCCACACCTAACATCCAGACGGAAGCTCGGAAACTCTCCCGGACGACCTTGCGATGCTTGACACGGAATCGGCTGCTAAAGAGCTGCGTAACTGTCACGGGAAGCAGCGTCGTCGTTCGAAAGCTGCTGCGTGCCGACGGTATCGCCGCCAGCGACCACGACACAGGTGGAATGTCTGAGCGGGGATCGCGGGCGGCGGGAACGGACGGACGTGGGAGGGCAGCTTGACATCTCGTGCCTCGACAGACGGGAAACAACCTGACCTTGAGCCTGACCTTCAAAGTGCGTGATGCCCAGAACTGAGAAACAGTGTTTTTATTTCTTGCTTGGCCAGCTGCAGGTGTCCTGCAGGGGCAGATGTTCAGGCCAGGTTGGGACACGCCGTTGTTCGGAGCGAGTGTTGTGTGGCCACTTCACCTGAACTCGCCCGCCGGCCGCCGCTGGGAATTAATCAGATTGACACTGAATGGGCGGGATTGGGCGTTCAGTGGCCTGCGGCTGGAGCAGCATCACCAGACACGCGGGGACGCGGTGACCGATTCACCTCGAGAGAGAAGTCGCTGAGGACAGACGCGGCGTTGTGAAACGCGGTGGAGGGAGGACAGGGCGTTGCTCCGGCCTCACCTCAACTTCACCTTGACACATTAACATGAGGCCGCGCACCTCTTCAATTTCAGCACAAAGCTGTTCTCTCTGCAGCTTCAGATGGCCTGAGTTGAGTGGCAGGAACAGCCGGTAGATGTGGGTCACCTCGTTCTAGTGACCTAGATCCGCACAAAACTGGGTCAGCAGGTCAGGCATCAGAGATGATGGGCGTTTTCCGCGGTGGATTGACCGCCCTGACAGCTGCCGTCCCCAGCCTGCAGGGCTAACCTGATTTGTGGGGAAAAGCGAGGGGGGGAAGAGACTCCCGGCGCAGTCTTCGACCCCAGGCCTGAGGCTCTCATCATCCGCTTCTGCCCTCCACGCATTTTAGGTAAAACGTATTTTATAGAACTGCGCCCCGAAACAACGGGGAGCAATGGAAACAGAGAAAAGTCGGTGAGGCGTTGATAAGGCCTGATGCCGTATGTATTTTTTCCGCAACGCGCGGCGTATTGATTCGCAGATGTTGCCAGACGTTTGAGCAGCTTCATGGAATTGTGAAGCTCCTTTCGCAGACAGGTTTTTTCCAACGTCGCTTCGGGCACCTGGGACTCCCACAAATGCCCGTTCACGGCTATTTGTTTGAGGATGGACCTGCGCGCAAGTGCTGATGGGTTCCGGAACGGCGCCGCGCAAATCGGGTGAACATCTGGGAATCGTCTCGCCGGCCTCAGTGTGACGAGAAAGTGATGCAGACAGGCGGAAGCGGGAGACATTTGCCCACTTGAATCACTTGGCTTCAGTTGTTCTTTGGTCTTTCCTGTTGCGATTAGAAAAGTTGGTCAAAATGGCGTCATTTGTGAGGAACAGCGCGTTGTTTCGCGCAGTGCGCGCGACTGGTGGTGCTGATAGCGGAGGTGCACGAAGCTGCATTTTCTGCGATGCAATTACGTGTCTGACTGGAGTGTCGCCGCATAAACTGATCTGTAGCAATCGGATTCTGATTGCTTCTCGCCCATCAAACTAAGTGTCCAATAAGCGAGTAGCACTTCGGGATGAATCTGGGGCAGCAGCCTCACAGGGGAGACCGGAACCCGGGCTCCGGCGCTCGGGGCTTTGACCATGGCAGAAATCGACTGGTTCTTTCTTGGCTGCGGGTTTCTGAAAGAAGGATCAATTGGAACTCGTGTCGCAGAATTTCGATGGCTCCGGCCTTGCTGAGAAGTTATCCAATGCTTTTCAGAAGTCCTTGAGAGTCTGGTTGCGTTGCAGTGGTTCTCGTATCCGTCTGTGGCGGAGACGAGACTTGGAAGGTTTCTTCCATAATGGTGCCAAGGCCAGATCCATCACTCAACTCGAATCAAAGTCACATCAGCGCGCACCGCAACATAAACTTCAGCATTGAAATGTTGATAGAAGGGCACGGGCCAAAACGCAGCGGTTTGATGTTCAGCAATGTGCATTATCTGCATAGAGCGAGCGTGCCACGGTCGATGCGTTTGGCAGCTCTGGGCGTCATTACCCCAGATACACGTCGCGTCCATATTTCACGTGGTCAGACACACGAGCTCGTACATCAAGCACGCAGGTCAGAGATAGAAATGTCAGCCGTGCAATGTGAAGCCTCGTGCTCAGGGCGCCGGATCTCCAGCCCACACTGGGGGATCACGTCCAGTCACATTGGGAAAGAAACTTGACCACAGCACCTGGTTTTGCGGTCATCCAGACGGGGAGGTGTCGGTGGTGCAGGTTTGATTTGACAAAAAAACACAACTCGGACGCTAAAATACACTTGCGCTGCCCACCTGAGAACTTAAAAGTTACTTCCCTTTTCTCGTCAGTGTGGTTCGGTCAGTGGTGGACAAGCTCAGTGAGAGGCAGACAGACGGACGAGTGAAGTCTGATCAGACACAGAATCCAATGACATGACGAGATCAACAGGCTGGGAAGGGTCTTTTGCAAGGGGTACTCCATGGGGAAAGCCCGTGGAACTCAACCCGGCTGCTTGGCTGGGAAGGGTACGTGGCTCAGGTGGTGGACTGGAGTCCCCCCCACCCACCCGCCCCACCTCCACTCAGTCTGAGTCACGGAGAACGAATGAGAGAGAATACGCAGTTGTGGGCCTCCTTTGCCCTCTCGTCACCTGGATGTTTCTGTGATGCGCGGAGCGTTTGCCCGAATTACCTCGGACGCATATTTTGCTTTGATGCTTCACATTGCTGACCGATATCTCGGCGACGAGGGCACGCTGTCAGGCCGAGCGAGACCCCGTCAGAGCTCTGGAGAAGGTCTGAAGCTCATCTTCACTGCGCAAATTTTCGTCTGAACGCTATTTGACAGGAGCTTGGGACTGGTATCAACAAGTTGTCTGGGTTGCCTTCGTGCTTGCCAACATGCAGCGTGGTTCTCCTTCCCCGTTGCTGAAAGGATCAGTTTGACGTGTTCCAGACGAGGGCAGGGAAAATTGGGGGAAGTCACTATGCATCACCGGTTGTGCTGAGGAGCCAGAGGAAGTTTTGAGAGTGGTGCACCACTGATTGAAGGGATTTTAGACCCATCATATTGCTCGTCAGTGTCTGCATTTAAACGGGCTGATTTGCTGCCCGATCTTGTTTGTTGCGGTAGATGTTGACGCGCTGGTTATCCCTTCTGTGGAAGCTTGTGATCGTTGAAGCCTTTTTCGCAGAACGTGCATATCTTGGTCCCAGCCCAGGGCTTCTCCGACCCGTTTCCAGTTGAAGACTGGTTCGTATCAGAATCTAATGTTTCCGGCCGCGTGTCAATGTGGTTTCATCGAGCATCGTCATCGATATGTTCTCAAACGAGGTTGTTCAAATATTTCCCCGTTGACTTTTTGCGTCGTGAAAGTCAGTACATGCACTGTGTACTGTCTGACTTTGGATTGCTGATATCAGCAGCAGTCACGTGCAGAAAACGTCTGAATATGGACAAAGTGATGGATGTATTTTTGGTTGCGGCTCCCGTTATCAGCTTGCACAACGCAAAAGTCTAGACACTGAGAGTCAATACACACAACGACACTTGTATCTGATAAGTGAAGAGGAACTGTGAAAAGTCTGCTGTTCAGAGGACAGTGACACGACTTTTTGTCTCCGCGGCGGACCGTCTGGGGATCAGACCCGCCCAAGGTCTGTTTGTTAGCGAAGCTGGGTGGAGTTGACCTTCGTCGGCATCAGCGGCGCATTTGAGGCGTCGCGGGAAATTGCTTCGTGGTTGTTTGTCCGGCTTCTTGTTTCCTTGGCTTCTTCATTTGGATTGACAGCGCGATTGTGTCCGAAAATAAGTTTGCAATAGGAAAGCCTTGCAACCTTGGTTGGACAGTGCGTTCCAGAAAGGAAACAATGACCTCGTCAGGTGGAGTAGATAAGAGGTTGTTCGTCTGTGTCTCCCCTCCCTCGGTCGACTCGACCGAAAGGGCCAACAGACATCCAGGTCAAGGCACAGTCCACGGGTTTGGTCTGCTGTTGCAGGGGAATCCTCCACTGTCTCGTTCGTGGTTTCCTCATTGCAGGCAGTTTGTTTTGTGCAAAGGTAAGCACTCGCGCTCCTCGCCCCAGATTGCAGTCGGGGTCGTTTCTCCCTTCGTCACGAAGTCGAACACAACTTCCCGTGTCGCCTTACATGGAGGTCGCATTTATTAGGCTCTGTCAATGGCAATGTCCGGCACGTGTGTCCTTGTGATGCATCGTGCGTCTACTGCTGCACGAAGCGCACCGTTTGCCACGAACCGACCCAGCCAGGCAGCATTTGACGACGTCAAAGAAAACACGAGATGTTCAGTCTCCCTTCCTTCCGTTACTGCTGCTTTCATTGACGCCTCCCGCCGCAGACGGAGTTCGTTGCTGCTGCACCGAAGGGAACCCGGTGCATCCTGGTCCCATGGCCGCTCCGGTGTCTGTCTGGGTGCACACGGTGTGGTCGATACATCTGTAGTCGGGTGAAACGTACTGGTTGTCGGGGATTCTGCACTGAACGTCATTGACCTGTTGTTGCGCGCCGGTATGGATGCAGATTGAGCCTCAGAACTGTGTCAGAGCGCTAAGGCTGTGGGGACTTGGAATCAACCAGCGTTGATTTGCGTCTTTTGTTCCGTTCTGACGAGCAGCAACCCTTTCGGCACTGAACTCGAGGTCTACCACGCCGTGACCTTTTTCTTCCACGCGCCCTATTTACGAAGCGTGGACCGACTGGTCAGTCTTCCACGCCAAAAAGGTCACATTGGGGTAGACGTGACTTCACC
>JAAUXT010037179.1_pt1 | contig 12478 bp, 10 predicted proteins | sample 7278171 | NCBI WGS metagenome assembly JAAUXT01 (sample SAMN14350112, study PRJNA611818) | marine sediment metagenome | isolation source: surface marine sediment (1.8m) | place: French Polynesia: Moorea | collected 2018-08
ACATGACTCAATACTTCTTGTGCAGAATATATCGCTATTCCTTTTTTCTTTGACAGCCACTCCATTTCCCCATCATCGGTTACATGCTTAGCCATGTTGAACGTGTGGAGAGAATGTGTTGAAAAATCCAGCTGACTTTGTGCGCACAGTTTTGTAACATTTTGTGAGAGACAAATGGTGAGAGTACACCAGAGGCAAGAAGAATGCAGGCGTGACAGAAAGGTCAGGTCAGGGCACTTGCACATTACCCGTTGCTATGATACGACACTCATGCCCTGCATAACGATGTAAACAAGGATTACGGTTTCTTAAGGCCTTGGTACCAGCCTGCATTTACGGTTTCTTACGGGTTGGGGCGGAAAGAGTTAAGTTCTGAGTTCCTTTGAAGCAACAGTGCTCTTGTTTCAAGCATATTTTGGTTTCTTCTCTGTGTCATCACACAGGTGAAGCAGACGTTCCAAGAGAAGGGTGTAGTTTGAGATTCCTCTGAGACTGGGCTGGTTCTCAGACAGATATCAATGAAAAAGTTGTTATTACCATAATTGAACAAATTGAGATATTGAAATCAAAAGGAATGCGTTTGAGCAGCGTCGATTCTGTTCTATGGCCAGATTCTGGTTTCTTAGGGAAGATTTTCACACCTTCAAAGGTAGTCGCGGGTCCAGTGCGTGCCGTACCAACCCAAGTGTTGAGAGTTTGAACGTGGTCTGGCCCATGCTCTGCCTGTCACGTTACGGTGAAGTCCGCGGCTGTGTTCCAGTGACGCAGAGTCCAAAAGTTCAATAATGTCAGCGTGACACGGAACGATGGGTGCTTGGTTGGATCAAAGCGAAGCTGCCAAGCCGTGTTCGACTTCCCTCTCGAATGACAGGTGAGCAGATGGGCCTCGGCGTATTTGTAGGACGCAGGACGTGCGCAGCTGCACCAGGCAGTGGAATGCGCGGATGACGTCCGGAGGGACGTCAATTGAACTATTGAAGCGCTCTCAGACGTTTTGAAGTGAAAGCGCAGTATTGGAGCTTCGCGTGCTGAGATCTTGCAAACGATGTGTTCTTCACTGCTTGTTGAGTGCAGCGCATTCCACTTTGCTGTCGGATGTGTTTGGTGCTTCAAGCTCACCATGTGGACACAAGTGCAGACTCGATGATGTTCGTGTCACTTGAACCAAGAACCAAAAGACGGTATTGTGAGGAGCTTCGTCAAATTTGGCTCAAAAGTAGAATCTCACTGAGAAAATTTGCAAGTGTGTGTGTTTACTGCGAAGTTGTGTGTCGGATTCCGTCGAGATGTTTCAGCCTTGGGTTCTTCCAACTGCTGTATTATTGAGTAAGGCAATCCGAAGCCTATTCGTTGGCTGCCGCCCTGGAAAAAAGACATGCGGAGGCTTGCGAGTGGCTGTAAGGAGAAGGATGATTTCCCCTGTTGCAGTCCCTTTCTCTGCTTTGGCAATTACCGCTCGAGGAGAAAGGTACACAGCGAAGTGAAAGGTAAGAGATCCCTTGGCAGACCGGGTTCGTCCTTGATTTGCTCGGTTGTGTTTCAAGGGGGAATCCTGGGAACAAAGGCCAACGTAAGAATCGATTGGTCTGCACTTGGCGAATTTTGCAAGTCTGGCAGATCTTTGAATGTGAAGGAGGATGAAGGGGACACAGAAGAGGCGTTCTTGAAACCTGGCTTTCTGCCCTGAGTCAATATCTGGCTGTGAAACCTCAGAATGGCGTTGTGGAGACTGGAATTATATGTCAACGCGTTCGATTTCAAATGCCTCTTGTCCACACCGGCAGGCATTCATGTGAGGTTGTTTGGAAGAAGTGAAAGAACATCAAGTGTGAGAAGACCATGGTTCTTGTTCTTGTGATGCTGCTGAAACGCGAAGAACTTAAAAGTGCTCTTGTTTTGTTTCTGCAGAGAACGGTGCAGCGATACAGAACACGTTGGAAGCGATTAGCGGACAACGCACCGTGCCCAACGTCTACATCAACCAGAAACACTTAGGTACGTCACTCATTCCTTGTTTCCGCGGACTTGTTCTCCGTCAGTGTAAGGCTGAAGTCAAAACGTATCGGTACACAGTTTGTGCTGTGTCATTCTCTGAAGCTCGATACATCAGGTGCAGGCATCTATTGAATTTCAAACCGTATTCAGTTTCTTCAGAACCTCTCGTCAGTTCGCAACAGCTTTGCCAATAGCGTGTAACACAGACAAGAACGAGAACCTGCCAAAGCTGTGCCTACGTGCCACAGTTGTCCGAGTTCTGTCTGAGCAGAACATCAGCGAACTGGGACAGAACTGCACAGAAATTTTGACACCTCTGCAACCTCTGGCTCGTTTGTGGGCTCTTTCTGGCACAAAAGCACTATCCAGTGTCACTCCTTTCGAGCTTGAAGTGAAGGCAACAGACACAAACGTGGAATGTCTGTTTTGATGTTTTGACGGAGAGTGCATTTCGTGCACAAAAGCTCTTTGTGGTTTGCGTCCTGTGCGTGATCCCTTGCTTCCCTTTCAAGCCTGTGAATCTGTCTGGAATCAGTGGGCAACGAAGCCAGTTGGAGCCCCGCCCCCTGTCACAGATTTGCGATTGTTGCAGGCGGCGCGGACGCCACGCTCAAGGCGCACGGTGAGAACGCTCTGCTGCCAATGATCAACCCGTCCACCACGGAGTTCGAATTCGATCTCGTCGTCATCGGCGGAGGCTCCGGGGGCCTCGCAGCCGCCAAGGTGAGCAGCCACGAGGGGCACTTGATGGTGAGAATCGGGTGAATCTGCAGGGTCTCTGGAAACCTTGCGTTCGACTCTTACCAAGGGGAGACTGCAGAAGGCGATTGTGTTCTGAGGGCTGGTTGGTTTGCAGCTTTAAAGGTGCGAAGGCGTTGCGAAAGAATTGTCAAAGAATTTGCGGTCTGATTTTCAGGAGGCCGCTGTCCTCGGGAAAAAGGTCGCGTGCCTGGACTTCGTCAAGCCGAGTCCTCACGGAGCAACATGGGGTGCGTGTTTCACGTGTTCTGTTTACAGAAGACAAAAACACAGCGTTTCAGAGAAGGGAGAAGTCGATTCAAAGTGCTTGACAAGTCTTCCTTGACAGGCAAACGTCTCTGTGAAGCAAGGCGCAAAGTGGTTTTCAAGACATCCGATACCAAGTGTTCTTTCGCCTGTGGCAAGGCCAAGGCTTGTTTCTGTTGCATAAGACGCGCAAACACAGATCAAATGCATGCTCTTTGGTTGAAGTTCGACACGGCTCTTCTGAAGAGTTTGGATTCTTTCCAGGCTTGGGAGGAACATGTGTGAACGTTGGGTGTATCCCCAAGAAGCTGATGCACCAAACTGCTCTGTTGGGTCATTCGCTGGACGATGCCAAAAAATTTGGCTGGGAGGTAGAAACCAATGGGAAAGCAGGTGAGAAGACTGACTTGAATACGTAGAACCAAGGACTCACTCTGAAGGATTGAATTGGGCACGCGTCGGTGCTAAAATTTTGTTTGTTTGCCAATGCAGTGAAGCACAACTGGGATACGATGCGCAACGGGATTCAGGACTACATCGCGTCGCTCAACTGGAACTACCGCGTCCAGCTGCGCAACAAAAACGTCTTGTACATCAACTCGTACGGAGAGTTCGTCGACAAGCACACCATCAAGGTGCGCCTCGAATCCAAACAACACCCTTGCTCCGCTGTTCTTGTCGTCCGCGTCGACAGGGGGGATTTTTTGTCATTTTTCAAGCAGTGTAACATTTTGCTTGCCCGAAACATTGAAACATGTAGACACCCAAAACCTGTGGGGTCATCCTTTGGTTCTTAGTCATTCTTCACAACTTCTGGTGACTGTCTTGCTTGACTTGCTATTTTGGTGGATTTGGTGGGTCATCACAAGCGCGTAACACATTTCTTCTGTCATTCTCTCGCTGATGGTGGTTCGGTCCTGTCGTGGAGCTAACTTGCTTCTTGTAGTGCACGAATAGACGGGGTAAGGAACAGGTGGTGACGTCTGACAAGTTCATCATCGCCACTGGAGGGCGTCCCAAGTACCCCGATTACCCTGGTGCCCAGCACTGCATCACCAGGTCAGTGGCTGTGAGCATGGTTTCCCAACGCGTGTCTGAGGGTCGTTGACTTCTTACAGTGTGTCAACCGGCGAGGCAAAGAGCAGGTCGTCACCGCGGATAAGTTTATCCTTGCGCCGGGGATGCGACCCAGATATCCAGATTTCACCGGTGTTGAACACTGCATTTCTAGGTAAGAACTTGAAACAAAATTCAGACACCGTGAGAAATCTGAGTCTTGCAACTGAACGAAGTTGTGACGGGGTGAATCAGGAGAACCATCTGAGCCGGGCAGTATTGACAGGACCACTCACTCTGACAGACGATCGGCTGTAAACTTCAAAGCATGTCAGTGTCATTTATGGACAGATCTTCAAAGTGTGCCAGAACAAGGAAATCCACAACTTGCGATTGTTGGTTGGTTGTTCCGAGCAACCTTTGGGTTTCCTTTTCTGTGGCAGAAGAGAATAAAAATGAAAATTTGATTTGCACCACCAAATTGTGCGCTTTTTGAGCCCACCTGGGGAAAAGATGTACCGATCTGGAATGCTCTTGAATTTCTTTGGCTCGCGGAGCTGAAATACGGTAGAAATGAAAATGCAGTGGTGGAACAAACGACTGAATGTACCGGTAAGTTGTCCGGGAACTAAAGCAAACCCAGCTTGAGTGTCATTGCCTTTGAAGTGAGTTCAAAGACAGCTGCAATCAACGCTGTGTTTTGACACGCAACATCCTTGTTCCACTCATAAGTGCTTTGTGACGCCAGCGAATGAGATCGTTCACCTTTGCACCAATTTTGTGCAAAGACGAGGGACAAACTGGATTCCTACCTCTCCAGCGCAGTGTCGGTCACATGTCACGCCGAAGTGCTGACCTGGGTTCATCCACATGAACTCAACATCCAACGGTCTGGTGTGATTTCCGAGTCGTATTTCGCCCACTGTAGACGCCGCAGCCCGTCAAAGTTTCTCTGTATGAACCCCAACAAAACCCAAGTTTCTTTACTTCTTTGAGGCGATTGATCATCAATCACTTTGTGTGGAAGTCTGTAATTGAACGGTAATTGGCCAAGCGTCGGTGGAAAGGACGCAGTGACTGCCTTTCCTGCACTAAAAATTGGATGTCGTGTCCTCACAAGTTTTCGGGTTCTTTCGTTGTTTTTCACTTTGGTGAAGTGTGGGAGATTGAAGACCAGATCAGGTATTTTCGACGGTGAGAGTCGTTGCAGTTTCCTCGCCATTGATTACAGACAGCTTGTTGACAATCACTGACGAAATTGTGCCTTTCTTGCGTGCACTTTGTGCCATGATTGTGTTGCAAAGTTTTGGTGAAAGGTCTTACGCATCATTCAGTTCACACTTCACGCATCTCTCGACAGTGATGACCTGTTCTCGTTGGCGTACTGCCCGGGCAAGACGCTGGTGGTGGGCGCGTCCTACGTGTCGCTCGAGTGCGCCGGCTTCCTGCGCGGGTTGGGGCTCGACGTGACCGTCATGGTGCGCTCCATTCTGCTGCGCGGATTCGACCAGCAGATGGCGGAGAAGGTCGGCGAGCACATGAAGTCTGAGAACATCCGCTTCGTGCGGCCCTGCGTTCCCACCAAGGTGTGTGCCTGCTCGTCCGGCTTCGTTGTGGAGAAAGAGAATGTGTCTGTCGTGAAGTGAGAGAATCAAACTGCGTTTCGCATCGCCCATCTTTGTTGGCGCAGATAGAGAAGTTGAAGGACGCGCAGCCCAGTGAGAACGGACAGCCTGCCACGCCCGGCCGCTTTCGCGTGACTGGGAAAATGAACAGTGGCGAGGAGTTCGTGGACGAATTCGATACTGTGAGTGTACACATGTGTGCATTGATGAAAGCAATCGAATGTTCGGACAGAATCTCTTTCCTCTTTGGAATCTTTCAGTGCCTGGAAGCATCGCACTAAATGTCTCATTTTATTCGATCAACCGCAGGTGATGATCGCTGTGGGCAGAGACCCGTGCACGAAGGATCTCAACCTCGACAAGATCGGCGTCAAAACCAACAAGTACGTGCAACGAGCAGGTCAATTCAACCTGGTTGGTGCCTACAAGTCGCTCTTTTTGTGCAGCCGCGAACTGGTGTCACTTTTTCCAGGGGTGGTTTCATCGTCGCAGACGACTCTGAACAAACGTCGGTGCCCAATGTGTACGCAGTGGGTGACGTGCTGGAAGGCCGCCCCGAACTCACACCCGTCGCCATCCAGGCGGGAAGACTGCTGGCTCGGAGGCTTTTTGGCGGCGCGTCGTTAAAGGTGAGACGGAGAAGAAGATCAACACGCGACGTGGCTGGAATGAACGTCAGCGGTATCTGAGAAAGGCGAACGGAGACTCACGTTGACAGTCGACTTGCTGGGATGCACCGTTCACAGACTTCTGTGTGCGTGCACCAGAACTATACCACCAACGGAAGGATTCTTCCGGATGGAGCAATCAGGCAGCACATTCGGCCGGTAATTGTGCCTTTGGCAAGCACAACAGCTCGATACGTTTCGGATCCAAGCCTCATTTGCGTTCCAAAGTTCAAAAGCAAAGTCAAGGAGTGCGTTCTTCAGGAGGGCGTCAGACAATCGATCGGCGATTGGTGTGGGGTTTTCTTGCGTCTTGTGGTTGATGCAGCCACAATTATTTGTACACGAGACACTCGAACCCCACAGCACAAACTCGGCCTCGTGCTGCGCGGTCATGTTGGACGAGCTCAAAAAATTGTGGTTCTTTGTGAAATGTACTGAGTGCTGTTTGAACATGCATTCGGAATGGTTCAAAGTTCCATGGTACTAGCTGTGTTCATCGTTTTGAGAAGATTGGGATCGTAACCCGACGCACGCGCGTTTTCCTCTTCACTTCAGACGGACTACGTGAACGTGCCGACGACGGTGTTCACGCCGCTCGAGTATGGCTGCATCGGCTACTCGGAGGAGGACGCCATCGACAAGTTCGGCGAAAACGACATCGAGGTCCGTATCTCCCACACGATTCAAAAATTATGTCGCGGGGAGACGCAAAAACCGTCGATAGTGTGTCTTCCGACTTCGTTTTGTTTTTGACATTTCCGCTTCTGTGTGTTGTCGGTGTTCCAGTGATAGATAATGGACGTTGTTTCAGGTTTATCATGGAAACTTCTGGCCGTTGGAGTGGACAGTGCCGGGTAAACCCAACAACGTCTGTTACGCCAAACTCATCTGTGTCAAGTCCAAAAATGTGAGTTTCTCTGTGTGGAGTGCAGCATTGGAGGCTGGGCAGGTTTCAGTGCCAAGTTACGCGGTGGTGACGACGTCTGCACAATGTGGTCCTTGTTTTACAAGTTTGACTCGCCTGCTTCATTTCGTGAGCCTGTGGTGCAGGTCTCGCTCTCTTTGAAAGGATTTTCAAAAATGCGTGACGATCGCATCACGTACTACTGTTGTCACTTCCGAATCCACTCGTTTCGCTTTGGTTCCGACGTTTGTTCAGCAACGCAAACTGTTCGTGTGCTTCAGGAGCAGGTCGTGGGTTTCCACGTGGCGGGGCCCAACGCGGGCGAGATCACTCAGGGATGGACGGTCGGTATGAAGCTTGGCGCGACCAAGGAGGACTTCAACAACTCCATAGGAATCCATCCAACCTGCGCCGAGGTGCGAATTTTCTTTGACGAAAGGGGGGAATGGTGTGGTCTGCTGTTTTTGACACACCAATGGAATGCTCTGCTTCACGTTGTTTGATATGAATAAGAAATTATCCGTGATCCGGTAGAACATTGTTTTGGCGTCGTTTCAGATCTTCACGACGCTGGATGTGACGAAGTCGTCTGGCGGAGACATCGCTGCGGCGGGCTGCTGAGGGTAAACCCTGCCGTTGTACCTCGCTGCGTGCTGCGCCCCTGTCGACAACACCGACCGCCGGTCTCCCACATTCCACTGTGATTGTCCAGAAAGGTAGATCTGATGTCGACGAGCCGGAGAGAAGCAGGGGGCGCCACTCACGCTGCCGAGTGCAATGGCGGGGTTACCCCGACCCAACCTTTCACTGCAACTTCTGTGTTATGATGACACCACGATAAAGCCAGGAATGGAGTCGAGGCAGTGTCCTCGTGACACAGATGTTGCGGTTTTAGCAACCGTGCTCCAGTGGAGTCGCGAGAAGCGCGCGTTTATGACGGCGCGTCCCGGAACCTCGTCCCGAGGCGGGCCGCGTCTGATGTTCCCACGGAGCTCGGTTGCGAACGCGCGGCCTTTGTGCAGATTGTGCCTGATCACTCTTGTTGAGCATGTTTCTCAACCGCAATAGATGCACAGGTGTAAACACTTCTTTCTCTGGTGTGCCAAACACTCAGCTACAACCTGCAAATTGGCGCGCTTGTCTTGTTTTATGCTCATTGAGATTTTCTAATTCGTCGCCACATGTTTGGTCAAGTCCTCAAATGGGACAGACCAAGCAGTCGTTTTCGGGGCAGGAAAGACGGAGTCTTGTTGGTGAAAACATGTTCGAAAGCTGCCATAGCTCATTCGTTGAATGGCTTCAGTCGACTCTTATCATTGCACACCCCACCATTCTTCCATGGCTTTGGTGGTCTTCCTCGTTCCTTTCGTAGTCGAAGTGATTATTTTTCACGACGAGAAGCGAGAAAACAGTCGGGACGTGTACTTGTGATCACCCATGCATAATGCGCACGTATTTTTTACTCGAAAAGGCAACATCAAAAAAGGGTGCGCATTGCACATGGGTGCGCTTGCACTTGGGTGATTACGGTTGCGTGTTTCATGTGATTTGACATGTGCGTTGCGAAAGAGTTACTGGAACGAAGTTGGGTTGGTCCATTGTCACAATGGACTACGATTGAAAACTTAGTGAATTGTCTGGTCAGGTTCAGAAGAAAGAAGCAGCATTATCATGTTCAAGTGTCTTTTTCGTTTTGTCAAGCTCATTTGAAGAACACGAATAAATTTAGCAACTTGTGCCATGCCCGTTGGCTGACCGTCGCATTCCTCACAAATGAACAGCAGTCAGCGCACAAGGAGCAGAACTAAAAACATGTCTGCAATTTGTGCGAAGAATTGCAACTGAAATGGTAGTTTTTGAATTGCTGAATAAAATCTCGAAAAATCGAAAGAGTTTGGTCGTATTCAACAGCGAAGATCCTGCGCACAAATTTTCCTGTTGTAAACAGTGCTAAGATTCGTGATTCGTCTCAGTTCGTTGTGAGTGCTTTTGTATCCAAGGTAGTTTTCGACTTGCCCAAATAAGTCCGGAGCAAGGTTTCACGATTCTCCCCTCTCGTACAACCGAGATCAAGCTTCATTTGACACAACGGAAACAAGCACGTGGCTGATACTCGGACCGCAGGTTCGCAAATTGAGCACCTGGCCACCGGTTCGTTCCAGCTTAACACGCAAGGTTGAATGAGATTAAGATTGCATGTACGAAACCAAACGCAATTTCCTGGCATAATTCCCACATGTTTGGACAAGTCCTAAATGAGCATCTTCGGTTTGGTTACTCATCCGAGGCGTCTCCGATTTTCCAGAACACTCCTTTTCAGCAATGCCAAACTCGCCACGTCACGCAACTGTCCTTTCGTGACGTCACTGCAGGCCACGGCTCCCCTTGTACACCTTGGTTATTCTGTGGGTTGTGACCCCAGATTCTCTGCGCATGTCCCACGACGCCACAGGCACCTTCTTCACCTTTTTGGGAGTGTGGCGAGTGTTTGGCACGAGGAAACGGAAGACGTCGAATTGCTTTTTGGAGAGGCTGTCTGCTGCGATATGCAGGTGGCGCGGGATGTGCTCAGCTCGCAGAGATATATCCTCCTCCTGACACACGTCCAGCAAGACCTGTGTGCGAAACAGCGTGTGTGGTCATTCGGGCGATGTTGCGATGTTGGTCCTCTACAATTTTGGGGGTTTTGTTCAACACGAAAAGTAAATAAACGCAACCACGTCACACAACACGATTCAAACACGCCTGCGCGCGAATACCAGTGGAACACAACATTAACTTTGCACGCAAATTATTTGCGAATCAATCAGATGGAGAGCGCAAAAGTAATTGCGTACCTTGTAAATCCTTGCAGCTGGTAACTTCTTTTCAGTCAATGTTATGTAGTCGTTGATGAACTGCACAACTGATTGGTTGTCCGACCAGACCAGCACTGCTTTTCCTGTGATGAAGTTGATGCGTGAGAAGGTGCGGAATGAGTTTTGCACACACCCACTTGTAAATACCTGTGTGTGCGTGCATTGCAATCCGTTCAGGGTCTCCGAAATTCAGTCTGTCCAGGGATGAGGGGCAGGGTCATCTGGATGTTCCTTGTGACTCCCCCCCCCCCTTATTTCCAGTCAGGCTCCGAGGAAGGTCTTTTCACGTGGTCCAAAGAACGTGTCCCTTATGACCCCCGCAGAAAAAAAACTTTCCAGTCAGAGTCTATCTTGGAGGGTCAGAAGGACATGTGCCTGAGGATCTTGTCACGAGTGCAAAAGATCAGAGATCAACCAGCCTGTGGCTGTTTCCACTTCGCATTACTCCTCGCACAGCAGTTCTCCCAATGATGCTCCCTCACACCCATCCTCAGGAAGGCCGTCCTTGTCTTACCCCAGCACCCCCCCCCCCCAAAGAAAAACAACAACAAACAAAACGTTGCTGATGGTGATTGCTCAAAGCCCGCGGAAAATGTCACACAACCTCAATGGAGTTCAAGTCAATTTGGTTGCTCTGACTTCACTTCAACGATCTTTTCCCACGCGCCGCTGGACCCCTCCATACCACACTGCTTGTGATGTCAAACCCCCACCCCACTCCGCACATTTTGCTGTAATTTGGACATGAAATTCAAGAAAATAAACGCCCACAAAGTAACATCAAGCCCCTCCACCGAAAAATACTTAACAAGAACAGACACATGCTGCTGAGCTGGCAACACAGCCCAAATGTTCAGGAAAAGAGAGACCCCTCAACCCCTCCAACTTGACCCAAGAGACCCACACAGGGTGACTGACCTCAGGCCTGTGTTTCCCCACCCAATTTTCCACCAGGATGATCGGGCGCAGCCGCGTGGGTCTCTGGACTCACTGGGAAGGGCGTCTCAAGAATAAACGCGCCAACGTGGCAGCAGTCACCGCATGCAAGAATTGTTTTGGCAAAAGATGCTCCAGGCTGAGGTCATCAGGCCGACAAACAGCAATGCGGTTCGACAAAGGGACGTTCACCAATTTCCTCATCACGGCCAGCGCGACGGCGTGTGTCTTCACCGGACGGTGTTCTTGTTTTCCAAATGGTGTCCCTTTTGACTGAAACAAAGTAAATTCAGTTTGCTTCACGCTCTGACACAGCTGAAGAGCTTACCTGCAAATTTTTTCTTCCATGTGAACACCGTGGATACAACTCCGTAGAGCTCTCCGTGTAAGGACGGGTTGCTTGGCAGGTCTCCGTAAAGCCTGGAACAAATGTCAGTGTGAAGCCATGATTAAAAATTCTGATATCTCCACTGCTTTAGAGCAGTAAATTCCAAGTCAGTCAGCTTCCTGTTAAATCAGGCTCCTTTTTCTTTTGTCCAGAAAGTGTTGTTGAGGTCAGGATATTCAGAGTCCATTTCCCTTTTTGAGGAGTCAAAAATTTTAAAATGTGTGAAAGTGGTGGAACAGGTATAAAATGTCAATATTTCAAGCTCTGAATTCAATGGTACAATGGTTAGGATAATTTTGGATCCTATTGCATATCCCTGGGGTTGATTTGAAATTTCCAAATTAGGAAATTTGTATTAGAGCTTTGAAGTTTTGAATTTACAAGAAAATGTCAGACATGATGATTGGAATCAATAGGTATGATGACCACAAAAATTTGTAATCCTATAACAGGTCCCTGGGGTTGATTTGAAGTTTCCAAATGAGGAAATTTGTATTACAGAGCTTTTGAAAGCATAGAATTTACAAGAAATTGTCAGACTGATCAACCCCAGGGATCTGCAATAGGACATTTTAAAATTTTTAACTCCTCATTTGGTATGGCAATATGAAGATTGGAAATTTTTTTGAACCTTTGAAATGTGATATCTGATCATACCTGACCATAGCATTGATGCTCATTGATCTCTGATTATCAGATTGATTTTTTTAACAATTCTGAAATTTGGACTCAAACCTGTGCACAAACTCCAATTTTGTGCATTTAGCCACCAAGCCAGGAGAGTGAGGTTGGCTCGATTTGATTGATGTGACAGTTTTATTGGTAGGGTAGGCTAGGGTAGGGTGCCCTCTGTTGCTAAGCAATGTCACCTCTGAGGTGATTAGAAGATTATGGTTTCTTACAGCCTTGGTACTAGCCTGCATTTACAGTTTCTTACAGGTTGGGGCAGAAAGAGTTAAGTCTTATTTCAGTGTGATATTTGGATGATTTGCAATGGAGCATGCAATTTGCTCCAGATAAATACCAAGTTTGTGAAATTTCGA
>JAAUXT010086304.1_pt1 | contig 12478 bp, 12 predicted proteins | sample 7278171 | NCBI WGS metagenome assembly JAAUXT01 (sample SAMN14350112, study PRJNA611818) | marine sediment metagenome | isolation source: surface marine sediment (1.8m) | place: French Polynesia: Moorea | collected 2018-08
CTCGTACGGAAGGACCAGGAGTCCGAACGCCGGCAAACCGAAAGGCCCACAGCAGGGTGACGAAAACCGCACCTTCATAAGCTATTGTTCAACACCTCTTTTGTCCGATTGATCCAGAAAAATTCTCTTTGTTTTTGGTCCAGAAAAATTCATACTGGGGGGGGGGGGGGCACGCTTGGTTACCTTTCTGAGATCTGTGTGACCTGAGTCCTACATGTGTTGTTGTTTTTGCAAAAATACATGCAGCAATTCACCAAATCAGTGCAAAAAGTGTGGTCCATGGCAAGGTGTGAATACATGCGACAACGAATTTGAAACTTTCACTCGCTCAAAGAGAAGCGTTCTCTGCTGTGATCTGATAACAGTGTCGCGTCGAGAAAGCCGAAGAGCTGCGACTTGAGGAACGCACTGCACGCATGGCAGCTTCAAGGCTGCATTTTACTCTTGAAAAATGTTTCACACCAACGGTGTTTGGCCACAAAAGTGACAGAATTAAACATACCGGTATGTGGACCAATTTTGACACGGTCTTGAAAGATATCTGTTCAAAGTCAAGTTTCCAAAACCGTTGGTCTCGTTTTGTCAAGAAAAAAGTCATTGCGCTGTAGTTGAGGACGATGTCTTGGGTGGAGCTGTACACATGTCCGCGCTGTCATTCATTCTTCGCACACCTCCCTCTCCGTTTGCACCCAGAAATATTGTTTTTACGGTTACGTGCACGGACACGTTCAGCACCTCAAATCAGTTGTGCCTTTCCTGAATCCAGAATTTCGAAACATCCCTGGATTTTGTTTCCGCAGATTCCTCCCTGAAGCAGAGCAAAAGTAACATCTGCGTTCGAACCAAATCTGATTCCTCACTCAGTCCTCATGTTTGGCAATTGTTTGGCATTGTTTGGGGGTCTTGCGTCCTGTTTGGAAGAAACGTATGCACCCACGAGGCAATTTCGAGCAAAATGGCCGTATCCGAGTGAACCTGGAGACTGCGGCAGGTCTGTACAATGAACCGTGTGGTTTGGCAGCACTCAAAGCATTTCGCATGAACTGCTGCCAAATCAATTGAGACCAGTCAAAGTTCCTTCAATTATGTTTAATTTCAATTTGTTATGACCAGTCTGCAAGTCCATGATTTTTCTTCCGCTTGCGGAGGCTGGCTTCTCTGTTCGGTGACTGTGTGTTTTTGTTTGTTCAAAATCTTTCGTCGCTTGCTACCTTCCAAATCCAGTTTTCCAATTGACCCTGTTTTGCCTGCAAAAAAGCACAACTATATGCAAGAAAGAGTTTTTTGTGACCTGCAGAAGCGGTAAGTAAGCATTTTAGACTCGGACCACATGGCTTGAGCCTGTTCCCAGCACGAAAATATTTCTGCAGGAGGAACATGCTGTCTTTTCATCTCATAATCAAACCGTTCCAGCGCTAAAATTTTGACTGTAGATGTTCACCTTGAGTCCGTCCAATGCGACTCCATGCACACTGCATTTATAATTTGACACGATGTCAACGGGTTTCTGTCCAGACTTCAAGGGAAATGCTTTTCCGAGATAAAATTCTCAATATCCCGCCAGTTAACTTGTTGGATTGTGCGAACTTGAGGTGCGGATCTACACCTGGTGCATGCCCGTGGTTTCAAAAATGAATGAAGCGGACAAAAAGATGTGTATGCCATTGTGACATCCAAATGATTCAACGAAAATACTTTTTTTTAAAACACAATCAATATCTCCCGTAAATGACGCGCGTTCCCCACCATGCACCACGCATGTGCGTCGCATGCGTCCAGCGCACCCTCACACTGCCCTTTGCAGATACGTTCGCCAGCAAAGTGGCTGCCTGCCAGGATGAATACGCCGACTCATCCATCGGTAACGTGACGGGCAGCAATGCCGTCAACGTCTTCTTGGGCATCGGCATCGCCTGGACCATCGCCGCTATCTACCACGCCACGCAGGGCTCAACGTTCGAGGTAGGAGCGCGCATGTGTGTGTACGCTCGCGCTGAGAGAATGACAACATTCAGTTGTAATTACAATTGTATTCACCATGCAAACACACTCTGCAAACACACGAGCGTATCTCGCCGAGTCTTTCACCTTCCCGTGCTTTGGTGAAGTTGGGGTGAACACGTGCGGCGTGTTGTTGCAGGTGGAACCCGGCGGCCTCGCCTTCTCCGTGACCATCTTCTGTTGCTGCGCCTTCCTCGCCATCATCCTCATCGTGTCGCGGAGACACAAGATGTTCGGAGGGGAGCTGGGTGGCACGATGAAGTTCCGCCTACCGACCACCATCACTTTGATCAGCTTCTGGATGTTCTACGTCTTGATCTCCTCGTTCAAAGACTACTGTTATGTGCCCAGTTTCTAAAGCGCATGACAGCCGCACACGCAGTGCACATGGAGTCCAGCACATGCACGCGCACGTGTACGTGCCAGCGACTTGGCGTTAACATTCAGGCGTTGTGAGTCGCTGAGAAAAGTTGTCTGTGGTGGTGATGAAGGAATTGCTGAAATACATGCAAAGAGGAAGGGCGAAGTTATTTGCCAAGAGCTGGTAGTTTTCAAAGGAGTGATGGGTGTGGCACGCTTTGTAGAAGAGCTCATGGTTTCGTAGTTATAGTTCACCTGAATCGAGTTCTGATGTGTACAACAATGAAAGGAGTAGTTTGCACGTGTAACGAGAGGTTTTTGAAAATATGTTTGGTGCTAAACTTTGTAACATGTGACCCTCGATTGAGAGCAAAAGCGAATTGTGTTGGAATATCGCTCTGCTCCTCAGAACAAAATTGCCTGGCGAATACAGAAGCGCGAGTTGACCGCTCTCAAGAGGCAAAGAAACACAGAGGGTTGATCATTGTCATCATTTCTATGCGTGTGATTTCTTTTACGAAATTCAAGCTCTGATGATTTGCGTTTTTCAAGAAAAAGTGACGTACAGATCACGTGTAAATATCTACTGCTCATCTTTCATGCATCTGACTGTATCATGGTTCATGTTCAAGCATCTGAAGATTGGTCACTTTCATTGAGCGTTGCTGGAGTGCGGTTGGGTTCAGTTTGCTGCTGCTGTGAGAGAGTGTGTAAAGGGGAGTTTATTTGCATCGAGGAATAATTTGGCACGGTCATCAGTTGAGCCATACTGTGTCCAGAATGGGCTTGCATGCGTTCATTTTCATTTGCTTTAGTTTTGTTTATTTCGTTGTTGGCCATCGTAAGTTGTGTCATCAAGCTACAAAAAATTCGTGGAGCAACCATAACTTTGCAAATCGTTGGTGTGGTTGACGGTTTGGTGTGTGGTGCATTTGACTGGGTTCAGAATGTCTTCTCAGCGAAAATAGGCAATTGTGTACAATTCTGAGCAACTGCATTTTTACAAATCATGGATCTGCACGTGATCGTGTGGTTCATGGAAGTCCAAGGAGTGCAATCTCAGTGTAATTTGCTACAACCATTTTCCTCTTTTGCGGAGCCAAAGTAAAGTTGTGAAGTCCTTCCTTTCCAGCTTACTGTTTAATTTATTGCTTGTTTGAAACGCTGTACAGGTGATTTTTAATTTGTTATGGTGGTGTCCACGAAAATCGATGTTACTCAAGGAGATACATGCAGCTCACAACAAAAAATGCGTCATCATGGTCATCATAATCATCACACCTTGAACACATGTGTTTGTCAGCGTTTTCTTCGTTTGTTTCGATGTTATGTTCAGAAACAGTGCGCTGTTTTTGTCATTCGTAGGTTCGTGAGGCTTGATTCTGTGAGAGAAAATGACTTTGCTCACAAACAGAAAAACGCACCACGCGGATCACACTGTTTTACAGGAGCATTATCCGCCATCATCAGTAAATCAACAAATTTTTGTATCTATTCTTGAAAGATTTGTGCCTGTCGGTATTCCTCCAGTCCGTTTCTTGCAGCTGAAAGTGTCAATAAAACCAAACCGAACAACTGACAGATGTCTCCTGGCTCACGAGAATTATGAGCTGCTGGGTGACATCGTAGGTTCAGATTACGCGGCAGCTTCATGCGCGGCGTTCCGTGGACTCACCTGCAGAAACACGATCTCCTTTTTGTGAGACCAAATTGTAGGCAATCCATGTGTGGAAGCAGGAAAGCCCCAGACAAACTGAACAGCAGCGCTAGAAAGTCGAGGAGGTTGAATAAGGCAGCGTGCAATGCACAATCAAATGTTAACACACAGTTACACGCAGGCAATAATTGAAGAGTGGAGCGTTCCTGTTTAAACATGTGAAAAGTTGTGTATATTATATATTTATTACATTGTAAATAGTTGTTTGATATCGTTAATTGTTTGTTTTCTTGCGAGTCAAGTGTTGTTGCACAAACATGCATTGCAGTATCCAGATCTCCCCACACAGTTAGGTTTGCTTGTGCGCTTGCAGTTGCGATGCGGCAGAGTGCCGACGATATTGTTGACATCCTCAGTTTTGCTACAAAATGCACGCACGCTCAAAAACATATATTTTTCTTTCCCAGTTTGGAAAAAAAATGAGGAAATTTCATTTTGTGTTTGAGGACAGGGAAAACCTTTTGAAACGCATTTGTTATGCCCACACTTACGGCTTGCACAGCACAAAAGGTTCGTTTCTTGTGAGCTATCGCTGAGATCGTGCACGTCAACTACAAAAAAATCTACTGAGAATTTTGGCAAAACCTGAGCTCCGGCACTGTCCAATAGTTGTCTCTTTTGCATCTGAATGTTGGTGGGTATTTGTCGAGTAAGGCTCTAGCTGAGAGGTGAACCTCTGCCACCAAGCATTGTTTAATTTTGTACAAGTTGTTATGGGATGTCAACACTTGAAGAATTTTCTTACATGGTTGTGTCCTGAACAGTAAAATTCTGATTTTGTGTATTTCTCGTGTAAAGCTTCCCTTGACTGTAAAATTTGGTTGTGTGGTGAGTTGTATCTCCTTTCCTCGTGCTGCGTTTGTACCCTTGAAATCCTGCAAACACGTATCCTGACAGACAACACGAACTCCGCATAACGTAAAATTTGTGTAATATTCATTATGCAAAGCGAGAAGAAAAATCGGTGAAGTGACATCTGTGTTACGAGAACGTTATTCAATGTTGATGTAAGAAACTTGATCTGATTCAGTTGAAGTTACAGTGGATACTTTTGAAAGCGAGAGAACTGTCGAATGAATACTCAAGCTCCATATCTCAAACAACAACAATTGTTTTACTTATAAACCCGTTGTGACTTTTTTTTTTGCATTTTAAAATCACAGAGTTGCATGTTCAAATTGTTATGTACATAATATTTGCAATGGCTTTGGTTTTTACTTTCTGTCCCTCCTTGTCAAAACGAGATTATTGATTTTTGAGAAGTTTTTCTTTCTTTTTTTTTGACACGGGACCATGTGTATGCACGCATACCGCTTCAGTGCCCGAGCAAGTTTCACATAAAATCATGAAACAGGTGTTTGCATACATGTGTACAATCCCACATGTTTGTCTAAATCTTGCGTCTGGTTGTATTTTGAAACTTGCCGACAATTCAAATGATCGAAATTATTCAGAAAATTGGCACCTGTGCTGAACTTGTCACAACCAACTTTCGCCAAATTGCAAAATTGTTGAAGTTGTTGAAAATGTATGTCAGAATTCACGTCAAAGAATGAAATTAGCTTTCTTGTTTTGGGAAGGAGGTGCATCAACGGAATGTCTTTCATTATTCTTGTGCATAAAATTGCAGTAACATGTGTCAATTCAGGAGCTGTCCCAGAAAGGAAAATATGGTCCAATCGAACACACACGCACACATACGAAAAAAGACTTGCCCGCTGAACGACTTTTGTTTCGAAAAGGTACCCCGCCATTAGACAATCACCAGAATGAGGTCGTTTTTTACTGTCGACATGTCATTACACTCGTCAAGCATTTCAAGCGCAAGGATCCCATTGAAGTTTCACTCTCCAGGTACTTTTCTCCTTCCTGGGACAGCCCCGGTTCGCCTCTTGACTGGATTGTTCCACTGAGAAAATCATTTTATTTGCTGTTACCGGATCCAAAACCCATTTAATTCATTCTTTGTACAAAACTGCAAAAATAGCAAAACAATGACGACAGAAGTGGTTAACATTTGGAACGACGTCTATGCATCTGTATTGTGATTGCCTGATGGGAAATAAAGTAAGGATTGAGTTGTGGTGATCCACGAATTCGTGCTCGCGTTTTGAAATGGTGTGGCTCCTTTTCTGTCGCGCAAAACCATCTTTTGGGCTTTGTTCAAAATCAAATGCCAAGTGGACCATTGCGACATTTCAGGACCTCTCTTTGTTCTCTAGTCTTGCAAAAGTGAGTCATTCGTGGAGACGAAGAAACACCACGAAGCTCGAGTGGTTGTTTAGCTGGAGCTGGTTTATCGCAAGAACACAAGCCTTGGAATGCCCACGAACCAAAGTCAAGGAAAGTTCTCTGGCCCACAGACACGGAACACAATTTGCAGTGAAGAACATGAAGAACAAACTCAACCGTTCCAGGATATAATGTATTTTGTCTTACGCGTCGTCATATAAACAGTACGTACTTGAAAGACTAGATACATGGACACCTCTACATGTGATATTTTCCCCAATACACGCAAACAGCAATGAAACGCTGCGCATCACCAAATCAAACTGCTGAGTCCGAAACGACAGCCTGGTGAAGACCAGGACATGAGCAAATTGTCATCAAGGACAAGGTGGTCAGACAAAAATCTGACAAAATCTCGTAAATCACCCTGCGACCTGGAGTTGCCAGACCCCAGCCTCTGCATGTTTGGCTGACGCCGACTGAAAAGGTGCGAGTCTGTCAACCACAAGCAGCAGCACGAACTCAAATGCCCTTTCGGTGAAAAGACAAAATGCCCAAGGTTCAGACAAAGTTGCGCTTGGTGAACAGGTTTTCCAAACTTGGGAGTACTTTTTGACCTGCACAGCCTTTTCAAACGAGGATTGTCTCTTCTTGCACTTTGACACAAAAAAGACACCAGTTCAAAAAGTGTGTGGTTTGTACTCGGCAAGACTTCTTCGGAGGAGAAATCAAAAAAAGAACTACGCAGCACAATGATTGAAACAAACGTGAGCACTTGAAACAAATCTTGACGAACAAGAACACTTTGAAGCTGCAACATGGAGACTCCCCCCCCCCAAAAAAAAAAAAGGATTTCAGAGACGCAATGCGACAGAAGACATGCTGAATTCGTGTTGAACACGAGGACGGATTTGCGAGTCGCCCAAGAAATAAGTCCCAAGCCCATTGTTATGTTGCAGCTGAACGCTGACGAAAACAAATCTCTCGAATGACGGGACAACATGACAGCCACGCGACACAAACCACTGTCGTCAACAAAAAGCAACTTTCATCGAAACTGCGGTTGTCTTGAACACTCCAAAGCGTAACAAACAAAATTAGAAATGCCAGCAACAAACGATCTCGGAGACAGTTTTTGCACTTTCCTGCATCACGTGTTGACATTAAAATAGATATTTGGGATGGGGTTGGGTTTGTTTGTGTGTAATTAGGTGTAAGAATGGTACATATTTTGTTCTTGTGAATTTTGTGCATTTGGGCAAATCACCGCGATGTCCACGGATGTTATTTTTCTCATGAGATTCACGTTTCAAGCACGAAAGTTTGGAGTTCTGGGTGCTTCACGTTCTAAACGGTTCACAAGGTTCCCAGCGCAACATGCTGAAATAATTGCATGATTGTCGATTCTCACACACACATTTCAGTCAAATCTTTCACAGAACAAAGCACATGAGAAGAAATTCCCTTTCCTTCAAGCAGGAACTTGCCATTGTGGATTCACCTTTTGTGCGAGAAGCCTGTTTTCCAGGACCGCACGGGAACCCCGGTGGCAAAAGAATCATCAGCAGAAAACAGCCTGTGCGTCAACAGCTTCATTCAAATAATTTTTAAGTACAAATCTGAGAAAACGTCCACCAACAACTGTCCTCCAGCACTGAAACAAAAAATCCCTCAACACTTCGCCCGCGCTCGTCCTTTGTGTGTCTACAGTAGCGCTGCACTTGCAGACAGGACACAGTGGTCGCTGTCAAAATTCACAGCCGGAATGAACGCAGCACTGGGAACATTCTGTGATGTTTGAGCGATGTCCTGGAAGACTGAAACAACACATTTCCGAGTGTCACAAGCGATGCGTACAGACAAACTCTGTGCAGAAGTCTGATAAAGTCAAATCGAAAGAGCACACTTTGTCCAGTCACTGCGTGACACTTCGGAAAATTCGTGCATTTTTCAAGACACACTGCTCACAAACAAAATCGAGAACTCCTTACCTTTGGACAGCGTCTGCAGGCCGATGAGGTCCTGTCTGTAGAAGACGCGGAGTCCGGGCAGCGCAGTGTCCACGTCCTGACTGTTGGCGCGCACGGCGCAGTCCCGCGCCGCGCTCAGCACAGCCTCCAGCAGTTCTCGCACCGTCTTCTCATCCTCCTTCGCCTCAACGGACTCCAGCTCTGAAAGCCATCGGGTTGAATTGTGGAGAATTTATTTGGCAAACGCCTCCCCCACAAAACCACGCACACACATACAGCGATTCAGCCTGAAACCTTTCCATGTTTTCAATGTGTCCAACAAATATTGCCCAGAGAGGCAATCTTACACACCAGGTTCTGCGACACAACAGCTGCTCAGACAAAAATCCGGCACCGATGCCAACGAGACACAAGAGCATTGCACTGACATACCCAGCAGAACTTTGAAGGCCAACAGACGGTCCGAGTCTTGCGTTGTTACGTAAACTGATTCTGTCATGTAACCTTCATACCGCTTCTGAATACCCCTTCCTGAAACAAACGAAAGACCAACCGTACAGGAAATCGGAGCGGGCACATTCCAACTGAGCACAACAAAGCAAGCCCTCAGCTGCTCTCGGGAATTTTCGAAGTCCCACCCTGGCGGGTGCGAGAGACACCCAAGTTTTTACACCCATGTTTTCAACAAAAATTTCAGTTCAACTTCCAAGAGTGTCATCCCACTGGATGGGGGATCGGAGGGCATCTGTGATCACAACATATTTCTTGTTTCTTTCTGTGAGTGTCCTCAAACCCCTCAGTAACCCGAGAAGCCCGCGGATGCAATGTCCACTGCTGAAGTCTCACGGAGATGTCTACAGCTGGAAGCTTTCATCCCATGATTTTCAACAATCACTCTTGTGCTCACGTCGGGTGAAGATGAAATACGCACCGGTTCTGTGTCTTGAGTTGAGGCGCGCGACGCTGTGCCACTCGACGCGCGCGGCGCGCGGCAGCGCTGGCACGACCACGAACTGCAGGATGGGATCGGCGAGCGCGTTCTCGTCGTGAGACACGTCGTTTTGTGTCGCCTCGTTCTGAAACATGACGAAGGTGACTTTGCGCCTGATACCATGCACACATTCAAGCAGCCCCCACTACTCGCAGAACATAAAACTTCGCAAGAAAGTTGAACATTTCCCTACCCTGCACTTCTCCAGAGCCGCCTTCCACTCAGCAGCGGCGACCTTTATGTACGACTGACTCGTAACGTAGCACACCACGAGCGTCAAGTCCTGCAACGCAGAGCCGGCCTGCATCGCCTGCAGGATTCTCGTGACGTGACGCAGCGACAGTCGAGACTCGGGAAGAATGCCTCCCTCGATTAGACTCAGGTTTGCAGGGACCATAGCAATCTGCCCGGCCACGAAGACGTTGTCGTCAACCTGAACAAAAGATTCCAGGTGCAAAACCACGGCAGAACTGGACAAATTTTCGGTTGTACATTCCACATCAGCTTTTGTGAGGTCAAGCCGCAAGAAACGCACCTTAACGCACTGGCTGTACGGGCCAATGTTGGCTGGAGCCCAGTGCGACAAGCCCTGAACGTGCATTGTTTGTCTGTCCACGCTTCGGCACCCGACACAGTCAATTTGAAGCAGTACGTTGTCGGGCAGACCAGTTTCAACGCAGACCCTGAAACCAAAAACAACAGAAAGGTTTGACTTGTGAAACTACACAAAAGCAGTGACTCGAATATGTCCCCAGTGTATTGAACAAAAACAAACCTGACTGGTGGGTTGAGTCCAAAGGAGGTTTTGTACACTTGATTGATGCGAACAAAATTTTGCATGTTTTGAACGTACAGGTGCACAGCAACAACGTCTGACGTGGACAGGTCAACAGACTGCAGATGACCTGCCAAGCAAACACAATGGAGTTCAGCAATTTCAATCTGGCACCAACACCAGCACTCGTTGGCTTATTCTTGATACATTTGCCGACAAAACAAACGAAATATATGAGAGTTTACCCAACAACTGATCCATTGTTCTCTGGGTACAGGTCTCAATTGTGTCTTCATCGGCCACAAGACCAGAAACGCCCGTCACGTAATGCCATCCACTTCTCAACTTCTGTGTCCGCACGAAAGACCCTGAAATAATGGGAACGAGGTCACTTATCTCGCTCGATCTTCACCTGTACCCGTTTGCTTTGTCATTAAGTGCACAACAAAGGCAAAATCCACTGACCATCCAGTCTGTTCTGGACACAAGCCGCACACGAGAAAGCCTGGCCATCAAATTCGTTCACAGTTCCTGCATTTTCAGCTGCGGGAAACAAGTCTTGACGAAGCGTCTCAGATCGTTTCATGGGCAAATCACGGAGCACAGTTGGCAGATCCCGACTCTCCTGCAATCAGGCAAAAGACGGACATCTACAACATTCAAATGATTGTAGGAAAGCAAAGTCTGTGCACAGAAAAGTGGCACAAGTACGTTTTTGTTTTCGAGGTGCATCTTCTTGAAGTTCACGTATCCGACCGGTGCGAAGGCGTCGTCCGAATGGATGACCGTCTCCATCTCATCGCTGAAGAAACACCAAATCCCATTGTCAACCATAACGAATTGTTTCACTTCAATTGGTCATTTCAACGACATAAGTTCACTCACACGACTATTTTCTTCGAAAACAGAGGACAATCTAACGTGAACGTTTCATACTCGCCACCTTCGCCGCACACATTCAAGCCAAACTTGTTTTTCTGGAAAGGTAACCACAAAGGAAAACAAAACACTTCAATGAAACTGACACGAATTGCTCGAACAACAGCACAAAAATTTTTGACTGGACCTGCAGAACGTACCATGCTGAGCATGTGTGGCTGAATTTCTCCAAGAGACTTCTTCAAATGTTTGTCTGGATGCAATCCTGAAATCACAGAGCATCTAATTTTCTCAGAGCACTCCGTCTTGATTCTGAGCGCAAGCGTAGGATCATCTTGAGATGGTGCATCGGAGAAGCGATGAAGGCATCCACCGGCACATACCCAGAGCTGCCACTTTGATGAGAATGGCGTGCAACTGACACTTGATCATCTCGTTGAGCAGTTCTTCCTGGCTCCGCCTCCACAGAAACGCCAGCACTGTCAGACCCAGCCTGCTACATCTGCAGTGCAGGGTTACAGCTTTTGACTGATTTTTTCCAAATCACAAAGCACTGTTGCCACAAAAGGGAAAAACAAGAATGCTACGCATAAAAAGCGTGTGGTCCATACAAGTGTTCCCAGTTCCTGAACGCTCTCAAGTTCTGACATTCTGGCATTGGGGATGATCACTGATCATTTTTTAAGTCATTTGACTGACTTTTGAAAAAGTACTCAGTTTCCAAGATATGGGCCAAAAATGAACATCTTTTCTATAGATTTGATAGACGAATGAACTTTTCCAGCAGCCACAGCACCCTCAATACTCTGTGTATGGCTCTGAATCCTGGTGAGAAGCAAGACATAAGCATTTAGAAAATTTTTGAAAATCTGGTCCTGACCCGGGGGGTGGGGGTGGGGGTGAGAGGGTCAGGACCACATTTTCCAAAATGGTCAGGGATGATCACTGATCATTTTGCACCCATTTTCTGAAAATGTGGTTCCAACCCAGGGGGTGGGGGTGGGGGTGGGGTGGGGTCAGGACCACATTTTCAAAAAATGGCCCGGGATGATCACTGATAATTTTGCACCCATTTTCTGAAAATGTGGTCCTGAGGTCAGGACCACATTTTAAAAGTGCTCAGTTCCCAAGATATGGGCCAAAAACAATGAAAAGGTGCTGGCAAGTGCTGAATATATACTGGAAGCAGCCAATCACATGCATGTGCACTAAGTGCGCACTATTATGCACTATTATGCAATTGTGCAGCCAATTTGAAATAATTTGAAATTCTGCAGCCAATTCTATTGATTTGATAGACAAAAAAAAAGCTTTTCCAACAGCCACAGCACACTAGTTAGTACTCTGTGCATGGCTCTGAATCTTGGTGAGAAGCAAGATATGACCATTTTTGAAAATGTGGTCCTGACCCCCACCCCCCACCCCAGTTGGGACCACATTTTTGCACACACACACACACACACACACATAGAGACTGATGGTGATTGTGCGAAGTCCCTTTAGGGAAGAGCACTTAGTGGTAGTGCCAAAAAAATTTTCGGTATATATGCCAA
>JAAUXT010151087.1_pt1 | contig 12474 bp, 17 predicted proteins | sample 7278171 | NCBI WGS metagenome assembly JAAUXT01 (sample SAMN14350112, study PRJNA611818) | marine sediment metagenome | isolation source: surface marine sediment (1.8m) | place: French Polynesia: Moorea | collected 2018-08
AAAGTCTTTGAAAGCACTTTCAGGATTTTGTAATTTGGTTGCTACAAGTACAAAAAGGTCAAAAAAGTAAGAAAGGACTGTTTCAATTTACTGCCAAAACAAAATGAAGGTTAACATCGCACCCGCAGTTGCCTTTAGCACTGCTTCTCTTGTTCCAGTTCTTCAGGAGCACTGCCCCAAAGCGGTGCGGCCAAAGAACTGGTTTTTCGGGAGCACTACTGGTTGTGTGGGAGTGCTACCCAAAGTACCACACCAGAACTGGAACTTTCAGGAATGCCACTTGCCTCAATCCAGGGGCCTTGGTGATGCAGGGTGGCAACCAGTTCTTCACCAAAAGTAGAACTCTCGGAGAAGAACCGCAGACTGGATTGAACTCAGACTGAGAATGAGAAACAAGCCCAGGCCCTTCTCTCCCAGCTCTCTCCAACCATTCCCGATGTTTCTGGGCAGATTTTCTGCAGATCTGATAACCTCACAAGTTGTCTCCTTGGTCACCACACCATTCACAGACCTTTAGTGTCACGGTTAGCACTCCAATGTTCTCAGGGACTGATGATCTGCTGTTGACATTTTCTCCATAACAGAGAGAAGGCAAATCTTTCGCGCTTGTCGGTAGAGAGCCTCACCAAACCCAGTCACGGAGCACGTGGCTGATGTAAACACACAATCAGCTGTAGTGCTCAGTGCGCCTGTACTCCACCGCGAGAAAGAAACATCAAGCCAAGCTGTACAAGGTCCAGAAAGGGTGAAATTCTTTTTCCGAAGTCGGAACATTTTACTCTGTATTCCAGGAAAGCAAACATCAAGGGCACGAACTATCACTGCTCATACTTCTGTGGCAAAAGCCACTGATATGGCCTGTTATGTTGGACCGGCAGTGTACGGGTTGGTCTGGCCCTCGAGTGCCAATTTCCCTTCTCAAACTGAAACATTTCCAAAACAGAACGCGTTTTTCTCTGCAGTTTCAGTTGTCAACAAAAGAATCGAAGTGAAAAGGACGTGAAAGAGCCAGTGGAACCAATCAACCGACTGACAGGTAGGAAATTTCGCTGTGTCCAGACGTCGGAGCTTTCGTTTCTGTTGGCAAAGTTTGAGGCTTTGTTTCCGTCTGGGGGGAGATTTTCGTTCAATGGCGACTGCAGACCTGGTGGAGATTTCACCAGGTCGTCAATGGCGGCTTGAACACTTCCTTGAATGTGGTCTCTATTTTGCGCAAACCATCAAGGATGGCAACGTGGATGTGGTCCAAATTTGTTTTCAGAACCTACGAACGATTTCAGGGGCGACTGTCCTTTCCGACGGCGAAAGTTCTGGCGTTTCGGTTCTGTGTCGGTTTCTGCAGCTCACGGGACGAACTCTTTCAACATCACTTTTGCGATCGAATAGATCTACAAAAGGTTTACAGAAACCAAGAGGTGTGTATTGCTTTTGTGTGAAGCTTATCTCATCCTGTGTTGCATCAGCGAGTTGTGACGGGCAACAGAGTTCATCCAAGGATTCTGGCCGGCCCTGGGTGCAGCTGCACCAAGACGGATGCGCTCTACATGATCACACGCAGACATCCAGGAAATACAGTTTCTGTGCTTCATTTCCGTGCGACATCCTCTGAAAGATCCAAGATTGTAGGGGACAACCTGGTTTGATCAGAATCTGGGGGACAACCTGGGGAGGGATTGCTGACATGATGTGAAACTTCAGTCAGTCACCAGACCCGCTCTCTGTGATCCGCGTGATCAAAATCTCTCAACGGAAGAACCGCAGTTGTAGCAGACTCCAAAAAACCCCTCAAAATATCAGGATGAAGTGTGGTTTTGGTTTCATGTCCGTGTCCGAGATTTTGAAGCACAAACGTGATTTGCCCAATTCTGTCGTTGCTCGTAGGTCTCTTCTTTCACAGGAACTCGTTTGCATTGCAACAAATGTGTTGAAAAACTGAAGCTGTTGCTGATTGTCCTTGTGGTTCCGGGTGGGACAACAGGCTGCGTGCTTTGTGTGAGGCACATGACTCGAGGATAACGAGCCTGGGGACATGCATTCTGTGGTGGTGCGTCATCCAACTTTGGAACCAAAAACCTTGCAGGCCTTGCACAGCTCGATGTCTGCAGCTACGACAAAAAGTTTTCAAGAAATTGGGGCTGAAAAATTAAAAGGCTGAAAAATCCACTTGTTTGCTCTGACAAGTTGCATTTTCCACAGAGTCCACGGCAAACTGCGCGTTCTTTGTTTTGTCCACGGAGTTTTGGCTCAGTCACATGTTGTTTCACATCATGTTCAGTACACAGAGTTCAGGCTGTACTTTTTGTGAATGATCACAATGGAACCTGCGAGCCTGGAAACTTTTTATGCAGTTTGAGAGGGGCGTTATCTGTTTGACTCCAGGAACATGTTTGTGCGCAACAGCGCACTCTTTCTGCGCAGACAAACTGTTGACCAACTGTTGTGAGGAGAATTGTCAAAAATTGAAATCGCTCTGGTGTGGTTGAATGCATGTCGGAGGAAAGAGTTCGTTGACAGCTGTTTCATGAGACTTCAGCGATCAGCGTCTTTGGATTCATTCGGAATTCACTCTTGTCAAGTTGTGCGTTCCACAGCCTAAACACCTGACGGCCTGAGCGAAACAAACGCCCAGTTGCTTGGAAGCTTGAGCTTGGCAACATGACGCTTTTTGTGTGCTGTCTGCAGTGTATTTGCTCTCGGGCTAAACACCTTTCGCAGTAATTTTCTCGTGTACTGAAAGAGACCACGGTGGATCCACAGCTGAAAGTGAGTCCTGTTTCGAGGTCTGATGTGGAAGTACGAGAAGAGGGAGTTTTCGTGGACATGAAGACTCCTCATGCTCCTGTGAACTTGCCTGGACGAATCTTCAGCTTCTTCGCCTCGTTCAGAGAACGAAAAACATTCCGTTTTGAGGGCACGTTTATCCCACAGGAGAATGTTCAAACCTTCCAGTAAAACTTCTGGATCCGTACTTGGTGTTCAGCTCGAATTGATCTCAGAGTTCTCCGAGGTTGTTTGACGCATAAACATCGCTGGAGGTGATTGGGTTCTAATGAATGAGTGAGAGTACGCGTGTACTGGGCCCGTAACAATGCAGCATCTGTGCGCGATGAACAAAGGAAGAGCACAAAACGTACTCGAACACAGAACTATGGAAAAAAAGCAGCAAGTGTCGATTGCGTGTGTTGTTTGTACGAGTTCGAGTGACAGGGTGGAGGATTGAACCTTCCTTTGTCGAGGAGCTGGTTTCCTTGCCAATGACCAATCGTCACCACGCAGAAACATGCACACACACACGCACGCACACACGTGCACGCATACAAAGTTGACACAAACACGGGTTTCAGTTTGTGTTGGGGAGGTGTCCGTTCCGCAGTGTCCGTTCCTGTCTGTTCTGCAGCAAAGTGCGGTTGTATTCTTGCCTGGACGCCAACACATCTGCTTCGTGCAAGGTGTTTGCGGTCAACAAAGTGATATTTGGGCCTCAAAACATTTATCCTGATGTTTTATCGCGTACAACAAGAAATAGCCTTGGTACGAAGTCTGTTTATGGGGCTGTAAAACTTGGGGACAATTGAACTGGTTGTGTTGATGCCTTGACCTTTACTGTGGCAGTAAACTGTCTGGTTTGCCTGGTCAAACCAGGAACTCGACCTTCTGGAGAGGTATCATTTTCACAGTGTGACAGAAGTGAAAAGATCTTGTACGGTGGGTGTGTGCAGGAAGACATTTCTGGATCTGTGGGTGGGTTGTTTAGTCCAACTCCGAATTGTCAATTCGTTGCAAGAAAATCTCAATCACTGGTGAAGCTCCTCCTGTGTTCAGAGTTCGGAGACAGGGCTGCACTGGGCTCCACCCTGGCTTCACGTCCACAGTGAAATGTTGAAAACTTGTTGGTTGTATTTCTTCTTGGGGTTGAGGCTTGCGCTTGGACAACGTTTATCATGAGATCTAACAGCAAATTTTGCTCAATTGAACCATTTTGCATTGTGCGTAGAGATCGCTTTTCCCGTCCCGAGAAATTGGAAAGCACCCAACCAGCCAAGCTATGAACAGCCTCGCCCCTCCCTCTTGATCGATAGATCGATGTAAAATCAATACTGTTGGATGCTGGCTTCACAAATAGACTTTTTTGTGCGTCATCGTGAACTTTTCTTGGGACGTCTTTCACCGCGTGTGTGCAAAAGATTTGTGCGCGCTGTCCAGCTGCACACAGACAGGGCGCCACAAAAACCGCAAAGTTTGCAAAGACAAGTCTTCGCGTTACTGCGATCTGCTTTCCGCTGAGTTGGTGATCACGACTGCAGTGGTCAGTTGACACCACACCAAATTAAATTTCATGTGCGCGAAAAGAAACGAGACACCCAGGCTTCGACTTCTCAAGTAGCCAATGAGCTGAACCCGACAGGAAGAAACCAGGGACACGATGTTGGACTTAAGGGAACAAAAAATTGTGTGTGTTTAATTTTGTTTTTGCATCAAGGACATTTTACGGTCTTGTAAGACGCACCAGCTCACTTCAGTCAAGACAAATACGAGTACTCGTGTCATTTCTGTTTGAATACTTCAGCATTGCGTGGACTGAGGGATTTAGCATTGCACCGAAGTGGAGACCTCACTCCAAATAAAGTCCTCGCCGCTCCTTAAATATGTTCGTGCAGAGGTTGTAGATGGAATGTTGCAAGGATTGAAATGCAAAATTGTAAAATTGACACAAGAGTTGAATTTGAATTTGTGGGATTCAGACTTGTTTCCTTTGCTGATACGACCGTAAGTTGTGCTTGTGGAGACACAAATGCCAACATGAATGTGTGTCTCTTGTTTGTGGTTGGAAATTTCTGCATGCAAGAAGAACATTTCCAAGGGGATCTCCCCTCCGTGGAAGAACGTGCGTGCTGTTGGCCGGAGGTAAACTGTGTAGTGGACGAATGGGCCCTGAACCAACTCTTCGAGTGCACACCTGTTGGGACGACGAGGCGCACCCATTCTCCAGCTCTCACACACACTACGCTACTCGGTTGAACTGTCTGTGTCTACGTGTCACAAGGTCTCGCTGTCAGAGTGCCAAGTCCCGAAATGGCAATGTGTGCTGTGATCGAACAGTGACAACAGTGCAATGCGAGTACACGAGCCTTGCTTCCTTGTTCCAAGTTTAAAGTGCACGTGGACTTGGGACTGTATGCCAAAGATTGCACGCTGCGTGTGTACTCCAATATTGTTGCCATTTTTGGTCCGGATGTGAATGGGACTGGTTCTTCAACGGATCCAGAATTGAGGCCAGAGTGCTCAAACCAATTGGGTGGGGGGAGAGTCCAACTTCACCTGCAGAAATAAAACAAAAGGAGAGTGAACATTTTCGCGCCCAAATTGAGAGGGATTGAAATCAAATGAATGACTGAGAGACTTTTGTGTCAACACAAACACACAGGTAAATCTCAGAAAGGATCGAAGTTTTGGTGAAGAGCCCCGTCCCACTTGATGAACTCCCTGCTCAAAACTTTGTTCAGGTTGTAGCAAACCAAACTCACGCGTGTGTTGTGTTACAGGAATTTCTGGATTCGTACGTTCAAGGACAGTCACCATGGCAGTGGTGACGGAATGTAATGAAAGAAACGGGAAGTTACAACATGTTTGGCAAAACGAGTACAGGGAAACTTGTTGTCATGAGAGTGTCAAATGTCTCCAGGTCCGTGACTGGATTTGTCACTTCGCAAGCCTTTTCAGGTGCCCGATACGGCGCGAATGACTTGCTCTCACCAGAGCGTTCAACACCCTCCTCCCCAAGTGCCACGAGTGTGTTGTGTTTGGATGGCGTGTCAAACAAGGATTTCGTGTGCGTTGAAGTTCCCTGGTTTTCATGCAGAATGAGTGTTCATTTGAGCGTTTTGATTGGACCTGGCTTCCTACTTGCCCTCAGTTGCTTCAGTATATCTGGGAAAGAGCGGAGCGGATGTTGGAACTGGAGCAATTCTGTTGCTGCAGGTGGTGGGGGGGCACAATTGAGGAGAGTGAGGGGAGGTGGGAGGAACGAATGTGCCGTCTTGTTGAAGGAACACGGCACAGTTCTTGCTGTTTTTTTCCTTGTTCATCGATGTTGCTTCAGTTTGAATGAGACCAAAGACGAGAGAAAAGGTGTTCTTTTGGCTGACCAGGTCAGAAAGTCGGTTCAAATTGACACAACTTGAGCAGCTAGCAGTGACACTTTGATCCTTGGTCTGCGTTCACTTCTGCAGGTTGTCTTGCACCTTTTGCTTTGTCAAGGGCACTACCGCCACACTTTGGTTCTCCGTGGGCGCAATACCTTCTGCCCTTTTTGCTGCTAGAACAACACCACCATACTCAAGCGCGCAACTCACAAAATAGCAGAAACAGAAGGTTCTAGGAAGGTCGTTACGTGCAGAACATCTGCTTTCCACCTACTCCAGGTCTTCAATCAGATTTTACAGGAAGGCTGATTTTTTGTGGTTCTTGGCGAAAAGTTTCAGACACTTCTTTTCAGGGATGAGCCCTCAGTTCCCCGGGGCCTTGATTTCATCGGCAGGTCTGGTCACCTGGGTTCCTTCAACACACAACAGTCTGGTTGTCAGAATCACAGCTGTCTGAAGACAATGGAAGCTCAAACAGTCAACTCACACAGAAGGCCTGAAAGGACTCACCCATCATCAGGTTCCTCAGAATCTTTGAAGTGCAAAAGTTAACGCAATCATTGTGAACGGGGCCCCAGTCTCCCACCCGCCCCAACTTAAAAAAAAACGGACTAGGAAGTGCACTGGGTCCGCCCTGTTTCCTCAATGGACTGATCCACAACACTGCCAAATTATCCCTTTGTAACAGGACAGGCAAATGGAATTTAATCACACTGATGGTGAAGTTGTCAATTGTATTCATATGTCTATCAGACAAAGCCAAACTCCGCCGGATGAAATCAGTCACTGATGTGGAAGAGCTTTTGATCCAAATCGTGTGCAATTCAGATCTGACATGGAATAGGCTGGGTGAAGTCCGAGCTCTGCTCAGTGCGTGTGTCCCTGCCAACAGAATGGAAGTTTGTTCTGCACTAGACGACAGGCCGTGTTCTCGTACGCGTGGGCACCCAGGACTTTAAGTCCCTTGGACCCTTTGCAGTCATACGGGAAGTCTGTCCACAGAAAACGCGTTATGAACTGCAACATGGGGGTGGGGGTGGGGGTTGAACTGGCGGCACCCAAGGAATGAGAAATTGAAAACCTCAAGGGATGAGGTGTGCGGCTCAGACCAGTACTGTTCTTCCTGATGAGGTTCTGCAACGAAGAACTCTGTTTTCAAACTGATCTTCTCTCGACATTCCAAACTTCAGAGAAAAATAATTCTGACACATCCAACAGTTGAAGTTGATGAGATCCTGACCAGTTTGCGTGCAGCGAAAGGGTCTGTGAGCACACGTGGACTCTGAAGTTCGGGTTGTTCGTACAGTAGTCCGACTGGTTGCGGAGAAGATTGAGGCAAATTGCAGGATTGCATGCAACTCCCGTTTTGCTGGAGAAATTGTCAGCAATTGATTCTCAGGGAAATGTCACGTTACTGTTTGTTCAGTACGTCCGATACTTCTCAACGCAAAAGTGTTTGGAAAAGTCGACATTGAATTTGGTTGGAGCAATTTGTTGTGAGAAAACTTGGAACTTTTGCCTGTGGACTGACTTGTACGAGTAACTGTTGAATCTGAGCAGTTTCACGTTGACATCGTGACTTCGAACACCCGTACAATACAGTATCAGTGTCACCTGCCTTTTCTTCCTCCAAAATATACGCTATTGATGATGATGGGTTCGGCACTTGCGGCTTCCAGAGTCCTTCAGTCTGAAGACACTGCAAGTTGTTCAACGATCATCAACTTCCAAGGCGAAGACTTCTTGCATGATTTGAGACTCCCAAGTGGGACGCAGGTGCAAACGCAAAAAATGGACGTGTTTTTGTGTTCGTCGCAAGTGACGGCGTCATTGAAAAAATTGAAGTCTGCAGCCAAGACTGATTTGTCTGTATTGTCTGCACGTATTTGAATGTGCACCGACTGCTCGTACACGTATTGATGACCACGTTTCGATCAGGCAAGTACAGCTGCACTCGGGACAATGCTGCGATCATACCGTACGAAACGTGGCACTGGTGAGGCACATTCAGCATGACAATTTGGTTTTGAATGAAGACGTTTGTTCAGGATTGTTTCAAACACCGGGGGAGAGCGGTTGAGTGTGGTGGAAGCAACTAAATATAGGACTTCTATCATTTCGTTGGGTGGAAGACACCGGCGATCGTGATTTCGCTCAACGCCCGCATGCATCCAAAGCGACGCAACCGTCCCGGTCACGACTTGAATCCGTCCGTCGCGTAAAGTGTCTCGTGCGCTGTTGACTGTCTGTCGAACGCCGAAGAATTTCAGGTCTCCCAGAATCAGAATCAGAATTTTTTGCTGCAGACTCCCTGTTCGACTTGAAGAATCACACGGAAAAGGCCAAGTTTTGTTCCGTTGGGGTGAACAGACAAAGCACCAAAGTGCGCGTAATGCGAACATCGCCCACTCGTACGAAATATCTCTGTACCAGATTATCTCCTTGGCGTGCATTGAGACAAATGGTAAAGATGTGTGTTCACAATTGCGGTGAATGATCCAGAATGGGCTGTTCTGCAACAAAAACACGGTTTTCATGTGCTAGTTTGACGTACGTTTGTGTGCAAAAAATCAAAGACCCACTTTTGGCAAAACGTACTATTATACCTCCCCAATGATTCGAGTGCTTGTTCTCAACGAAACGTTGTGCTACAGACGTCTATTCTCGTCAATCAACCCAGTTCCGCTGCACCGAGTCTGATCTGCGGAGTGTCGGGGTGAGCGGATTCGGGTCAGCAGAGCAACAAGGAAATTAGCAACAGATTCGTCTCCTTCAGCAGACAATGGAAGAGACGGCGACAGGTCGGCAGGATGATACATGCAGACTGCTGAAGATATCTCGTACATCTTGGCAAACAGCTGGATTCACTCAGCTTCCATGATTCCGTGATATCCATCCTGCACTCCTTCACCCGCGAGCTTGGACACGACAATGTCCTTAAGCGACACATTGCACGCTTGTGCCTGTTCGGCAACTATCAGCGCGAAACTCAAGCTTGTGCGCTGAAACCAACGCAATTCTGTGGTATCGTACAAAAGCGCAGTTGTAGTACTCACCCATGAAAAAAAACTTCCAGACGAACCTCAACATTTACCTGCAAATACAGGTGCTGAAGTCTCACTGAAACAAGCAAGCTCGTACCCATGTCAGACATACCCCTTCTTTTGACAAATAAGCGTGTTGTACATGGGTCCGTATGCGACAGATTTTTTTGAAAGGGAGCATACCAAGACCATTGCTAATTTCCGCAACTTTTTTGGCCACTCACCATTTACGCGACGGAGCCAAAATGTACATTTCGACTCGGTAAACATTTGCTTTCCTGTTTGCCACACTCACAAAACTGAAAACGCCGGAGAGCGAGTCTCTAAAAGTACTTGTGGAAAAGTGATAAATTGAAAGCTGTGATAAAAAGATTCAAACGGGATCGGTTGAAAATATGCACACGTGGGGCGGTGAAAAAGTTGCAGTCTGCGTCCACTGGCAGAAGCGGGCTGTGCGCTCTTCACGCTTGCGCCCAATGCGCGTGGACGAGTTTCAAGGGGGACCTACCAGGTCCATTAACTCGTGGGGCCAAACCCACCACACCAACTGGTGGGATCAGACCCAACACACCAAAGGTGGGGTCAAACCCACCACACCAACTGGTGGGGCCAGACCCACCACACCAACTGGTGGGACCAGACCCAACACACCAACTGGTGGGACCAAATCCACCACACCAACTGGTGGGACCAGACCCAAACACACCAAAGGTGGGGTCAAACCCACCACACCAACTGGTGGGACCAAATCCACCACACCAACTGACCGTCACACGAACTGGTTTGACCAGTTAAACCACGAATGACAGACTTGGTTCAATACGTCGGCGTTCTTGTTTCGAGGTTCGGTGAATGAAACCGTCTGATGTCAGGGGTTGTCTTCACTCCTCCATAGACTTGATCTTGAGCTGGATTCCTGTCAGGTCTCCTGAGCGATCAAGCTCCTGTGCTGGTGACCCATACCTCACGGTTGTGTCCCTGGCACCCGCAACATTTGTTCAGAGCGTACAGTGTGCGGCGACCTGGTACAGAATGAGTGAGCACCGGGGGAAAGAGTACTTGCTCACGGCTCTATTTGTACATTGAATGTGACACGCATGCAAAATAATCGGCAATCTGGTTCTGTGGCTCAGAAGAGGTCGTCTTTGCCATGTTGCCCGAGAAAACTTGCAACGACCAGGATTTCAGCGTTCCGAATGTGGTGTGTGTGTGTGTGTGTCTGTGTCTGTGTCTGTGTCTGTGTCTGTCTCTGTGTGTGTCTCTGTGTGTGTCTCTGTGTGTGTGCGCGCATTTTTGTGGGTCTGAGGGTGCAACCTGAGGGTGAGAGACACACACACACACAGGTCGGACACGCAACACGCCTCGAATACTTAAAGGCTCGACAAAAGTATTTCTGTGTTGTTGGAAAGGTGAAAAGCAAACGAAATCCTGGTGGCGTTGCTTGCACCCGTACGTATGAGCACTGAGTGGGGCGGCGGTTGCGTTCTCGCCACTGGGGTTCACGAGGAAGGATCCCTACACGTGCATGCATTTCAGGCCATGGCAACTGGATCAAAATGGATCAAGGGTCAGCGAGACGTTGTGCTTCAGAACTCTGTTGTCTGGCAGGGGCTTGTTGAGAGTCAACTGGCGTCACTCTCCCCCTTTCTCCCGTGAGCTTGGTTCAGCAAGAACCCTTGAAGACTTGCGTCTGTTGTCGTTCACTGACTCCAGAATCAGCTTCTGAACCTTGTTCTGGTTACTTGTCGATGACTTGCGCCGGGTCGGACAGAGAGGCACGCGGTAATGCTGCATCGCTCAGCAGGTCGACGGAAGCAGAGTCCGGATCCTCGCAGCGCAGATTGCACAGCCATTACCACTTGGCGCTGAATCTGCTGTGAGCAGCGGAAGCGACCGAAGGTTGGATCTGCGCTGTGGAACCAGACGAGCGGCTGAACAACGCTGCCCAGCGTCGTTCTGCAGTGTGAAGAAAGATGTGTAAAACTACTGAACGGAGGCGTCCTTCTGACCGTGTGCCACCGGGTTTTGACATCTTTTTCAAAGAAAGTGCAGACATACTCTTGAATTCAACTGTTCGGCAACCTTCACAAAAACTTTCTGAGGCTTTCGCTACCAACGGAAATTCCTCGCAAACTCGTTGCAAGTGCGCAACTCCTGACAGAACAAGCTTGAAAAGGAAGAGTTCTCCTCACGAGCAACAAAAGGTTGGCATGCAGTCTTCAAACCAGGCTGTTCCTCCTTCATTGCGCTTTGGACAAAAAGGAAGGAGGCATGCGGATTGTGTTTCGCGTTCGTTCTCTTCTCGTATCCGTGGGGAGGAAAGCTTCGCAGTTTCTGTCATTTTTGCTCTGTCTTTTCTTTCCTGAAGAAACCTATCCGCTCAGGAAAGCTTTATTCTCGACAGCGAAGGCAGGCCGTTGAGAGCTGCTTGGTGCATGTGTACCGAGCTGGCTGAGGCCGACGTGAGGAAGCTGTCACCGTCATTTACCTGAGAGCAAAGATACTTTGTCATGGACAAATATGTTGTGAGATCAAAATACACACCGGAGACAGGAGCAAAGAGAATGACACGACGTGTCGTGTGTCTCCAACACGCGAGTCGCAAACGTTGAAGGCTGAGGCTGGGGAACAAAATCTTGCCGATCCCCCGGGGTTGGGTTTCCAAGGGTCTAATTGAAAAACGCAAGGTCGAAAAGGCAGAGTTTTTCAAAGAAAGTCAACATCAAGGAGATATCTTTGTAAAAAACAGGTCTCTACATTAAAATAGCAGGGGATAAGAAGAACGCGATTCAGAGGCTCCTTCAGCAGGATGTCACCTGCGGAACCTCCAGAAAAAAAAACACATCTTGCTCGGGATGTGATCAAGCGGTATTCCGTCGAAATCAAGGGGAGTCCTTGTGCGTGCTGAATGGATCTTGTATGTACGTATGTACAACTTCCAGCAGAGTATGTGGGGCGATTGCTGAAGAGAAATCAGGGCAATGCTCACAGCGAGGTTGTTCCACTCTTCTTGCTGCGTGTCTGGGTCAGGCGACCATGGTCAATTGGGTGAGAAGCTGCGACTCTCCAGGACTGGAGACTTCGTCAGCACCGCCGCAATGCAATTGCTGCGACACATGTACAGAAAAATGTTTTTTTCGTACGAGGGGGAATCCTTTTCTGGCGAGAAATGTTGATGGCATTTGACATGTTTGTTGACTGTTTTTGTCATGTCACCTTTTGTTCTGCCTTTTGTTCTCAATGCTCGCACAAAAGAAATTGTGTCAAATACCTTCATCATGTTCAGT
>JAAUXT010053393.1_pt1 | contig 12473 bp, 9 predicted proteins | sample 7278171 | NCBI WGS metagenome assembly JAAUXT01 (sample SAMN14350112, study PRJNA611818) | marine sediment metagenome | isolation source: surface marine sediment (1.8m) | place: French Polynesia: Moorea | collected 2018-08
ATTTAAATTGTCATTTGATCAAGATATTTATTCTAGGTATGAAGATCATGATGCAAAGTACTTGCAGACTTATTTTTGTTCAATTTTGCTGACCTGTTTTGAAATGACGAAGGGACGAACCGGACTTTGTGGATCTCCGTCGTACCATACCGTCTCGTGTATAAGATGCACTCATGTATAAGACGCACCCCAAGATTTGGTCCTTTTTTCTGGTACCAAGGTTCATTAAAATACAGTAAATTCATACTCATGTAAAAGATGCACCCCTTCTTTTGATGTTCAATTTTGGGGCAAAAAAGTGCGCGTTATACACGAGACGGTACGGTAGACAAATCTTCAAGAGACAAGAGAAAGAGGAAAGGCACAGACCCACCCTGAAATATCCAAACTTTACAAATTTGGAGCATGTGCTAATCGCTGATCTGCAGACAGGCTGCCTTGAAAAATTTTCCAGTGCTGTTGGTTTGACCCATCCAGATTGAGTGACAGTTTCACGGAAACCCAAAGGGCAGTGTCGACGGTTCGCAGATTTTATGTGGCGAGAAACACTAGGATCTCTAGGTCAGGGGCACCTTGACTTTAATTGCGCTCCTGATTTCAGCGAAAAGCGATCCAGCGACAAAGCGGTTGCCCTTGAGTTGGGGTCACTTTGCGGGGGTTGAGTTCAGATCTACACTGACAGTTCCAGGAGCTGGGCCCAGGGCGGGTTCCAGGGAAAGGCGTGGATGGGTGGGTGGTCCCTGTGGTTGTCGTGCACCCACGGTGGCTTTTGTTTTGACTGCTTAATTTTTGAGACTGAAAAGTGCGACAAATGTGTGAACCGGAGAAGGAAGTTCACCTTGCTCGAACTGTGGTCAGAACGGTTTCAGAACCAGGGATTCTTGTCAGGTTGAGTTGCCTCGAACTGCCCTTGATTTTCTTTCCACCCAAAGAGCCCCTTGCCTTGCCGCTCCCGTGGCCTTCAAACTGGAAGCCAAGCCAGGCGGCTCCCGTCCCGCGTTTTGCAGGCCACGTTTCTTTTCCAGCGGCCGAAGCTCAGAACATGTGTCCTTGTTCTCTTTAACGTGTGGGTGTTCTTTTTTCTCAAGCTGAACCACAAATTGCAAATTTTAATTCACTGATCTGGATTTGCTCCATTTCTGTGTCGAGACAATACATGAGATTGAAAAATGCTCAAGAAAAATTGCGCAATTTTCCAGTTGGACCGCAAAATCTGCGCGCTCACCAAAATTCTCACCGACGTGACACTCAATTTTCTTTCAATTTCTCAACAAAAACTGTTTATCTTTAATCACAGGATCAGACCCATGGATTATTTTTTTCAATTTCGTTTCAATGTCGATGTTGATAAGCCCGACAGGTCGTCATTTTCGCTGCGAAATTGACGCATTTGTCCCTCCTGATACACAAAATCTGCAGGTTATTGATACAAAAAATTTATCTGACAGATTTTATGATGTCACTCACTCTTCTTATCTGACAGAACAAACTAAAAGCAAAACAACAATTCTCCTTCACGAAAATCATGGAAAAAAATTCTCCCATGTTCAATAGAATTTCATGGCAGTGTACTGTGTTTTGTTTGCCGAATGTGTGCTCTGCTGCAGTTCTCATTTTGCAATATTTGGCAAAGTATCTCCCAAATCACTTCACGAGAGATGTTCTTGTTGCGAGCAGCGAATGTGTGGGTGTCCGCATTGTGGACACACATTTTCGTGCAATTTGGCAAAGCAAACTGTGGTTCTTCTGGATCCAAGTGGTGATTTTGAGCACATTTGTAAATATTACATCAAGCGAGCTGAGATGGTTTCTGAGCTAAAACTCACGCTGAACATTTTGCAAGAATTTCAGGAATGAACCTGAGGCCATTCGTGTCACACTAGTCTGTGTGAAGTCGTATTTTTTTCTTTTCCACCTTCCAACAAATCTCAATGTGACTGATCTCTAGCGGAATGAGGTCAGAGATCTTAGTCTCTGAAAAGGGGCGCCACGACCAAAGATAAAAATGTGTGTCAAATGACAAAACATGGTGCTGTCAGGTGCAAAGAAAAGGCGGAGAATTAGATCCCTGATCAGCTAACTCGGGCTGGTAAATTCATTCTTCAAGCTAATTCAGTGATATTTGCATTCAGAAACCATTCCACGTGACACATAACTTTCTTCAACTTTTCTCAGGAATCTGTCAAAACTCCTTGAGTTCATCGAGCTGGGGTGTATTTCATCTGGGACCAGGAGGCTGGATTCAGGGGTCCTCTGACCCCCCCCCCCCAACACCGCCTCGCCGCAGAGCTCCTGTCCCTTCTTCTTTGCGCTGAGTCGGTGAGAGACGGTCCAAGAAAAAGCGCTCTTTTTCCATGCGCAAAACCAAGGTCTAGGATTATTTTATTTCTTCGGAGGGGGCTGGTTCCAAGGTCCCGTTGTCCCCTGCTCCCCCAGAACTGATGTCCCTGTCTTCTTCGTGGTGCTGCAGCCGGTGAGAGACGTTCCAAGCTGATCACCGTGACCCTGACAACCGAGCAGCGGTCTGTCTCCGTGGCAACGCTCACTCGGTTTTCAGGGTAGAAATGACCCTCTTGATGTTTCTATTCGCAGCTAACTTCTTCTGCTGCTGTGGCGGTTGTTGTTGTTGTTGTTGTTGTTGTTGTTGTTGTTGTTGTTGTTGTTAGGTCTTCTTGTTCTTTTTGTCCAGGTGAAGTGTTTGAAGAACGGGTGATTTTGAGCCTCCCACAGTTGCGAGCGGCCAGTTTCCGGGGGTTGAGCCTCACTTTTCCAGCTTGGATACTTGCACACTGAAGACCAACGCAAAATGGGGAAGAACTGATTTTTTTTCTGCAAGCTGACTAAATTTCACCAACATTTGAAATATTTTTGGCAGAAAAAAAAGACGAAACGCAGTCACGAGAGTTGCACATGGCTTCCGTGACCTTAATTTTGGAAGTCTCTTTGAACCACATCGTCTCTCAATGTGGTCTGTCTTCGTCACTTTTGAATGCGAAGAAAAAGGAATTGCTTCCTCTCCATCGCAGTGAGGACGACGGTCAACAGAAAGTACCACGCACCAACACAGCAAAAATGTGAAAACAGTTTCCCCCGACTTTCCAAAGAGTTTGTTTGCAAACTGAAGATTTTTGGTCAATATCTGGTTTCGGAGAAAAAAAAATTATGGAGCCATGACACAATTTCAAATTGGACCAACGCACAGCAACTGCACAACACGCGATGTGGACATAACTCAGCGAGAGAAAACTCGATTCGTTTTCAACCCAGATGCCAGATCAGCCACTGCGACCGAATCTGTGTTTGCAGCGTACACGTGTGACAGGGGCAAACGGGGGCAACCAAAGGAATCTGTTTTGTGTGTTCCGAACTTGTTCCAATCAGACTGGGGATCTCAAGCAAAGAGAAATGTGTTCATGTTGTGGAAGCTTGGTTGTGAGACTACAAAGTTGTCTCAAAGAACTGTCAACCCGTCGAGTGGCTCATCTCACCCTCTTCTGTACTCTCCGTCTGGTGCATTTCATTGGGAACGCGCTCAGCTCAAGGGTGTAACTCGCCACAATTCCCAACGTTTTGACTTGTTCGTCCCTCTGGGTCCCTGGTTACTGGGCTCCACTTTCCTCCACTTGTTGAGCCAGTAGAAATAAAAATGAACTGTCAAAGGTGTCGCGACACGTCTGGATTCTCATTGACTTTCATTTGATCGTCGCCCCCCCCCCCCCAAGTCTTAGTTAAAACTTTGTACGCGTTGGGTCCGTCCCAGTATTGTGTCCTAGTATCCGCCGCCTCCCTTTAACAGGCTGGGTGTCATGCACTTTGTCTTTCTCATTTGAAAAAAATAAAATAAAGTGAGGGATGAAATCATGTCCCTGAGGGGTCACCCCTTCTCACCACAAACAACGCGCGGCCCCCTGGATTCGCTTGGCTTCTATTCACGGAATAATCAATTGTGGTTAACTGACAACCAGCTTGAGTATTGCCTTTCTATGTCCTTCATCCAGGCCAAGGACGGGCACAGGTCAAGGCCATTCACCCTCGTAAACATGCACGCCGCCCAACTGGATCTACTTCGTTGCCACAGCGCAAGAATACCGCCCCACAAACGTCGTGAAACTGTTTCCGTCGCAAGGATACACGTAGCCAGTCGATAAATCTCACACACGCAAATTCCTACCTGGGGTGTCGGGAACATGGCTGCCGCGCGGGGTCCCCTGGTGACACGTGATCTCTGCCTCGATCCCAGCAGCGAATCAGAGTCGTCCGTTCCGTGTCCCTCTCCTACCCGTTCCACTGCGCGCTACCTCTGAATAATCGGAGGAGAGTGAAAACTCCGAGTGGTGCAGCACATAGCTCTCCATGCACATGTCCAGTAACCGTTTTCCTGTGACGTCACAACCTTCCCGTCCAATGGGTGGGGCTGTTGACCCATCAGCCTCAGCCTCGTAAAACTGGATTCCCCAATGCGTGAGGGTCGGTTGGACTTACGACCTGAATCACTTCTTATCTGTGATGTAAATCTCGTTTGTTTCACTTGCAAAAGAAAGTTCCCAGACCCTGCAGAACACAGGGACAATTTAAAACTTTGCGTCCTGAGATCAATTCAATACAATCTTTTGTTTTCAGGCCAAATGATGCATTTCAATCATCAATGAACACATTGTTGTGAACAAAGCTGGTTGTTTCCAGTTCCCAGCGGCGGGGTGGGGGTCAACTCGTGAGTGGGCAGATTAAGCACGACGTTGACAGCTGCAAAACGACGCGACGCGTGAACGTCGAAATGGCAATTTTCACGCGACGTTGATGCGATGAGGCTCCGACGGGTGATTTCAAACGTCGCGCTTAAGGTGTCTAGTGGCTGAAACTCACACGTCACGTGACACGATTCGCAGCCGCAATTCCCGGAAAAATCCCACCCACCAAACAAACAGTATCCAGTTTCTGCTAATTGATTGCAAGCTGCGCAGGAATATACGAATGCATGTATTCATGTCCGAGAGAAAAAGAAACCCCACAATCTTGTTGGATTGAAAGTCAGTCTTTGGCTTGCTTGTCGGAGATCAAAATTTGAAGACACTCAAAAGTACTCAGTTGTTTCATACTCAGTTGTTTCTGTATTTCTTTCCTGAATCTGGCGTTTCATTTGTGGAAATTTGGCAGCCGAACGATTGCCTGTCGTGTCAAATCTCTTGGCCTGCCTTGGCGTTCACCCCCCTCCCAATTGGAACTGGATCTGAATGAGTAGATCTCAGTGGACCCAGGGGTCCAGGACCAGGCATCCCCAGCTGGACGCAGGAATCCGTGTAGCTTAGGGTGGAATCTCTTCCCCTATCCTGGACCAGCTGGACCCCAGACCCACCCCGATCCTCCAAACAAAAAGAACACATTCGATTTTGCTGCAGATATTTTTTGTCTGATATGGTTGAAACTGGGCTTTGACAGGAGGGGGGCGATTTGCCTCCACACCTGATTGTGGACAGAGCATAGATTCAGGCCCAGTCTGTAAGGTTCCCTTGTCCACCTGGAGATGACTGGTTCTTGGCCCCTTCGCCCACTGGTCTTACTATTTGGAAGTATTCAAAATGTAAGTTTGTTATCCGTCCAGTTCCATTGCAAGCTGAGTCCCGACATCGGAGAGGCAAGAAATGAAAATAAGAAGAATGTTTTGTAGCCAAATTTTCACAAATGAAAAATGTCAGTGAATCCAGAAAAATGTCCGTGACCTCAACATATTTCTCGATCGAGGCTTTGTTGGGGTGGGGGTTGCTCGCCCTCCCCCCCCCCCCCGATTCTCCCCCTCTCCCCTCGATCCTGCATCAGCCCCCGGGAGCCACACAGGCTCGTATATTACATTTCCCTTCTTTCTCAGAGGACTTAGAACCCGCGTCAAAGATATGTTTCCACTCGGCGACAACAGAACAATTTTTTTTCTTTTTTGCAATTGAAGGTTTTGTTCAATTTTTGTGACTTTCTGATCAAATCCTGTTCAGGTAAAAGCGAAGCATAGGCTGTCGCACTTCGAGCCTTACACAAGGTTTCGTTGTCAACCAAAGATTGTAAAAAACACTCTCACTACTGTGTACACTTGGAAAAGGAAAAATGTTTGGCACCTGTGAGATGACACAAGTGACAAGCAAACTGCAAGAAACTCTGATTTTGGAGCAAACTTTTGCAAGACAATGACGACCAGGGCACAAAATTCAGTGACTGCAACATGCGGATCACGAACCCATCTTGAGCTGCGTTGACCCTTTTTGTTTGAATTTTTCTGGAAGTGCAAGAGAAAAGGTCGCTCGTTGTAGAAACTTGTCTGTCTGTGCTTGACTGAAGAAAATGAAGCGAGACTTTACATGAAATCTTTCTTCAGAAAAGCGCAGCTTTGTGGAGGTTGAAACTGTCTCATTGGACATGGGAGAAAAGAACGCACGCGGTAAAACAGTTCAGGCCTGAGTTTGGACACTCACGATCTGTGTGGATTTTGCCGTCAGTTTTTTCTGAAAATTTCGAACAAAGACGTCAATTACAAACCACGAAAATTTGTAGACCAAAAATTTGTAGACCAAAAGCCTTGATCTTGTGGACGAGTAAGCGAAAGTCCTGTCTCTCAGAAACAGACGTTTCCAACGCGTGTCAGCAAAATGGATACTCGGAAGATCAGATTCAAAAGATCAGAAGAAAACGGGGGAAGTTGAGCCTGTTCATTCAACACTAGCTGACCAGAAAAACAATGCAATCGCAAAGATTTGCAAGAGAGAAAAAAAAGGTTTTTTCTGGTTGCTTGTTGTCCTTCGCGTCGCTCTGTCCCCACCCCGGGCTGTGCTCCTCCTCCCCACCCCACTCCGCTTTACCCCTGCTGCACCCGGACAGCCTCGCCTGGCCCCGGCCCGCCGTGCCCTCCCTTCCCCGGCCTCACCTCAACCTGCCCCCGCCAACAACGCACAGCCACGCTCCGCCAGACCCCACCTTTCCGACAAACTTCAGAAGTGCTGGTTCAGTTCTGGTTTTGGTGGGAGCTGACACACACGCAATAGAGTCTAAATCTAGACTGATTTCTGTCAGAATCTGAGAGAATTTTTTTTGTCCGACGTCAAGCAACGCGGGTGAAAAAAAGAACATCTTCAAACAACAAGAATTTTTTTTTTTTTTCAAGCACAATGAAATACAGCCAGAAGACAGGGATAAATTCTGACGGAAAACGCAACACAACGTTTGTCTCCAGTTGAATTTCCTTTCTTCTTTCGGTATGTTCTCGACAAAATGCAGTCAACAAACGGGCCAAAAAATCCCACTTCCAAGACAAACGCAACTGCAATGCGCAGAACTGACCAAAAACTTCAGGTCCAAATTGTCAGGCGAAACCAGGTGCGAAAAGTTTATTCCAAGCGTCAGCGAGTGTCGTGAAATAAAATTGAAAAAACACCTGAAACCAACACCATTTCTTACATTCCTCACCCTTCAGCCCAACAAATAGAAGGAAAGACGAGACAAGACACAAGGACTCGGAAAACAGACAAGTTGTGAACAACCCTGGACTCATCCAGGCTGAGTGACCCACAGGGGTGCCCAACTGCACGTTTTCAAACTTCAAGACTTGTGAACAGCATTGGAAGGAGGGATTAGAAGGGGGCAGACATTTTCACCAGTTGGCAAGGCACCTCTCCTAGATTCGCCCCTGACATACATTGACACTGCTTTGCACCTCATTTTCACAGAGATCCCAATCATAGAATCAGGCAGAATGTGGTGGTTCCTTGAACGTGACTTCAGGCGCACCCGACTCCAAGGAGATGTCGCGTGTTCATATGGCCCAAAACACGGAGAACCTGCAGGCGTGAGACATAAAACACAGCCAAAATGTTTTTGTCATTGCATCCATCCAAAAAGAAATTGTTCCAAATCTGATGGCAAAACCACAGAGGACTTGGGTCTGTATCTGAAGGAGAGTCTGAACATGTACAGTCAACGATCAAACGAGGTCACGAGAGAAAGCGACAGACGGTTGGCTTGGAACTGGAACTGTAGATGAGGGTCAAGAGTTCGTGGTGAAGACACAATCCGTCTGAGTTCAATGTTGGGAGAAAGCGTACTTTCCTATTGACATCCATGTTCCACCTCAAACGTGAAATGGCTTCGAACAGGAGCTCTTTTGCACTCAATCAACTGCCAGAATTCAGTTTCATTGTGGTCCACATTCGTGAAGCAAATGAAGGGTAATTTTTTCTCAAGCGGATCACATGAAACGGTTTTTGTAAACAAATCATTTCACACATTTTGTGTTGAAACTTCATGGAATCGGAAGTCAATACCCCAAAAACTCCAACAAACAATTTGCTCCAACATTTGTGCCCTGGCCAAACCGAGGTCGTCCCTTCTGCTCCAACCTGAAATGATGAGTGGAGACCACTTTCTGGTCGCTTAAAAATCATTCCACCGTTGAAACTGTCTGTCTGTCTGTGTTCAATTTGCCGTCATATGTTTGTTGAGTTTTCACCCAAGCTGATTCAACATTTGTGTGTTTCCAAAAGATTTGTCATTTCAAACCTGAAAGTGAAGCCACAGGTCGCCAAATGTTTCGTGAACAGGACTGAAGTTGCTTGTGTGTTTGCACACTTCTCCGTGTCTACGTCCAAGATTTACTCTGCATCTGCTCAAGCACCACGCTCTTGTTCACTGACGGCTCGCGAAGATTCCACTTTTGTTGCATTGCATGGAGAACACAGTGCTATGGGAGGTTGAATGAATGGGTACTTCCTCGATTCACTGTCATATGAGTCATAAATGAAGAACAAAAAATTCTCACCAGTCAAAATGAAGGTGGACAGAAAATGGTTGAAGATTTGTTTGAGGGACAGTGATGATCAAGGTACCGTGGGTCACATGTACGTTTTGTGCGAATTGAGTTGCTCTTGAACAGAGTACAATAGACATGCCCAAGGGGCGGTTCTGCCCTCTGGTCAGAGGACAAAAACAAAAGCTTTGGACCAGGCTGCCCAGTGGACCACCTGACCACGCAGCTGACCACATCCCAGGTCCGGCTCCAGATACTCGAGGACGTCATGAGTTCGTACAGACATGTGCTTCAATGTGCGAGTGCAGCATGTCAGGAATGAGACGCATGTGGACAGCAGTGGTGACATGTCCAGACACTGCAACATCTGGTCCCAGCCACTCAGGTCACGAGCCAAGTTCAGCACTCGATACAGCATGAGATTCAATAGTTTGCTTTTTTTTTGACAGATTCGTTGTCTACATGTAGGACCTGTTTGAGTGGCACAACAATTTGAACAAGCGAGTTTGAATTGGATGTGAACCATTGTCCGAATCACGCAGGGGACATCACCGAAGCTCCAAATCAGAAAGACCGCGAATAAGGGTTTTCACGTTGGTGACGCGCGCGTCAAAAAATTGACGCCCGCTTCAAAAATATGTGTTTGGTGCCTTGGATCAACCAGACCATTTGTTGAGGTTTCGGAGGTCACACCTGGACCAAGGTTGCCCCCGCCCAGCACTGTCCTGGATCCCCGTGCAATGAAAGTGATTCACCGTGACGTCACGAATTTCTCCTTTCATCTCACCTCAGCCTGCCTCAGTGCGAGTCTTCATCTGTTCTTTCTGGGCCATAAACCTGTCACGTGATCACAATTTCCCCTATCCCCATGGGGACGGAGCCATGGCGTTCTCAATACTCACGCATGCGTGAAACACACGAAGTTTATTGGCTCTCTGCCTCAGACTCTGGTCCAACGGGAAATGACAGGGTCTTTGGTTCGAGAGTTCAGGCCCCTGAAGCTCTTGGTCACCCTTTTTGAACAAACCTTAAAATTGTGATTCTTTGAAAAGTGGAAGAAAGCTGACGTCCAGGGGTCCATCAGTTGGGAACACAGAAAATCACAGCCCTGGTGACTTCTGAACACACTTCCCCAGTGAATTTAATGGGGCGGGCCTCCAGCCCCCTCAGTTTGAACAAGTTCACCCAAATTTTGACCCTGAAACACATTTGATCTCAACTTTGGTCTGTCAATATTTCGAAGCTGAAGTTGGATTCCCCTTGACCCCCCAAAAAATAAATGTCTGAATCCCAAGGTTGGCTTCATATAGAGCTGGGTTTTGCAACACGCGTTTTGCGGCATCATCCCGACTTGAGATTTCTCACTTCACTCCTGCACTTCGTCTGAACTTGAGGTGAGGTCGGTTTCACCCTCTTCCACAGAAATTGGTTCATCTGCACAAAACAAAACTGTCCTGTCGATTGAATCTAGTGTTCAAACACAGACAATTTCTGGTCTGCTATTTCCAATGAAATCAGCGCGTATTTTGTTCTTTCCACAGGGAACCGAAGTGACTCACGGAACAGCGAAATTGCATGACATCAAGAGCAGCTTTTTACGAAGACCAGGTTGAAGTGTTCGAAGTTGGCCGATTTGTCTCAAACTAAACGAAAGTCTGCAGCTTTCTCGACACCTGACAGGCAAGAAACTTCTGTCCCAGCTCCAAACAACTCACCTGGTCGCAAAATTCTGAATTTCAGAGTGAAGGCCAAAGTTCAGCCGAACTCAAAGTGTTCAAGGTTGGGATCTCTTGAACCTGCCTTTCAACATGGAAGCATCACCATGTTTTCAGTCTCCTTGGAGGAGCAACCCCAGCTGCGGCAATTTTCTCGGAGACGTTGTTCTCCCACCTCGATGGGTGTTTTCTCTGGGTTTCAGCTGGACATGTTCTCCCACCACGGTTTGTTTCAAATTTCAACAAACAGACACGTTGCTAGGAAAAAAGTCAAACCATGACTGTGTGCTTTTCTCCTCGAGAGCCAAGTGCGCGACTCTGACTTGAACATGAACCACACAAAATTTGGTCAAAAATTTGTTCCAGCGCCCCTCAATCATTTGTCGGTCAGAATCAAGAAGCCCCTTCCCTGATCTGTCAGAGCAGTTCGTGTCCAAGTAGACGTTCGCCTATGTTGCGATTTCTTGTTTCGCACTGAGGATTGCAAGACTCTTTGCCCCTAAAATGTTCCCCCCGTCCTGTCTTTGTGCCCTCCTGCGGAAATCGCTCAGATCTGACGAACTCTTCAGAGGAATCTCACGTCTATGAAGTTCACAGCAAGAAGATCTGGAACTGGCATCAAATTCAAGATGACACCCAATGGAGAACACACAAAAAAGGTCCAGTCTGTTCCTGGCATCGCGTCAAAATTTTGACGCCGCGTCATCTGTGTGAAAACTCCTGATCTGGAGCTGCCAGATCGCACCAACCGATAAATCTGCCAAATAAGGGTCTCTTTAAGTTCAGGCCCGTTGGACTCTGTTTTGTTCCGTGTGCCCAACAAAAAGCCTAAGCGATAAACGTTTTCGCATTGCAACAAAGGACACATCGGCAAAATTTCGGGTCAAAATTCGACCTGTCTTGGTTCGTGCCTTGCACTTGTTGATCGCAGAATACATGTATTTGGAACATTGGGCATTCGGTAAAGATTATTTTGTTGGCAAACTTAATGCAAAAATCAGCAGACCGCCAGAAAGTTGGAAAGATCTTACAGGAATTTTCTGAACTCTTCGTAGATCATCGTGACAAAGGAAGAACCCTAGATAAATGTTTCTCAACAATTGGCGACTGAATCAGGTTGACTACACACTGTTGCAAAGTGAAAAAGATGGTTTGTCAGTGACTCGCCACTTTGTAACGGACCGTGTGATTCAAGGCAGAGTTACCCTCCCGACAGAACTCCTACAGACCCTAGATACGGCCACGATGTCGAACACACAAATCACACTTCACCCTGCCAGTTTCCTTTTCAAGGACACACGTCCCACAAATCACTTTTCAGATAGCAAGGCTTTCTTTCCACCCAAGCGTAGGAATATGGTCATAAATTGAGTGAGCAAACAACAACAACAGCTACGGTGGAGGAATACTCTGTAAATCACACGAGAGGAATGCCTACCTGATGCGTGTCGGGGGGTGTAGCGAACATGGCTGCCCCCTCACTGCGATGGGTGGCCAAGGCTCCAGGCGCGAATCCAGTGCTCGCCACTTCACCTCACGTCCAGGCTGTTTGCGACATAGACCTCCATTTTTTCAGACACGCCTTTTCTCGGGGTTGTGCCAAGTTATCATGGACGTGTAGTCACATTCTGTATTTTTTTTGCTCGCTGGTCATTGGCATAATGTACTCAGTCCACAATCTCCCACGTGGTTCAGCGTCAGCCAATGAGAAAATTCGCTGGGTGCTGGAGCCGCGTCCAGCCTCGATGTCAGGCTCAACCTCAGCATAATTTGTTGTGCGTTTTCTGGGAAAACGTTTGCAATCGCACTTCCAGATCACCGTTTACCCGGCCAGAAAATTCCTACGCCCCTGATCAGCCAGGAAAACTGGTACAACATGAATTTGTCTTGTGTTTGTGTTTGTAATTGTTCGGCCCGCCCCCCTGGGGCCGGTCGGGGCTGCGCCGCGGGCGGACTGCGGGTCGACACGATCATGG
>JAAUXT010088790.1_pt1 | contig 12472 bp, 13 predicted proteins | sample 7278171 | NCBI WGS metagenome assembly JAAUXT01 (sample SAMN14350112, study PRJNA611818) | marine sediment metagenome | isolation source: surface marine sediment (1.8m) | place: French Polynesia: Moorea | collected 2018-08
CTTTAGTTTTGATTTGAAAAATTTTAAAATTTGTATATGTGAATTAATTTCCTGAAAATATAAAAAATAGCTTTGTACTGATTTTGTGGCTGAAAAATGGGGGGTGGTCTTATACGCGGGATTTTACGGTAATCGTTCTTGAGACAACATGGCTTGAGAATTTTTTTTGGGATCAGGATTTGCGTTTGCAACACTCGCAGAGATTGCGTGTGGAAAGAAAATCGCGTGTCTTCAACACATTTGTATTCTTGTTCAAACCTAATTTCTACCTTTGCAGCTGGACCCGCGAGAACCGAAGCTGTTGGAGATTCGCTCAAGAGCGCAGAAACTTGTTGTGAGTGGACGACTTGCCGCAGACTCGACAACTCTTTCAGCTTATTCGAATTGCGCGTTGCTGAAGAACACCTGCCCATGATTGCTCACTTGGACTTTTTTCGTTGTTTATTCAGCGACAAGCGGAGAAAAGCCGAAGGAAGGAAGAAGCGAAAGAACGGAAACAAATGGCAGAAAACAGACAACTGCTTCAAGTCATTCAGGTTGCTTCTTGATGTTCGTATCAAACCAAAACTGGCTGCGCTCTGTGCATGTGTTTTCACTGCAACTTTGGAGTTTTCCTTTCCAGGATCGCGGTGTAACTCTCGCTGAATTTTCTACTGAAGACCAGCGCAATTTGGATCCTCTGTTGCTGACAAATCTGGAATCTTGCCATCCCAGCAATGCTAAAGTTTTTCTCAACGACAAAGGCCAACTGGAATGGCCCGTCATGTTTTTGTACCCGGAGCATGGAGAAAGTGACATAATCACCGCGTTCAATGAACAGGCAAAGTGAGCAATCCGCCATCTTTTCTTCACAGCCGCCTTGAACTACTTATCTGGACGAAAGAATCCATGCGTTTGAGCCAAAAACAAACGTGGTGTCAAATGGTACACCACAAAACTTGACGCGAGCACTGCGTCGAATTTCTTTCAGCTTTGAAGACCACCTCGTGCATATGTTCGGCAGTCAAGTTCCGTGGGACAACGATGGAAAGTATACGCCAGAGAAACTGGAGGCAAGAGATTTGTTTCACCCAAATCAGACCTGTCGTGCCCAGCCCACCCGGTTGACTGGTGCCAACACGTTGCTGACTGGACTCGCATTGGGATGTCGCTGTCTCTTGTCATTGTGTCAACAGTGGAGTGGTTCAAACGGAGTTCTGCGACCTCACCTGGCCGTGGGAGAGGAGTTGACATTCTGTGATGTTGCAGGCACTGTGCGGCCTGCTCATGAAGATGCAGATGCTTTTTTTTTCAGATTTATTTCGAGAACAAAGATGTTCAAAAACTCTTCAGGGTGAAACCAACCTCGACTCTGGCCTCAGTGTTGAAAAACAAGAAGTGAGTGAACTCATTCCACCATCCAAGTGCATTCCCGCTCATTTGTGCTCACTTGGTCAATTTGACGTCACACGTGATCCGTTTTCCTTTTCCCAGGTACGTTGTCCACGGCGGAACTCCGGGATTTATCATTTTGGTGAAAGATTCTCCGTTTGCGAAGACATTCCTCGAGCGATATGAATTTTGTTGTCTCGGAGATTGACAACGATTTTGAAAGACAGACAAACAGGAAGCGAATAGCTTTCACTTTTTATTCTCAACAAAACAAGTGCCACGACGGCGAAGATTCAAAAGAACAATTTCAAGCGAAGTGAATTCCGGCTTCATTCATGCACTTCAGCAGTCTGCAAAACATGAGGAATCCAGTCAAGGAATCGTGTCAAATTTGTCAACAAATGAGAGGGAAATGGGTGAAACGGGTTTGGTGAACGTTCTTGTGCAGCGCGCGTCGCGATGTGCGAACGACATGGGGGTTTGGTGAACTCCACGAGTCTCACCCTGTACGGGTGGGTGGGTGGGGATATGTTGCGGACGCTTTTCCCTGCCGAAAGTGAGTGTCTTGCGTATGGACGCAAGCCAAGAAAGAAAAAAATTATTGTTGAAGAAAATTATTGTCTTTACCCAAGAAAATCGTCGATATCCATCGTTCTGGCTCGCTTTTTCTCAAAGTCGTTGGTGATCAGAATTTCCTCCACTTTTGCCTTGAAATCAAACCCTTCTTCTATTGTCTGGAAAACAAAGCCGAAAACTATAGAAAACGTTCAGCATGCGGTGCAAACACAAGTCTGCAAGAAAGAGTGAACTTACAATGTTGTGGACTGAACAGTGAACTTTGTAGTTTTTCTCCAGAAGCTCTAAAAGTTTGGTTTGCCTGCAATAAGAATGGGGTCGTCAGAACACCTCTGGTCGCGGAATTCTTTCACGGCGTCAACAGGATGACAATTGGCTGCAGGACTGCCGCAAGATTTCGGTCAAACTGAGCAACGGAAAACGACACAAGCCAGAATGGTGGTACCTGAACTCTGCGCCCAGTGTCTTGTTTTTTCGTAGAAAGCAAATCTTCATCAGCCCATCCCATTCCTGTTGTCAAAAGAAAAACTCAAAAGAAAGCACACACACAGAATGCATCCAGTCGATATGGAGAAAAAGGGTTCACACCGTGAAGTTGATCGGCGGAGGAGGGTTTCTCGGTTCCAATCGTACAACGCTCGACTCCACCTTCGGTGGAGGTCTGAAGTTGTTTTTGCCAATCTGAATAAACAAAATAAACCTTCCAGAAACGCTTTACCAACAACCAGCGAGCCAAAGCGATTGCTCCAAAAGCATGTTGCACCCACCTTCATGACATGGTCGACCCTGGCGAGAAGCTGAGTATTGACGGACAATCTACAGTAGAGTTTGTCTCCCGGTTTCGCTACCAGCCGTTCTGCGAACTCCCGTTGAAACATGAGCAACGCACATCTGTGTTGAATGAAAAAGAGCGTTGTTTTTTTTAGCGAACCAAACATAAATTTATAACCAGGAAATCCGGCAAGTTGTATGTGTCCACTGACGCCTCGCATTGTTCACACAAACCTGAAGAACGGTCGGTGTAAAAGCAGCTTGAAGACAATAGGGGAAGAAATCTGCAAGAAGAAAACTTTCACTGGCAGTGCACTACTTCGCTCATCTGAGAAATTTAAATCGCGCACCGCATCACAAAGGCGGGCCTGGTCTGGAACACAAACCTGATAGGGCAAATTCGCCACACACACGTCGAAGAACGGAAGATCGGTTTTCAACACATCTCCGACGACGACCTGAAGCTTCGGCTGCAGAGGACTGAGACGAAAGTTCACGAAGTAGTTGGGATGAGCGAAGACAGAGCAAAGTAGAACATGTAGCAGCGTAGACACGCGCCGAGCCGGCAACACGGCCCTCGTCAACTGAGCCGGCAAATCGGCGCATGCAAAAATGGTCGTTTTGACGTTTCGAGATTCAACTGACCTTCCTTGAACTCTTTTCTGGACTTCTGCAACCATACGTGGGTCCAACTCGCAGGCTATGACCTGAAAACACCCCCGAACGAAAAAATGTGCAGATGACAGGACACCCTCTTTGCAGCGTGAAACCCGGTGTAACGAAATGGCCAGACAGCTGAAATCAAGAGGCACGGGGTGAGGGTTCCTCTGCCGACGGTGAGGCAGGTCTGGCCGTAGGTGCTCCTTGCCTCATCCCTCCTTGTTTCAATTCTCACAAGTGAAATGGCCAAACACTCAAGGCTCTGAGTGCATAAGGTCAGGAACTTGAGCCAGCGGCCAGACCTACCTGACCTTCGGTATGGGGCCCTACCACTCGTGCATCCTGATTTCGAGTCTGACCATTTCGTTGCACCGGTGTCAACAAGGGCACGTATGACAGGCAGACATAAATTAAACAACCTGAACGAACAAAAGGAAACGGCAAGAGACAAGTGTTGTGATATCGCAAACGCTCGACTGAGTTTCTCAGATAAGACTGCCCACGAGGCGGGAATCTTGCTCTGGCCCGGACTTGAGAACCACGAACACTTACCTAGAGACTGGTTGCAAAATCTTTGATAAATTTCTCAAATATACGACGGTGTATTAGCACCAGATTCTGACTATTTCCGTGGCAATGCCTTCTTATGAGACTCCTCCAGTAACTTTTGGATCACATTCTCTTTGAGAAAAATAAATGATTCCTCTCTTAGAGACTCCATAATCATGCGACTGACTATCCCCTGGTGTTGGAAGAGGAAGGCCAGCTTCAAAGCTGGCCCACATTCTCTTTGAGAAAAATAAATGATTCCTCTCTTAGAGACTCCATAATCATGCGACTGACTATCCCCTGGTGTTGGAAGAGGAAGGCCAGCTTCAAAGCTGGCCAAAACTACACAATTGCAGCTCACCATATGTACATAATTATTATATAATATGCATGAAATTATAAATGTCCACTGATACCAGCACCCCCTGGTGGGGGAGGGATGTGGTGTAATGACACTGGCTGTACTCACTACAAACACTGCTAGATGGTGTACTGTGTCTCAATAAACAGCAAGATTCCTGCCTTTCGGGTCTGTCTCATCTGCGAAACTCAATCGAGCGTTTGTGATATCACAACAAAGGAGAGTTCGTGGTCAACACTTCAAACCCTTCTTTACGACATACACGCGCGCTCTTTCAAAACACGTACTCTTTTGGACTTTTCCAATAGTTTCACAGTCATGTTTCCAGTGCCAGGACCGATTTCCAGAACGACGTCAGTTGGTCGTAGTGCTGCCTGAAACAGGTAGACCACAGACTTTTTCTTCAAGTACTATCGACACCACTCAAAGTGGACTGATGCTGGCAATATTTTGAGTGTAGGATTACACACGGGTTTGGAAGCACACCTTTTCAACCATGCTGGTGACAATGAGTGGATTTTTCAAAATGTGCTGCCCGATTCCAGTGTTGAAGTTTATTCCTGCAAATAAGATAAGATCTTGAAACCACGGAGAGTGAAACACGGGATAGGGTGTCATCTAATGTCTTTGATCAAGGTGGACAAAGTGCTTCACTGTCATGCTGTCACTTCGCGTTGTTTTCACAAGGCATGCATTGAGCGATATTACATAAAACTCCACATCTACTCGTATTCACTGGAATATTTTCATCATCATAAATTTCTCAGACAAACCTTGCTTTTGTACTTCACTGTGCTGTCGGTATTTCTTTGTCGCCTTTTCCTTGGGCATTTTGTTTGAATTTTTTGTTCCGTTTCGCAAAAATCCTCGTGTCACCTATTTTCGCTCAAACGCGCGGGTTGCGATGCGCACATCCGCACAAAATCATGAAAATGCGTCCTTTTTGCCATCCTTGCGGATTCTTAAAACTTACCCTCAAACACTGACGAATTTTTGTTTTGGATTCGTTGCGGCGAGATTTGACTGAATCAGCTTTCTGTGTTTATCTGTGTTTCCTTCATAAGGACGTGAACACACTTCGTGTATTTTCATTTCACGGAACTCTTTTCTTCTTCTTCTCAAAATCCAACACTCAAAGAGCTCGATAAAATAACATAGAAAAAAGAGAATTCCAACACTGACTGAAATCTTTCGTATACTTTAATGTAGCTCTTTCCTCTACATGATTTACAATATAGAACATGTATTTGATAACTGGGAACTAAATCGACATCCATTCGCTACACTATTACCACAAATGCTTACAAAGACACAAGCAGCGCTTGGTAAGTTCAACCCTGCTGCACTGCTTATCAAATATCTGTAATGTCGTACCTGTATAAAACTCGACAAACTGCTACTTCTTGTTTCACACTGTACAACTAGTGTCAGAGCAGTTCTGTAGGTCGTTGACGTAAGACTTCATAATTTCCAGGACAGGTGGGAGAGCGGACAGGGACACAAGGTTTGAACATAGTTTTTGTACAATGAGGAAATGTAATGGGCTTGATGTACATATTTTACATGACATTCAGAGGACTGCAATTTACAAAGCCTCAAAACAAAAAAAAACGAAGGAAACCATCAACAAGTACATCTTGCTACCTAATATTTTTGCTCAGTTTCTTTTTCTCTTGTGCTGCATGTAAACTGGTACTTAGCAGAAATAAATAGCTGACTTAGATGCAGGCAAGATTGTGCATGTGATTTTGATTTTTAACAATACAAAGAAAACAACACTTTTTACAAAGAATCTGTGCCTAACGCCTATCTAAAAAGAAGAGGTTTTCTATTTTCTACACACCCCCTGTTTCATTCTCAATATCAGGTAACAATATGTACTCGCTTGCGCAATGCCTTTGCAGAAAAGAACCAAAGGTGGAAAAGACTGACCGTATCACAACCTGTTTTCGTAATTAGAAAAGCAAATTTCGTTTTCTTGCTGCTGACACTGGAACAGCTGCACGGTGGACGCAGAAAGTAAATGTGTACGCATGTGTTTTCGGTTGTACAAAGCACATCCAGTTCGAAGAACTGAACGCTCTTCGTCTGTGGACGAAGAAAATCCTCTCATTCAGAAAAGTCAATTTGATACTGATTGACCTTTTGCTTGAGCCGGTCCTTGTAAAACCTTGTCGAAGAGCATGACGATCCACAGCAATAAACAGAACAATGCAAAAACAAGATGCAGCTTTTGCTCCACACTGATCCCGCTGACGTGCTCTCTGAACGAATTGCGAGGACACGGTGTTCGAGAAAGGCAAACAATTACAGATGAGTGCAACACGATCAACATATGAGAAATAATTTAAAGCAAAATATATGCACACAGAAACAACCACACAATGTCGCTTTCACACTTCAGAACTGCACTCTTGCACGCACGGTCTTGGTCCTCTTGTAAAAATAGGCTTGGTTTTGATGTGTAAACATACGTAACAACAAACACGTGTATAATGATTGTTTGCAGAGCAGTAAGTCATAAATAAAACAACAAAAGAGTAGGGTTGGAAATGACAGTGCGCGGGACCGGGGAAAATGAAGTTTCGCTGGAACACTGAAGAGGCAATGAAAATGACAGCACATCAAAGACCAACATTCTGTTTCCTGTCACAGTACTCTACCAAGTCTACAAATTGCTTTATGTAGTTTAAATAGCACATTTTTTTTACATTTTAATACGCGAGGAACATTTTGGAACCTGTTCCAATGCACACAAAACATTCTATACATATAGCCGTTTCATCTGAATTGCTGCATGGCAACTCATGGCCTTGCGAACAGTGTATCGAAGTGAATCGAAATGAAGTTGCAAGCATGTAGCTTTTCAACAAAAGCAAAAGATAGCATTTTTGTTGAGCTTCTTTGAGCATTATTTTTCAAAAAGAGGCGAAATTTTGGGGATTTTTTTTTCCGAATTCGCATTTCGCGAATTTTGTCAGCTGGAAACCTGTGTCAAATGAAGTCCCTTGTGTTTGTCGTTTCCAATCTGAGTCACTTCTGCCCGTTTCGTACAAAACAACACACCTGTCCTTTGTTGAGACCGACCTGCGAGCACGCCAATGTCGACGGGTTTTGTTTCAACAAACAACAGATTTTGTGGGAAGAAATTGAAGAGCGACTGCAACATTTCTCGGTAAAAACGTGAACAGATGACACCCGTTTCAGTTTGTACTGAAAAGGCGTTAATTTGTACATGTGTTGCTGCCTAACCACGCAGCACTTTTGCTCTTGAAGCAAGGTGGGAAATGTACGATACAATGTAATTCAAAATATAAATCTGTTTCATTCAAACGTCTCGTATAAAATCTTGTCTTTACCATTTTAATAAAATATATAAAAGCATTTCAGATATGATTTGTTTGTACACAAATTACAATATATATTTTCGGTCGTTATTTTTTCTGAGACAAGATGACTTTTTGTGTTTCATTGTCAAACAGGTCAAACAGCTGAACAATATGGCAATGTCACCACCCAAGCTTTTGGTACGCAGTTTGTGCAGCAGCTACACGGAATGAAATTTTCAATCCGAATCACCTTCAGGAACTACAGAGCAATCTCTCCCGCCCTCAATTGCACCCATGTGGAATTTTGACAGCCTGACACGTTTTCAGCTGAGTGGTTTCCGATTGGGAAAGCCACGAAACTTCCAAAACCTAGAAGTGCTAGAGACACTCAACAAAGAATTTTCTGAAGACTGCAGAAGGTACATGGTCTTTTCGCTACACAAGCTACATAAAGTTTGTCTGCTTCAAGTATTTACTCAACACTTACTTCTTCAAATCAGGGAAAGTACACAAAAGAGTCGCAAGAAAAGGAAAACACATCGCAACTCAACTAATGTACACATATCTCTGAGCTGCAAACACAGATACGGTAACCCAGGAGATTGTTCTCTCCTTTGATACAAGTGCGAAATACTCCCGATCAAAAGCCACTTGCTCTCGGTGTTCAAATACCTGCCGTTTGTGGCTTGACGTGAACAGCCGAACATTTCACAACCGCATTGTGGTGCAATGTTCCGAAATGAACTGTTTCAACGGTGCGTAACAACAAGAGCAACTGTGTCTTCAGGGGGAGTATTTCTATTGTACAATGCTGCAATTGATTCAACTTTAACGTCAACCAAGACCCGAGTTCAATTTGATAACACAACCCTCTTCAGACTCGTGCACTTTTTCAAAGTCTCGCAATAAAAAGTGCACTGAACATGCAATCAATCAAGGACAGACAAGGGGGCGAGGGTTCCACCCTCTTCCACTACTCTGGCAAGACTAAAACCATGCCGCATTTGGTTGACTTGAGGCGTACAACACCCATCATTCCGTCTGCAACTGCGACTTCCTGACCTCACAACATCAGGTGAAATCTGTGTACGAGGCGCACCCATTGAGCAACAAATATCGAACGACATGCAAAGAACAGCAATTTGTAAGATTCTGGCCAACTTGACTTGAAGAACGGTGAATCCCATGGTCTGTGTCAATGCTTGAACCAAACAAAGAGAATTTCTCTCCCGGACGTGAAAGTTGAAACTGATTCTGCCACGGCAATGAGTCGTTGCTTGACCGACACAAACAGGTTGAGTGAGACAGCGCATGAAAACACTCCTTTTGTTGAACTTCTTCTTGCTCAAATGTCTCATAGAACACAATACACAGACCAGAGGCACATGCAGAGCCAGGCCAGTCAGTGGGAACGATTCAATTTTGCAGCAAAAAATTCCAGTTCTGCAAAAGGGTTGTTTCTCTTTCCACAAAATTCGCACAGAACATCGGGACACACCTCTAATTGTGTCAGTTGAGCCGCAATCTCAAAAATAGTTTCTTCGTTGCATACCGGCTGATATCAATTGAGGAATAAATGTTCACCCCTCGTTTCCTGGACTGAAAATCAGAAAATAAACCTGGGACAACTGGCAACGTACAACTCTTCACAATTTCTTTCCCGGTCTCGCTTGTCTATTGGACGAGAAAAACTCCAAAATTTTGAGTTTCCAATCAAAGACGCAATCACAAACAACAGCTAAACACAGATTTCAACAGAGCAGGTGCTGCTGAGGTCAACAAGTCAATTCCTGTAGTTCCCTTTGCTGCTTGATACACGAATGTGTTGGTCTTTTCATTATTAGTACATGATTCAATGGATGCAGGATTCCTCCGAAGTGAAGTCCGAAGACAATCCGAACGTGGTGAAAAACGGTGGCCCTTAGTGTGTGTGATGAGAGATGATTGATACAAAACGTATCTCTTCTGTATGAACGTGAGAACCATAAATAATGGAATAATGTACAGTGGCGTTCTGTATTTTCAGTTCTATTTTGGTTGAATGAAGAGGTGGTGGAAGGTACTATTGCATGAAGGGGTAGTCTGGATGTGAAGGGTCACCTGGCGTGTCTTTTTCAAATCGTTTCGCCTCTTCTGCCATTGTTTCTTTTATCTTCAAAATTGCAGCTGATTCGTTCTGATCCTGAAAGCACAAGGAGAAAATCATCCTCAAATTTCTCATTTGTAACTCAATCGAGAAGACAAGGATCAAATGGCGCAAACAGCAGGTGACTGCAAGTTCAGCTTGAACACTAGACAATCCACCACAACTGTTGGGTGGCACAAACAATTTGTTCCAGTTTCCCAAAACACAAAACACAGAATTCACTGCTGCCCCTTCCCTGCACTTTCACAGACATACGTCACAATGCGATTCTCCACCAAAGTCACTTTTCAGCAAAAATTTCCTGTTTGTGGTTCATAAATAGGCTACACACTGAAGAAAAGTAGGTGCTTGGAACATTCAACACTGTCAAAATTCACGAAAGAACGAGAGGTTTGGACGCCAGAAACGAAGTGCACCAGTTGAAAATAGCATGTCGGCACCAAACAAAAAGAGCGTTTCAATGAGGCCTCAGAAGCGAAAAGAGCTCAGGAAAATTTCGCTCAAGACTTTGGTTCCACAAAAATAAATAGAGGACAAACTTACATTTAACTTGACACTGAAATTCACGTTATAAGTCAGCCATTACCTGCAGGGGCCACTTTTACACATCAAAAGATGAAACGAAAATAAAAACGTAATTGTCCCACTTTTCTTCGAGTGTGTAACATATTCTTCCTCATCCGTTTCTTGCTTCTTTTGGTTCAGATGAAAATTGCCTTTCTTTCAATGGTGCTTCTCTGTCCAGTCGATTTACACACCACCAAATAAATGGTGCACTTCTAAATGTCTAGAGCTACTCGACAACTTTGTCACCAAAACACCAGTGTATGTATGTATTACAGGACAAAATACTCAGTTCTCCTTGCGCACCAGTTCCAGAAACACAAGACTAAATTCAAGCAGGTATTTACAATGTGTTTCGAGCTCCAGACAAGTCTGTTATGGTTATGATTTCCTTTTGTTCACCAGATTAGGCGTAGCAAAAAACTTTCAACTGAATGACAAAAGTGTTGGGAGGTCAACTTACAATCTTTAGGGGTATTTATCACACTGTACTTTACATAAACATCTACAAATATAAGGAAAATCAAAGTCATAGTCGATGTCCTGCATCTGCTGGGAAAATCTCAGAACTTTCAAAGCACACACCTTCTTACCTGTCTGTGCACAGACATCAAAATTTTCTTGCAACCCGTTCGATGCTGGACCACTGGCAGTCAATCGTATTCCAACAAAAGGCTGAAGGCTTTAACGATTCCTACAACGTCAATATTGCAAGACTCCCATACTTACATTGAGGCCACCGGCATGTGACTGTTGGCCAGCTGGGCCAGAGGTGGGTGGACCTGGAGGACCACTGGTCGGGGGGCCGTTGGGTCCGGGATGGTCCTGGTACGGTAGTTGGTTGTAGCCGGGCATGTCTGAGGGTCCGCTGACGGGAGGCATGTCGTCTCGAGGTGTGCCTGGGCCGTTGTGTGGAGAATGCTTCATACCTTCCATTCCGTCACCTGCGCAAACGCAGGAGGCAACTTTTCACATTTTGTCTCATTGATTAGTGCTTCCCGTTCACTTGATCTCTCGTCCGGAGATGTTTTGCGTGATGACAAAACAAAGCTGTTCTCTTACCATTCATGCCGTTCATGACTGGAGGCATTCCTTCAGGCCCCATCGGACCCATGGGCCCGTCTGGCCCGCCCATGGGAAACTGAAACAAAAACAACACCGGCCATGTTTTCGCGGGGACCGCAGATGAAGAGCAAACACATAGTTTTTTTGAAATCCTCACTCAGGATTGTTGAGAGGCGAAGAAAGACGGACTCACCCCTGGTCCCATTGGACCCATTCCAGGTTTCATCCCCATGTACATATTTGTGTCCCCTGAATTGGTTGAGTCTGAAAAATAGAAGCACACGCGTGTTCAGGCCAATGTCTCTTTTCCGACAAAAAGCGCGAAAAGAAAGCACATTGCAGTGTGAAGATGCGTGGTCGTTGTCTGCGTCAAAAGGTAACAACATCTGCTTGGTTGTTGCAACTCTGCAATGGGCGGGGTGGGGAGCAATTGTTGTGCTCTGAAATTTGAAATCTTATTTGACATAACTATCATTGCACCAAACTGACGACATATTCTACCCAAAACTACCGGTACTGCGTTTTGCAAAGAAAAACACCCCTCCTTCCCTACTTGTACACAAACCGGGTGGCACCCATGCCATTAGCGCGGGCGCTCACCGCCCCGCATGTTCACCAAAACACTTGTTCAATTGTTCAGTGTGAGTGCCTCATAAATCGTTCACCATTAGCACAAAGCAAAATGTTTCACGAGGCATGTTCATTTCAATGTGGGAAACGGTCAACTCAAAAGCGCGTCACTCAATTCCTCCCAAAAGTTTTCGCGCGAACTCGCTCACGTTTGTGACCAACAAGAACACGTTGCAGTCGAAGACACGCGCCAAGCCGGTGTTATGCAGATGAAGCATGATGCTCATGTCAGCATACAAATTTACAAGAACACATTCATAATTTCCGCCAAAACAGACTGCGCACTTTCTTGCAGCAGCTTTTGTTCGGCCAAAGCCAAAGTCCATGGGGGGGGGGGGGGGAGGGGCCCACACCGGCCGAAAATATTCAGAGTCCAAATTTTTCCTGGTCAGACCTGGCAAGAATGGAAGTTTTTTTATTGTTCGGTGGGGTTGGTTTTGTAAATTTAAA
>JAAUXT010035332.1_pt1 | contig 12471 bp, 12 predicted proteins | sample 7278171 | NCBI WGS metagenome assembly JAAUXT01 (sample SAMN14350112, study PRJNA611818) | marine sediment metagenome | isolation source: surface marine sediment (1.8m) | place: French Polynesia: Moorea | collected 2018-08
CATTCTTGAGGGAAGTACACGGTTTTAAGGTTTCACGTGTCAGTGTTCAGGTGTCAGTGTTCAGCGCCGCCACTGGGCTGACACCTGACACCCGACACCTGAAACCAATAAAATGTTGACTTCACGAATTGGTATTATTAATTGAGGCGTTAAAATATATCACACCAATCACAACCATGGAAAATGATACGCGCATTGCTGCTGTTATATTGAATTGCCCGATGGGTCGAATTGCCGATAATCTGGATCGCATGGCCGGGTGGGTTGAAGCCGCCCAAAAAGAGGGCGCGCAATTGGTTTGTTTCCCCGAGATGAACATTACCGGGTACAGCACCCGCGCCAATATACAAAAGGTAGCCGAGCGCGTGCCGGGGCCCATCAGTGAGTCGGTAGCGGCAATGGCACAAGAATTTGATATCGCCGTTCTGGCCGGATTAGCCGAGGCCGACCTTGCCGGCCGCGTGTTTGCCAGTCACCTGGTAGCCACCACCCAGGGCATCGTTGGCGTATACCGCAAAGTCCATATCGCCCCTCCCGAACAGCAAATTTTCACGGCAGGCGATACCATCCCGCTGTTTGACATCAACGGGTTCAAACTGGGTATCCAACTCTGCTATGATGTCCATTTTCCCGAACTTGCCACACGCATGGCCCTTGACGGGGCCGATGCGCTCTTTATGCCGCACGCCTCTCCGCGGGGCACACCCGTTGAAAAATTTGATTCCTGGATGCGGCACCTTTCCGCGCGCGCCTTTGACAACGGTCTATACGTGATTGCCTGTAATCAGACCGGCGACAATCAAAACGAGCTCAAGTTTCCCGGTCTGGCGATCGCGCTGGATCCGGCCGGCCACATCCTCAAAAAAGATACCGGCGGCACCGAAAATATGATTGTCGCTGACCTTAAGGCCGAGGAGATAGCAAACGTCAGGGGCCACCGCATGCGCTATTTTCTGCCCAATCGCCGACCGGATCTCTATTGATCGGATCAGTGGTCAATATACCAGCTGCGGGTAAGCTGTCTCTGCCATATCGCTCACAAACGATCATCAATCGCCAGCCGTTAGGTAAGAACGCCGCGACTATTATCGCACACAAATCCTGATTTTCAGTTGACACCGCTTTGTGACCAGTGATAGCCATTTAGGCATCTGCATTCCTATGGGTTACCTCCGGGGAGCCGCAGTACACTTGCGGAGTGGGGTGATCAAAAAACTTTCCAAATCGCATTTCAGCATGACACAACGAAAGGAGGACTTTTATGACAGGAAAACTGTGTAAGGTACTCGTTTGCGTATGCATTTCACTGGCGTTTCTGACAGCGGCCGTATCACCGACTCTTGCCGGTAAAAAGGACGACACCCTATATTTCTCATGGAAAAAAGAATTGGAGAGCTTGGACCGGTACTTTAATACCGCCCGGGAAGGCATGATCGTCAGCCGGCAGATTTGTGACGACCTTTTGTACCGCGATCCGGACACGTTGCAGTACAAGCCCCTGCTGGCCAAATCATACAAATGGCTTGATAACACCACCATGGAATTTGAGCTGCGCCAGGGCATCACCTTCCACAATGGTGAAAAATTCGATGCGGATGATGTGGTCTACACCATCAATTTTGTCAGCAATCCGGACAACAAAGTTTTGGTGCAACGTAATGTCAACTGGATCGATCGTGCTGAAAAATTAGGCCCCTATAAAGTCAAGCTGTATTTGAAACAGCCCTTTCCGTCCGCTCTCGAATATCTGGCCGGCAATATCCCCATCTATCCGAACGAATATTATGCCAAAGTGGGCCCCAAGGGTTTCGGCATCAAACCCATTGGCACCGGACCTTACAAGGTCGTGGAGCATGAGGTGGGCAAGCGAATCGTTTTTGAAAAAAATGAGAATTACTTCAAAGACAGCCCCAAAGGGCAACCCTCGATCGGCCGTCTGGTCCAGCGCACCATTCCGGAAGACACCACCATGGCAGCCGAATTGATGACCGGCGGGCTCGATTGGATCTATCAGGTTCCCAAGGATCAAGCCGACAGCCTGGCCAATGTTCCCAACGTCCAGGTGTTGAAGGCTGAAACAATGCGGGTGGGCTGGCTGGTAATGGATGCCGCCGGTCGCACCGGTGAGAATCCGTTTCAAAAAGCCGCGGTCAGAAAAGCCGTCAGCCATGCTATCGATCGTGAAGCCATCTCCCGCAATTTGGTCGGCGGGCAATCGCGGGTGATTCATTCGCACTGTTTCCCAACCCAGTTCGGCTGCACCGCTGATGTCGTCAAATACGATTATAACCCCGCCAAGGCAAAAAAACTGCTGGCCGAAGCCGGCTATCCCAATGGCTTTGAAATCGACCTGCATGGGTACCGCAATCGTCCGTATGCCGAAGCCATGATCGGCAACCTGCAGGCGGTGGGCATCAAGGCCAATCTTAAGTTCCTGAAATATTCCGCCCTGCGGGAAAAAGTGTACGGCAACAAAGTCACCTTCAACTTTACGACCTGGGGCTCGTACGGTGTCAATGACATCTCCAACATTACCGGTCGCTTTTATAATTTTACCGAAGTGGACTTTGCCAGAGATGAGCAAGTGCGCGATTGGCTCAAAGAAGGCGACTCAACCATTGATCGTGACAAGCGTAAAGCCGTTTATAATAAGGCGCTGAATCGAATCGCCGAGGAGGCTTACGTTCTACCGCTGTTTACCTGGGTAGCCAATTACGCTTTTTCCAAGGAACTGGATTTTAAACCGTACCCGGATGCGGTACCGCGTTTCTTTCTGGCAAAATGGAAATAAACCGCTAAACCGCCCGAACGGGAGCACCGCAAGATGCTCGTTTATACCGGAAAGCGAATTCTGCTGGCCTTGCTGGTGGCCGTAGTGGTCTCCTTTATAAGTTTTATGATTCTGAATCTTTCAGGAGACCCTGCCATTGCACTGGCCGGCGCCGACGCAAGCCCGGAAGAAATCAAATTCGTTCGGGAAAAATATGGACTCGACCGTCCGCTTCTGGTCCAGTACCTGGAATGGGCCGGTCGAGCCATAAAGGGCAATTTCGGCGAATCGCCCTATTTCAACCAGCCCGTCAAAGATATCATCGGCGACCGCATCGGTGTCACACTCATTTTGGGGATGTGCGCATTTTTGTTTGCTGTTTGCCTGGCCATCCCGCTGGGTGTGATTGCCGCCATCCGACCCAACACCTGGATCGACCGCATGGCCTTGACCATCTCGGTCTTTGGTCAGGCCATGCCCAATTTCTTTTTCGGTCTGATTCTCATTATTGTATTGGGTGTAATACTGCGTTGGCTGCCCATATCGGGCGACGATAGCTGGAAACATTTTATTATGCCGGCCATCGCACTGGGCTACTATGCCTCACCTTCCCTGATGCGTTTGACCCGCACCGGCATGATGGAGGTGTTGGCGTCCGATTACATTCGGACTGCTCGATCAAAAGGATTGCGGGCGGGCCCGGTTTTATTCAAACATGCCCTGCGCAATGCCATTATTCCCGTGGTATCTTTGGCCTTTGTGCAGTTCGGATATATGCTGGGCGGCGCCTTTGTAATTGAATATGTCTTTGCCGTCAACGGTGTGGGCTTTCTGGCCGTACGCTCCATCGAGCGCGCGGATTTGCCCGTTGTGCAAGCCATCGTCTTATTGCTGTCGGTCATTTATGTGACCATGACATTACTGTCCGATATTTTAAACGCGTATCTGGACCCGCGCATACGGGTCAAGTGAGCAACACAATGAACACGGACATCAGCAGCCCCTTCAAGGAAATCAATTTTCCGACGCCCCACCAGATGACCTTGCGCCAAGCCAGACGTCATTTGGGTTTTCTGTTGGGCGGCCTCGTTTTGCTGCTGATCATTTTGATGGCGTTGCTGGCACCGCTGCTGGCACCGCACGACCCCTACCATCAGAATCTTTCCAAACGCCTCACACCTCCCATATGGCATGACAAAGGAAGCTGGGACCACCCTCTGGGGACCGATAACCTGGGGAGAGACTATTTAAGCCGCCTAATGTACGGTGCCCGCATTTCGCTGATTATCGGAGTGGCGGCCATGCTAATCTCGGGTGTGATCGGAACCACCATGGGGGTGTTGGCCGGCTATTTTGGCGGGCGGGTGGACATGGTGGTCAATGCCATGATCTCCATTCGCCTGGCGCTGCCGATTATGCTGGTGGCGCTGGCGGTGGTCGCTCTGGTGGGCGGATCGTTGCTGATTGTCGTGCTGGTTTTAGGCCTGATGATATGGAACCGCTTTGCACTGGTGATGCGCGCCTCAACCCAACAATTGCGCTCCATGGACTATGTTAGTGCCGCCAAGGCCGCCGGCTGTTCAACCCTCAGAATCATCCTGACCGAAATCATGCCCAATATCCTCAACAACCTGATTGTGGTGGCCACCCTGGAGATCACCCGGGCCATATTGATCGAAGCATCACTGTCGTTTTTGGGCATGGGGGTCCAACCACCGCTGCCCTCCTGGGGCCTGATGGTCGCAGAGGCCAAAGGGTTCATGCTCTTTAGCCCTTGGATGATTGCCGTGCCCGGTGCAGCCATTTTTATACTGGTCCTTTCCATTAACTTACTCGGCGACGGTATCCGAGACATCACGGCTCCGGAGGGACGATCGTGAGCGCTTTGCTTGAAGTCAAAGACCTGCATGTGGACATCCCCCTGGCAGCCGGCGTTTTGCATGCGGTCCGCGGGGTGGACTTCTCCGTCCAGCGCGGCCAGACGCTTTCGTTGGTGGGTGAATCCGGTTGCGGCAAATCGTTGAGTGTTCTGGCCGTCATGAATCTTTTGCCCAAAAAAGCCAAATGGCATGCGGACACCATTGCCTTTGATGGTCAACCGATGGATGGCATCAGCGAGCGTCGCATGGCCGACATTCGCGGCAGTAAAATGGCCATGATCTTTCAAGAACCCATGACCTCTTTGAATCCCTGCTATACCATCGGCAACCAGTTGGAAGAAGCTTTGCTGAGACATAAACAGACCTCTCGCCATGAAGCCCGGGAACGCGCGATATTTTTGCTTGAAAAGGTTGGCATCACGGCAGCCGCCAGCCGCTTAAAACAATATCCCCATCAACTGTCCGGCGGTTTGCGACAGCGGGTGATGATCGCCATGGGGCTGATGTGCGACCCGCCTCTAATCATCGCCGACGAGCCGACGACAGCGCTGGATGTCACCATTCAGGCCCAGATCCTGGCCCTGCTGGCATCATTACAGGAAGAATTCGATATGGGGATGATTCTGATCACCCATGATCTGGGCGTGGTCGCCCGCATGGCCGATCAGGTCGCAGTGATGTACTGCGGTCAGGTGGTCGAGACTGGCAAGGCAGCCGATCTGTTTGAAAATCCACTGCATCCCTATACCCAGGGGCTTTTGGGGTGCATCCCCATTCCGGGGAAAACCGAGCCCGGCGAGCACCTCGGGTCCATTCCGGGAATTGTGCCAACACCCATCGGTCAGCAGACGGGGTGTGTTTTCCAAAATCGGTGTGCATATGTGTTTGCTGATTGCACTTCAGCAGAGGTTGGGCTGATTCAGATTTCAGCCGGCAGAGAATATCGCTGCCTGCTGGACACCCGAACCTGCCAACAGAACATGAACAAAGGCCAATCCAGATGACAGCAGCCTTATTACATACTGAGGACGTCACCAAGGTCTACCAGGTTAGCGCCGGTCTTTTCAAAGGCAAGCTGCCGCTGACCGCCGCCAACGGTGTCAGCATTCAGGTTAATCAAGGGGAGGTCGTCGGGCTGGTGGGGGAATCGGGATGCGGCAAGAGTACGATTGCTAAAATCATCCTCGGTCTTGAAGGGGCAACATCCGGTCAGGTCTATTTTGACGGGCAACCTCTGGCCAATATCGACCGTAAGGAAAGGGCCCGTCGCATACAGCCCATTTTCCAGGATCCGTATTCTTCCTTAAATCCGCGAAAATCGATCGGCTCGATTATTTCGCTCCCCTATCGAGTACATCAAATCGGCAATAGATCCGAAATGGACGCAAGGGTTTCTGAAATCATGGAAACCGTGGGGTTGCCGCCCCGCTTTATGCACAGCTATCCCAATCAACTTTCCGGAGGTCAGCGACAGCGAGTCGCCATCGCTCGGGCGCTGGTCATGAAACCCGAATTGGTCATTTGTGACGAGCCCACTTCGGCCCTGGATGTATCGGTTCAATCCCAAATCCTGAACCTGCTGCTGGACCTTCGCAAAACCCGCGGGTTGACATACCTGATTATTACCCACGACCTTTCGGTTGTCGAACACATTGCTTCGCGGGTGGCGGTGATGTACCTGGGCCGCATTGTGGAAGAGGCCGCCACCGAAAAGCTGTTTAGGAATCCCCGCCATCCATATACCCGGGCGCTGCTCGCTTCTGTTCTGACACCGGAACCCAGGCTGGGATTGCCGGAAACCCACCTGGGCATTGCCTACCCCAACCCGATTGATCCACCACCGGGGTGCACCTTTCATCCCCGCTGCCCCGAGGCAACGGAACGCTGCCAGAAAGAATCCCCTCAGGCGGTGGTTGAAGACGATCATATGGTGGCGTGTTACCTCGCCCACACTTCTCATTAATTTTCTTACAAGATTCAAGTACGAATTAGAGGGGCTCTATAAATACTCTCAGCTTGCCACCGCAGACATCACCGCCTTTGGTGCCCAAGTCATCTGTGAGGTCAATTTCAACGATCTCAGGCTGCCGCGTGACCAGGGTGCTGCGCAAGGCGGCGCTGCGCGCCTGGTTTTCCCCGCAGCCGCCTCCGATCGTCCCATAAATGGTGCCGTCCACGCAGATCAACATCTTGGCGCCAACCTCTCTGGGTGTGGAGCCCGATGTTTCAACGATCGTGGCCAAACAAACCGCAACATCCTGTTGTTTGAGCTGCGATAGCTTTTTAAATAGTTCCAGATCGGTCATTATTCAATACCTATGGCATTCCTTAAGGTGCGCGCCTGAGCCGGGCCTTTTCGGCGGACACACACCAGCTCGGAGACAATCGACAGCGCAATTTCTTCAGGCGATTCAGCGCCGATGGGCAAACCGATGGGTGTAAACACTTCGTCTAACCTTTTTTGCGGAAGGCCCTTTTCCGCCAGTGCTTCAAGTACAAAACGCACCCGGCGGCGGCTGCCGATAAGGCCAACATAAACGGTTTTCTTATTGATAATTTCAACCAAACAGTCCACATCGTGTTCATGGCCCCGGGTGATGATCACGACATAGGTGGCGGGGCCAAAGGACATGTTGTGCAGCGCAACAGAAAAGTCCTCGGCAATGACTTTGCAGCCCGGAAAACGAGCAGGGCTGGCAAAATCAGAACGATCGTCAAGGACTGTGACTTGAAAGCCCAGTTTTTGTGAAAATTGGGCCAACGGAACAGCAATGTGGCCTGCGCCGCAGATCACCAAATGCGCATCCGCGCAAAGGACGTTCAGAAAAATCCGGCAGTCGGAATCAATATTAACAATCGCGCTTTTATTCTCCTTGAGCGCCTGTTGCGCAAGGCGTCCGACTCGCGAATCCAGTTGTTTGGCATCCAGCGAGCCCTCCATAGAACCATCCTGACGGACAATGGCTTTTTGACCGGGATCGATACCCGGCATCTTTGATTCCAGGACGGTTGCCAGACAGAAGCTTTCTTGTTTTTCTAAAAGCTCAACTATACGCGCATGCACATCCATAAGTTCACCGAATTGAGCACAGTCGATTAATTCTACCGACCGCGAATTGTTACCCGTTATGACGATAATAACGCACGGAGTCCGTCGAGTAAATAGCCAGCGCAATCCAAATCAGAATAAACGTGACCACCTGGGCGCTTGCAAAAGGCTCATCATAGAAGAACACCGCCAGGATAAACATGCAGCTGGGGGCAATGTACTGCAACAACCCCAGGGTTGATAGATACAGTCGCCGGGCGCCCAGAGTAAAAAACAGCAACGGAAAAGCGGTTACCACCGCGCAGCCCATCAGCATCAAGTCGAGTTTGAAACTGACGCGAAAAATCGCGCCCTGCCCCAGGCGATCGAGATAAACAAGGTAAACCAGAGCCGGGATCGAAAGCCACAGGGTTTCAACGGTCAAACCGACCACCGAGCTGACAGGCGCAACTTTACGGATCAGCCCGTAAAATCCAAAAGATATGGCCAGCGTTAAGGCAATCCAGGGAAACACGCCAAAGTAAATGGTTAGATACAATACGCCGGCAGTGGCCAGGGCTACCGCCACAATCTGTGGTGTTCGCAATCTTTCTTTCAGAAAAACCATTCCCAGGACCACATTGACCAGGGGATTGATGTAATACCCCAGACTGGCCTGCAGCAGGTGATCATTGTTTACCGCCCAGATATACAACAGCCAGTTTCCCCCCACAATCAGCCCTGTAAATAAAAGGATCAGTAGTGTGCGCGGATTTTTAAGGACCGCCACAAATTCCTGCCAGCGCCGCATCAATATAATCAACGGCACCAGCAAGAAAAAAGACCAGACAATGCGGTGTAGAATAATTTCGATTGCCGGTACCGACCGCAGCGCCTTCCAGTATATCGGGCTGATGCCCCAGATCAAAAAGGCGGCTACGGCATAGATAACACCCCACAGGGAATCCGAAGCGGTTGTTAATTGTGCTGTTTGGGTCTGATGGGTTTGCAAAGGATTGGTTTCGCCTTTCAGAATTACTTAAAATTTTAAAATCATATCCGTCTGAATCCGTCGTGCAGGCACCATACGCTAACACATGAACGGCGTCAATTAGCTTTTTGGGGACCCGAAAAGAGGTTTGACTTTAAAAAATGAATCTCCTATTTATCGTAATAGCTCGGGACATACTATAAAATAAAACCACGACGAGCACGAAGCGCACGAAAAAAAATTCAGGGAGACACAAATGATGGAAACCAAGGTAACCCGGATGCTGGGAATTAAGTATCCGATCATCGGCGGCACCATGATGTGGATCAGCGATGCCAATTTTGTGGCAGCGGTCTCAAATGCCGGCGGACTCGGTGTTCTGGCTTCGGCCATGTACGATTCGCAGGAGGCGTTCGCAGATGCCATCGATCGCATCAGAGAGCTGACCGACAAGCCCTTTGCGGTCAACATCAATCTGTTTCCCGCCATGCGCCAGATGGACAATGAGGTCTACATGTCGGTCTTAGAAGAAAAGGCCGTCAAAATCGTCGAGACCTCCGGTCATTCAGCCCCGGAGGCGCTTTGCCGGCGTTTCAAACAGGCTGGAATGATCTGGATTCACAAATGCGTCGGCGTGCGCTATGCCCAAAAAGTGCAGGATCTGGGAGCTGATATCGTCACCGTTGTGGGCTATGAAAACGGAGGGGCCACCGGGAAACTGGACATCGGCACACTGGTCCTGGTGCCGGCGGTGGTGGATGCGGTTCGCATTCCGGTCATCGGCGGCGGCGGTGTTTCAGATGGCCGCAGTTTAATGGCAGTGCTGTCGCTGGGGGCGGGAGCCGCCATCATGGGAACCCGTCTGCTGGTCACCCGGGAGTGCCCGATCCACGACAACCTGAAAAATGCCCTGATCGGCGCCAGCGAGCTGGACACTACCCTGATTATGCGCTCCCTGAACGCCACCCACCGCGTCTGGCGCAATCCGGCTGCGCAAAACTGTGAGGACCTTGAGGCCTGCGGCGCTGATTTTCCGGAAATCATGGAAGTGGTCTCCGGTCTGCGGGCTAAGAAAATGTATGACGAGGGCGATCTGGCCGAAGGGGTCCTAGCATGCGGGCAGGGTATCTGTTTTGCCCGAGAAATTTTACCGGTAAAAACACTTTTTGACGGTATCATGTCACAGGCCGATGATATCAGAAATAAGATGCACGCCGCCTGATAGCAAACGAAGAATTGAAAGCGTCTCACGCAAACCCGCCCGCCTCGCCTTGCTCGCATGGCGGGCGTGGGACGCTAAGGCACAAAGACTAAAGTTAGTTATCAAAAATGAGCTTGGCGGCTTTGCGTGAGGTTTTATTTGAATAGATCAATTTAGATCATTGAAAGGATTATATATGCCTGCAACATCAAATTTTAAGGTGCAGATAGATGGCCACGCTGCCTGGCTGATTTTAAATCGACCTGAAAAGCGCAATACTATGGGCATGTCATTTTATACTGAAATGGAGGAATTGCTCGATGATCTGGACCGGGACACCCGTGTCCGCGTGGTGATTATAAAGGGCGAAGGCAAAAGTTTCAGTGCCGGGACCGATCTTGAAGAGGCCGCGACGCTGCTTGCCCAAAGCTCTGCGGATGGCCGTGAACGCATGCGAAAAGATATCACGGCCCTGCAGCGCGCATTTACAAAAATAGAACAATGCCGCAAACCGGTCATCGCGGCCATTCACAGCCATTGCATCGGCGGAGCCGTTGATATGATTTGTGCTTGTGATATTCGTCTGGCAACAAGTGATGCGCTTTTCAGCATTCGCGAAACACGCATGGGTATTATTGCTGATGTGGGTACGCTTCAGCGTTTGCCGTATATCATCGGTCAAGGCTGGTTTAGAGAACTGGCCTTCACCGGACGAGATTTTACCGCCCAGGAAGCGCATCAAATGGGCCTGGTGACGCGTCTCTATGAAGACCGCCCTGCCCTGTATGATGCCGCAAAACAACTGGCAGACCAGATCGCAGCCTGCCCGCCGCTAACCGTTCAGGCAACCAAGGAAGTCATCAATTTCAGCCGCGATAACGGTATTGCCGCCGGTTTAGCGTATGTGGCCCAGAAAAATGCGGCCGCGATGCCGTCTGAAGATCTTATGGAAGCCATGGCGGCATTTAAGGAAAAAAGAAAGCCGGTGTTTAAGGGAAAATAAATTCTGTGCTACCGCGCAGAATTTAGTATTAGTTATTGGTTTATCGTTATTAGAAAAGATCGCGGCTTGAGTAAAGCTCGATATGATTAATTTTTTACCAATAACAAATAACGAATAACAAATAACTCTGAGACATAGCGAGATAAATACCATGCCAAAACAGAAGATAGGTGCTTTAGACGGCGTCACCGTGATTGACTTGTCGCGACTTTTACCCGGCCCTTACTGCTCGATGATCCTGGCGGATCACGGTGCCCGGGTCATCTCAATTGAAAGTCGCAGATTCATCGACGATGGCCTCTTTTTCGACACGGTAAATCGCAATAAGGAACACATGACGCTCAACCTCAAATCCCGAGAAGGCCGACAAATTTTTTATAAGTTGATTGAGAATGCAGACGTTATGCTGGAAGGCTTCAGGCCCGGTGTGGTTGAACGGCTGGAGGTTGACTACGAACGTGTCAGCCGCGTAAATCCCAAAATCATTTACTGCTCCATAACCGGCTTTGGCCAGTCCGGCCCTTTTGTCGATCGCGTCGGACATGACGTCAATTATCTGAGCACATCCGGTGTGTTAAATCTAATGGGCGAACCGGATCGTCCGCCGTCGATTCCCGGAATACAAATTGCCGACATTGGCGGCGGCGCCATGAACGCGGCCATCGGCATATTACTGGCGCTTTATGCCAGGCAAAACACCGGCAAAGGTCAATACATCGATATCTCGATGACCGACGGTCTGGTGGCCTTTTTGCCCGCGGTTTTGCATTTCCAACAAAAGGACAGTCAGGAGCCCCGCCGGGCTGATGCCATTTTTTCTCACCGCTACGCCTGTTACAACACCTATGAAACCGCCGATGGACGGTTCCTATCCATCGGTGCTGTGGAAAACCGTTTCTGGCAAAAGCTGTGCGACCATTTGGCGGTTCCCGAATATGCTGCGCTGCAATATGATGACAGTCACCGCCAGGAAATCACAGAATTTATGCGCTCCGCCTTTAAAAAGAAAACCCTGGCAGAGTGGGAAAATGAACTGGCAGATCTGGAAATATGCTGGAGCCCGATTCAAACCTTTTCAGAAGTGGTCGCGGATCCGCTGTTTAAAGAACGTGAGATGATTTTGGATGTGGCGGAAAAAAGCGGTAAAAAACAGACGGTCATCGGGGTGCCCGTAAAATTAAGCGACACGCCGGGGTCGGTTCGCACAGCCGCTGTGGACTTTGGCCAAAGCACCGCTTCGATATTGCAGGAGCTGGGCTACTCTGAAAAAGAAATTCAACAATTCGCGGATACTGACGTCATTTAATCGCATAAAAATGGTTAGAAGTGGTTTCAAAACCCCAGATCAGGTCCAAGGGCAAGGCGTCTCGCGCATTGGAAGTGGAGCGTACAGGATAGTACGTGAGCATTGCAATGCGCGGGATAACGCAGCCATTGGGCCTTAGATGGGGTTTTGAAACCACTTCTAGACCATGGACTTCAAAGTAGCCAACTCCAGCTGATCACCGGCGTCTTCGGCACGATCGGAAACCTCTACGACACAATCCAGCCCCAGCTTCAAATGACTCTGGCGCGCAAACTCCAACTCGGAGTTGAAA
>JAAUXT010013094.1_pt1 | contig 12466 bp, 12 predicted proteins | sample 7278171 | NCBI WGS metagenome assembly JAAUXT01 (sample SAMN14350112, study PRJNA611818) | marine sediment metagenome | isolation source: surface marine sediment (1.8m) | place: French Polynesia: Moorea | collected 2018-08
ACGAACGTGAAAACCCCTAATCCTATCTCAGCAACACATGAGGTGGTGGCAAGAGAAAAACGTCTTCCAAGCGAATTGGACACAAAAAGTGCGCGGATCAGTTTCAGTTACTTATGTTCTGTGGCTGTGGATGGTTTTAAGAGTTTGTGCAAATAAAAGTTGGACTCGTGAAAGTGAATTCCTCGTCCGTAAGTCGGAGGAAAGACGGTTTGGTGCTGCGGGGGGTGTCAGGGGTAGCGATCTCCGTCCTGAGCCGTCCTGTTTGGTGCCTCTTCATTTCAACAAACATTGATACCAGTTGACACTGCCACTTGGAGATTGTTCACCCATGTCTGGCCATTTCAAGTCTGACTTGAAGTCAGGAGACAGATGCCTGGCCTTTTCATGTGGGTGTCTGGCCACTTCAACCCCAAACTGAATGGCCAGACACCTGTGCCTCCCTCCTCATTTGGGGTGTCTGGCCATTTCGTTACACCGGTGTTTTTGCTGGCTGCTGGGTGCGTTCGGATTCAGAAACTCGTGTGAATGTTGTGCAGCATAGGTGTTGAACTCGATGGAGAGTTTTGACGCTTGATCGGGGTCCTTTGGCAGGTGACGAACGTTTGTCTCTGGTCCTCTTTAGTGAGAAGATGTTGAGTGCGCTTCAGTGAAGGGTGTGTGCGCACAAAGATGATTCCAAAGACACACAGTGCGGGCGATTCTTTGCCAAACCTACACTTCCATTGTTCCAACACAAATCCACAATTTTTTAACTTCCACCATTGGAATAATCAATTGATTCATGAAATCCAACGATGTGAGTGAAACGTTGTGCTCTGACTCTTCTGAATCAGTTGGCTCCTTGAGTGTTGACTGGTCCACGTGTTGTTAGACACAGATCATTGGAAGCTTCGTACTCCAAGGCGACTCACGATGAAGGGTCTGCATGGTGCGCGCCAACAAGTTGTGGCAATGCGAGTGTGTTGTGTGTGTGTGTACGTGTGTGTATCTGTGTGTGTACGTGTGTGTGTCTGTGTGTGTGGGTGTGTGTCTGTGTGAGTGTGAGATAGTGTGTGTGTGTGTGTGGGTGTGTGTGTGTGTTTGTGTGTCTGTGCCTTTGGTTCGTCGTGAAGTTTCAGAAATGCCCTTTGAGAACCAGGTTGCCGCACCCTGGGTAGTTTTGGGATCTCCAGTGGGTCCAGAGTCAGTGTTGCGCCCGGTCACAGGCTTCCGGTTGCATTTGGGAATCACGGGCTCTGGCAATCGTCCCTGAACCAGAGCCAGGGTGGTTGCAGTTTCTCCAAGCAGCAAGCGACGGGCGTGGCATGAATGGACATCAAATTTGACAACGACGAAAGTTTTTTACCCTGTCAATACTTCTGGCTTATCACAGCAGGTGGTGCCACTATGGATCTGGTCAGTTCGTGCACGTTGCTAGGCAACCGACACCGTCGTGTTGACGCCTCCACTCAGCGTGGCGGTCTCAGTCATGGGGATGTCATTGGTGGGTTTCTCGGGCTTTGGATCCTCCCTGCACATGTCAAACGCGACATTGTCGTATCCCTTGGGGACGGCGAACACTGTGGGGGTGTAGTCTGGCACCATGCTCTTTCCGTCCGCGCTCTTCCTCACAGCGTTGCACCTGAAAGCAAACAACAGCAGGGGATTGAAAGCGATCGTTTCCTGTACGTGAGAACGACAGGAAGCCCGGGCGCACAAGCTCTACCGTGTGTTTGCCATTCGATCTTAAAGACTCACTTTGTGCGCCTGCGTAAATTATTGAAGCGCGACAAACAAGGCGACGATCGCGTGTTTGGGTCGGAAGAAATGTTTTACGTGCAAATCGGGTTTCTGATTGACTAACTGCTCCTTGAGGGAAGCTGTGTTGTCAGCCGCATACACACAGGCTTGCTCTGAATTGGCATGTCGGTATCAAGGCTTGATCGTATCAACTCTCATTATTGTGTTCCCTAACCGCGTCAGCAAAACGAGAATGCCTCTGAGCAAGAATCCGTGATTGTTTTGGCAATTCTCAGTGTCGCTTCTGCGCGTCACTTTTTCTGCGTGTGGCGCTCTTGTGATGCCAGGTGTTGGTGACATGAAGAGGCGTCTGATGTCCAGGTTCTTTTGGGTGGGTGGAAACCAAGACGAACACGTGTGCAGGTGGAGAAGATCCAGGGTCCAACCCCTGGAGAATTTAAGAACCGTCTCCCCACCCCACCTCAGGTTTTGACGTCCGCTGAGAAGAACCGTGCTTCTGTTGTGTTCAGGGTCGGGTGGGTTCGGATGTGACACTTTCATTTTGGATGTGCAAAAATAAGTTGTTTGTTGTGCATATTTGGAATCGGGCTGTCCAAGTTGTTGGTGCCAAGGAATGCACAATGTGTTATTGTTTGGTCCTCCTCTGGTGTTTGTGTCTTTGTTGACCACAGATATTGAGCCCATGCAGAGAAAGAGAAGAATGGCAATCAGTGGACCTAGAAAAATTGTCCACATTGTGAAGCTGCGGGTCTGTCTGGATTGTGTCGGAATTTGAAGGAATCAACTTGGTGATGTCATGTTCCGTTCGACCTGCGTGGGTGAATCTACACCTGTTGTTCGAGGGACCCCAAAAATCTTGCGGCACGGTGCTGTGCTGTTTGGCGTTCTTGTTGAAAGCAACTTGTGTGGGCCAAAAGTGACAGTGAAGGCATCAACATGGTACAAAAGAAGATCCTAATCTTGGCCTTCAAATTTCCGCTCATTTCCCACCGTCGTCCTTGTCAAAGTTATTGTCACGACGCAAGCCGTGAGGTTCCTTGATAAGAGTGAATAGAAGCTTTTAGTTGGATTGTGTTCGGTTTCTATCCGTGTGGGTAACGTGAGGCGAACATGTCGGGGCAGCCAGACAATCACGCGTGAAGTTTCACAAGTTTGTTTGTGGAACTGTTCCGCTACTTTGGTGTATCAACAGCAAACCAATCATGTTTGCGCGGTCCAGAGGTTGTACCTTTCGGGCGAATTGCTGTTTTTTGTCAGACTGATGGCTCCGAGCGTTTTGCACTCAATCAGCCACCGCGACTCAGACACCGCGCGTTTTGTTTTGACACGAGTACCGTATTCACCCGTGTACAAGTCGCACCCAAGCACAAGACGCACCCCAACGTTTGCCTGGAATTTTTTGGTATCAGGTCACATTAAAAATATAGTAATCTCATACCCATGTGTAAAATGCACCCCTACATTTGGTACTCAAATTTTGGGACATAAAGGTGCGTCTTGTACACGGGTGGATACTGTACCGTCTCGTGTATAAGACGCACTTTTTTGCCCCAAAATTGGACATCAAAAGAAGGGGTGCGTCTTGTACATGAGTATGAGTTTACTGTATTATTAATGAACCTTGGTACCAGAAAACTGGTCCAAAAATTGTGGTACGTCTTGTACACGGGTGGATACGGTATTGTTTTACTGAGACGCACCTGATACAAGCACAGATGAGGAGGGTGGCAGCGAGTACCCCGAGCACCACGGCCCCGACGATGAGACCGACGCGCGTGTCCACGTCCAGCTCGCGCTTGCGTCTGCGCGTGCGCAGTGGGGAGAACGCGTCGTCAGGCGCGTCGCGCTTAACGCGCCATCTGTGGATGCCGTGTCGGACGCTGAGCGAGGAGAGAGTCAGGGGGTCCTCCCGTCTGAGGGTGTGGACCAACTGGGTGAGGTTCCTGTGTGTCTCCTCTTTCCATTTTCGACCACTGTAGTTGTTGTTGTTGTGGAAATTGAAGTTGTGTGGTAAAAGTTGACGGTGTTTTCCTCGTTGGCGACGTTTGAGTTGACTTCGTTTTGTGCTGCCAAATCCAATTTGTTTGACATCTTTGTTGACTGTGTTGACTTCCTCGCTGTGAACTGGTTCACTCAAAGGCTGCTGGATGTCCTCCTCAGTAATTTGATAGAAAGTCCACGTTGGTAGATTGTGTCGTCTCACGCCGTCGGTGTCTTCAATAAGCCTTTCATACGATCCGGGTTCCGCGAGATACTCCGCTGCGGGCTCCTGAATACCTCCATTGTTGTTGTCCCCTAAACCTGCCTTTGTTGGCCATATTTGAAGTAATATCCATAAAATGAGCAACTGCATGGTTAATCACTGGCAGGATACAAACTGTCGCAGTTTTGTCACTTCAATACGGTGCGTCTGTTGTGCGTAGCATAACACACCCACATGTGAGGAGTATCGAAGTCATTGAAAAGGCTGCTTAACAAAGCTGCAGGCCACGCAGGCAGCGAGAATCCGAGTCCTTGTGGAGATGTGCGCCAATGTCAGTTCCTGTCCTTATAGATCTGAGCCAATGTCAGGTGGAGCAATCGAAACAACAACTCACCTTGTTGGTCCTTGTTTGTGTGTGCGTTTGTTGATTGCACTGCACTCGTGGTTTGTACTGCGTGCGCACTGTCTTCCTTTCAAGTCGATTTCCACGTCACTTCCCAAACGCGGAAACACAGAGGCTTTTTGTGTATATCCCGGTCGTTTGAGACTCTCTCTGTGTCATTTGTACAAAGATGGCATGGTGGATCGAACATTTCAAACCGCTGCCCCCATGCTGTTTGTGCGAGTGTGTGAGTGCTTGTTGTGAGAGGTGTGTTGCGCACTGCCTCACAGGCCTGTCTGCAAAGACTGTTTATCCCTCTGTGGTTGACGTGAAGTGGCAGATTTTAGTCGATAAAAACGCATTATTTCGCAGGGAGCTTCCATCCACCAGCAGCGTCACATGGTTTAGACCCACTTTGCACGGTTCACGAAACTCCAAAGGAAAGTGAGATCCGGTGTGGTGGCATTGTGCTCGAGTTGTTCGTCGATACCAATCGAAAGCGCGCGGAACCAATCGTATGGATCCCTGGAGCTGAGATCAATCGACTCCACCGCAGCGACGCGAAGAGCGGAACAACCGTGATGAATTATTATCCACAGCTGAAACACGTTCCCTCTGTTCGCAATATTAATATCTCCCTAATTAGTTCCAGAGAGCTGCGTTGCACCGGGTCTGCCTTTGCTGCGTGTGTGGTGCTCGTAAAGTCCTTTTGCCTGGGCTGTGGAAGGAAAATCGCCTCAAATGAGCCGTTGGGACCGCGTGCGTGTGTCTCGGCTAGGATTGGCTGAACACAAGTCCTCTGGGCACTCCCTCCCTCCCTCCTCAGGTTCTTCAGCAAACACACGTGTGTTTGAGGCAGAGGCTTGTTCAGACGTCAGGTGCACCAGATTGTGTCATAAGCCAAGGAAGTTGGTCGCGGTAATGCGAGCAAACATGGGAGTTTTCTGTGCTTACCGTACCGTCTCGTGTATAAGACGCACTCATGTATAAGACGCACCCCAAGTTTAGCTTCAACCTGACCTCAGAACCTTCAAATTTAGAATCATTGTTTTTGTTTCCAAAAAATCCTTCTGACTCTTCCTTAGTTAGTCTTTTGTCTGTATCCTAGTTTGGGGTCTCAGGTAGGTCTTCTTCCTCTTGTTCTTGTTCAAAGTCCTCCTGCAGCACATCATGTAATTTCTCCTTTTGTATCTCAAACAAGATGACCAGGAGGTCACATGTTGCTCAGGCTGTAGATGAAGAAATCCATAGCAGAGCCATAAAGCCGTAAAACAAAACGGCAGCCCTATATCCATATAATCTGATATCTGTAGTAGAGCTGTAGAGCTGCAAAATAAAATAGCAGCCCCCATACAGGTATAATGGCTGCCCCCATATAAGAAAACCAAAATGGTTGCTCTCAAGAGCCCAAATGAGATGTTGCCTCCTCAGCTGCCAGCACACAAATGATACTTATACTGTTTCCCAGGCCCCATCAAAGCCTTTTAGCCAATCAAAATGCATTATGCACTCTGGCCTTGAACCTGGCATAACTGCTTATGGGGGGGTCACTCCGGGTCACACATCACTGACAGACATGTACTGACAATACTAGTCATGTCTTTTTATGCAACTAAAATCCAAACACACTCATGTATAAGACACACCCCTACTTTTGATGTCTGATTTGGGGGTAAAAAAGTGCGTCTTATACACGAGACGATACGGTACGTCTTTTTTTCCACTCGCACAAAAACGGCAAAGCATTTTGTTTGGCGTCAGAGTCTCTGTGTTTGACATTTAACACAGAAGATTTTGCTGCGCGTTCTGTGAAAGTTGCATTGATTCCGGCGTCTGCGTACGCGCCTTGATCATTCTACTTCTTCCGCTTCCCCCTTTTAATTTCAGCGCAGCTTGCGAAAATGAACACAAAGGAAGATTCTGTAATATTTTACGCCTGCTGCATGTGCTGTGGTTTCAGCAGTTACGTGCGTGCCGCTGAAGCTGATCTGCTACACACAGCGCAGTTTTCAGTTCTCCAAACTTCAGGAGCACCTGCTGCGTGTGTGTGATGCAGGTTTTGTACTGTACCTTCAGGCAGCTGTTCCATCAGAAACGTCCTGAGACGGCAATTTCACCCAATTGTGTTATTCTGCACACAGATAGCTCGCTGAGGGAGGGAGAGTGCGGGAGAGAAAGGTGGTGCCTGGGTGAGCGAGGCGGCTTTGATGTACTGCGGCTGCTTCTGATCCTGAGGGCCGTCCCCGCAAAATTGCTGTAACTGCCTTGAACACACTGCGAGTCGGTCTGTCTGTCTGTGTTCCACGCAACAGATCGCTTCAATGAAAAGGAATTTCAGAAGGTGCCGTTGTGTTGTGTTTGCAGCGATGTGCACGTGTTCCGGAAACTCTTCAGCTCTTGAGGACCCACAGCTCCTGTTGCAGAATTTTTCAAAAGCAAAATTTCTGGGGGTGAATGTTTTCACTGCAGGTGGGGAGGGATGTTCAGGGTGTTGGGGTTTCTTTTGGAAACATCAACAGAAAATTTGGAAGACCCTTCTGAACAGAAAACGTCGACCACAAAACAGTCATCTTGACTTTCGTGTGTTACGAGGGAGGTCCATGAATTTGTAACTTTCATGCAATATATGTTCCAAGGCATTTCTTACTGTTTCAGAATTTGACATTTTTCCAATTTTGCCTGCGTTGGTTTCTGCAAGGAAGTATTGTTGAATTTGCTGTCAAAACGCGTCACCCATTCGTGGACAGACGACAAGAATTTGTGGACCTCCCCCGTGTTTTGCTAAGAAAACCACCTGGCTCAAAGTGCTCGTATTGCGTGTTTCCAGCGGACCAAGTATGGCTTTCTTGCCTTGTTTTCTCACCCTGTCTGTCTGTTTGCTGTGACAATCTTGACAGGCTTGTTTACATTTCGGACACCATCGTTTGTATCTGTTTACACTACATTTCGAAACAAAACAGCAGGAAGTGTTCAGAACACAAGGCTGATCTCAAGATTGTGAAAGGCAAAATGCGAACTGTGTGAAACTGTCAGAAAAGAGCTCCCATTCCGCCAGTTGGATTCCAAGCCTTCTCTCAGCCCTCCCACCCCAGGGCCATATCGGCCCGTTGTAACTTTTATGGGAGAAAATTGATGCAGTTCTCTCACTGCCATGATTGCCATGCTTTGTTGACCCCCGCATTGGACTTCGGCCCCTCGTCAGTAATTTGCTCTTTTCAATCGGCGCTTCTAGAAAGGCTTTGAATGATCAGTGTGAAAATTTCATCCAATTGGTATTGCTTCCCTGGCTCAGTGCTTACTGATGGGTTTCTTCCTTGTTTGTGGCAGAGATGAATCGAGCTGTTGAACCTAAAGCGGGAGGTGGATCAATGGATCTGCTCGTGGCTGAATGTACAGAGACGTGGGCAGAGAAGTCTCCTTTGAGCAGCGGCCACACAGGACGCGTTTGTTCTTCACGCGCGTCAAAAACATCTCCCACAATTTTCAATAAAACTGGCCACACAGGAGGCGTCCATTTTGACGCATGGCTCTGGAACATCTCTGCAGAAATTTTTGACGCGCGTCAAAACCGTGTGTCGCCGCCACCCCTTTATGTTCTTTCGTGCAGAATGGGTGTGGACGTCACCGACAGACAGCGTCATCTGGAGCTTGCAATCCTGATGATGTTCACACATTTCAGATCAACTGGAATTCACCGTCGAAGTTTGCCCTGCAGACTAAGAGGCACTCAAACCACGTGAATTTTGATCCCGATCCGTGCACTGCGTGCCTCGAGTTTTCACATGCGGGAACATACGAGTGCCTTGTCCAACCTGACAAAAAATTTGTTGCGTATTGGGAAATTTGGTGCTTGGCCTGTCGGAAAAGATTGTGAAAAACGTAGGGACGTCGTCTTTGGAGTCTTTCTTGACGTCTTTGGATTGAGCGACGGTCGGTTGAATTTTACAGCGGAAGGCAGAACATAGATCTCAAGTGCAAACACAGTGGCGTTCGTTACGGCAGGTCAGTGTTCGTCTCCCGGAAGTCGCTGACGGAATCGTCGTTGGCGTTGTTCCCTCGCTGACGGAATTCTCGTGGCATTATTTCCGAATTTTTGTTCGTGGTTCAGAGAGAAGCGCCTGTGGTTCCAACGGAGGGACCAAGACCCGGGGCGGGTGCTGCTCTTCCCTCCTGTGGAATTTGGTTCTGGCAGTACTGGCCACTTTTGCTTCTTACTGCCCGCATATTGAAGCTGTCACAGATACTGCAAGGAAGCGTGAACGAAACGGTTGATTGACTCAGCTATTGCGATCGTTTGTCCAAACATGCATGGGAAACACCCGTGAAAACTTTACACAGACACGAATCAATGGAAGCCGGCTCGCAGGAACATCCCTCGTGCTTACAGTCCGTGCTCGTTTCCGCATTGTCAAGCATTGTACGAAACAAGAGGATACACATGCACAATCTTGGGAGGAAAGGAGATCTTGAATTTACTTTCGCGGATGGATTGATCGTGTCCGTCGCGTGGTTAGTTACTGCAATGAATTATTGAAGAAGGCGGTTATTGGTATCATTGTGAGTGTGTGTAAGGCCAGGCCAAGAGCGTTGATAGGCTATTCCCGCGCACGCGAAAAAATCGTCTCGCGACCGTTCGTGGAGCCGTGGCGACCGCCTCCAGGCCTCGGGAATCGGCAACAATCATGGATTCAGCTGACAAGACTGGAGTCCCCGCAGAATGAGGACCGTGCTGTGTGGACGGGAATCCAGTCTTTGAAGCAGAGGATCACGAAACACTGAAAGCGGATTTGGAACGGGACAGTTTACGCTGAAGATGCTGGTGGCGGTGGTGCGGCAGGGGGAGCAGAAGCGGAGGGTAAGCCCCGTCAGAGGGATGATTCATGATCGGATCGTCTGGACCTGACAGATACATCCATATTTTTTTGACGCAGGACCAAATTCTTTTTTTCCCTGACTTCAGCTTCAAGTAACGCGTTCGTGCTTTCGAAAGATGTCAGGCTCCAGGGTGATCTGCGTTGTGTGTGTGTGTGTGTGTGTGTGTGTGTGTGTGTGTGTGCGTTCGTGCCTGCCTGCCTGCCTCTGTGTGTGTGTGTGTGTGTGTGTGTGTGTTCGTGCCTGCCTGCCTGCCTGCGTGTGTGTGTGTGTGTGTGTGTGTGTGTTGGGGGGGGGTGGCAGGGACTTGCCAAGAAGCGTGCGAACAAAATTTTTGGGGGTGAAAGAACCACTCCGTGCGTGAATACAAGTTCTGGCGTTTTGCACGCTTTGATGGATTGTTGCCTCACAATCGTTGTGCGAAGGGGCCTCCCTATCACCATTCTCCGCCTCCCCACAGTGATATTTCCTTTCAGAAAAAGGATATCTTCTGACCTGGGGAGGGACTGCCCATCCAGACTCACAAAGGCCCTGTTGAAATGGTTGAAGTTGTGGAGGGTCACGTCCATTCGAAAATCCTCAAAAGACGTGCTCCTGTTCCTTTCTGTCAGTCGTTTCGGACTGGTTTGCTTCCCGCGACAGGAGCGGGACGAGCGGAAACGGAGGAAATCCGCCGTGTCGCGGGGTCGGCCGGACAGCTCGGCGACGCTGCGTCCCGACAGCTCCGCGACGTTCCGTCCTGACAGCTCGGCGACGTTACGTCCCGACAGCTCTGCGTCAAACCGTCCCGACAGCTCGATGTCCCCCCGCCCCACGTCCAGCTGGGAGAGGTCGCCATCAGCTCTCAGCGACCTGCCAGGTACAGCCTTCCGTCAGTTCAGCGCGTGGGTTCCCCCTGAAAAAGAAAACAATTCAATCTTGATCCTCATATCTGTCAGTTGGACGTGCCGCACGCGATGGTTCACTGCATGGACCTACATTTGGGGCGCGATGGCAAGGGTGTGGAAATCAAAGGAGAAGGGAAAGGAGACACCAAGGTGACAGACACCAAAGGTTGTAGACACCAAGGTTACAGACACTGAGACATACAGACACCAAGGTTATAGACACCAGGGTTACAGACACCAAGCTTGTAGACACCAAAGTTATAGACACCAAGGTCACAGACACCAAGGTTGTATATATACCAAGGTTGCAGACACCAAATGTTGTGGACACCAAGGTTGCAAACACCAGGGTTGTTGTAGACACCAAGGTTGTCAGCATCAAGGTTGTAGACACCAAGGTTGTAGACACCAAGGTTGTCAGCATCAAGGGTGCAGACACCATGCAAGGCCAAAGACATAAAGGACGTAGACAGACACTGAGGTTGCGGACACCAAGGTTGTTGACAGACGCGAAGAAAGAAATCGAGTTTGTTGAAACCAAGACCTGCGACCCTGTTGAGAAGTTCTGCACACACCAGCCTTGCACAATTCTGCAGTTTTGCTCTGTGCTTTCTCACACACAGGTCCTTTCAAACTCATGACCAATCCTTACTCAGACGAGGACGGTGGGAACGGTCGCGCGCCATCTCGCGGGGGGTGGGTGAGTGACCCGCGGGGCCCCAGCCCCGCCCCGCCCCTCCGAGGCTCGTCGACGCCGGAGCCGGCTCCGCTGCCCCGGGAGGAGGAGGAGCCCGTCCCGCGGCCCGCCTCCTCCCGCCTCGGGCTGCTGTCGCGCGCCCTGCCCCGGGGCGGACTCTTTCGGTCGAAGACGCTGCCCCCGGAGGAGCCCCGCGTCCGCTCCGCCGCCGGCGCCACGAGAGAACGACCCGAGACGAGAGCGAAGACCGCGGGGCGACGAGACGTGAGGCCAGGTACCAGCTGCCAGTTCTCTCTTGTTTGCTCGTCTTCAAACGCTTTGCCTTCACGTGCTGCCGTTCCCATACGTGGACCCAAAATTTGATTGAGGGAGTGGCTAGGACCCCGGGGGCACCCGACCCAAAGTTTAAAAAGTAACGGTGCTTTGCGCTGTCAGACACACAAAAACAAGCAACTTGTACAGGCGACACCCCCCCCCCCAAACATGTCCCTCCAATGAAAAGACCAGACAGTCATGAAACTTTTGAATCCGTCTCGTCTGCAGGGACGGGACTGTCGCGGAGGTCGTTTCCGCAGCTGCCGGCAGGGGGCGCCTTCCCGCTCTACCACGTGGACATCTGCCCGTCGGGGCTGCGCTGGAGCTCGGAGGCGAGCGACGTCAGCGTCCGCTACGAGCGCTTCAGGTGCGTCCGGCGTCACGTGGTCTGTTCGCACCTGTGATTCCGACATCCACGAGAAAGCGTTTTTCACGAGTGTTTGGTGCGGACAGTTCTTTGCTGTTTGTGTGGACTTGTCTACAAGGAACGACAGGGCTCTGTGCTCCGTTTCTCTTCTGTCTGCAACAGAAGATGGCCGCCCCAAACGCTCAATTGTGAAAACCCCTTGAAATCACGAAAGTGAGAGTGAGCCACCAGTGGTTTTCGTTCTTTCGTGTCCACTCAAGTGTTGTTTCCTCGTCAAGAACAATTCAGTGCTCGGGAAATGTGTGGATAACCAAGGTTTCAGAACTTCTCATTGTCATACAAAAGATTGTCATACAACAGATTTCCCATTTCAGCCGTTTGAAGAAGTTCAAATTTGAGTAAGTTTTGGAAAAACAACACAGAGTAATTTTTTTGTGCTTCACTGCTTCACTGACCTCCATTTTCAGCCTGAGCGATAATCACACATTGTAGAACAGCTTCTTGCTACCTGCTGATCCTTTGTCCCACCGTCTGTCAGGCCACCATAAGTTTCCATCAACGAGCAGACCAGTCTTTTGTGTCGCATCGAACTTTGATCATGCCGCATTAAAATTTTAATTTGTTGCCATAACTACCAGTAAACGTTCCACTGCACAAACTGTGCAATCACCAACCAACCAGCTTGCTTGAATACTTGGTCGCATTCGGTGTTGTTTCGTGAGCAGATATCCCGATCCTGCTTGCGTCCTGTGAGCTCTTCGTGTCCTGTGCTTGCGCTTTGAAAAAATCTGAGTGGAAAAGAGGAATGCTTTCTTCCATTTCTTGGAATCAACACAGCAACAACCAAAGGGTGGAGATCTGTGATTTTGTCACCACTGTTACAGTATGGCTTGATATCACAAATGTTGCATGCTTGCACGTACGGGACACCAGGAATTGTCTCAGATGTATTCAATATAAGTGAGGTGTTTCAATGTCACAAATCAGCCTGCCAGGGGCTCAT
>JAAUXT010108680.1_pt1 | contig 12466 bp, 11 predicted proteins | sample 7278171 | NCBI WGS metagenome assembly JAAUXT01 (sample SAMN14350112, study PRJNA611818) | marine sediment metagenome | isolation source: surface marine sediment (1.8m) | place: French Polynesia: Moorea | collected 2018-08
CGCTTCGACAGCGCCTGGCTGTGGGCCTGGTGTCGGGTGCTGTTCTCCGCCGTTCCTTTCCAGGTCATGGGTTTACAGGCGCGCGGATTGTTGAGCGGGGGTACGGGAGCCCTGTTCAAACGTCGGCTCCTCCACGGGGTACTGCAGCTCGATCCGGAAGAGATTCGCCATCAGGGCGTCGGGCAGTTCCTGGGCCGGGTGCTGGAGTCGGAGTCCGTGGAGATGCTAGCCCTGAGTGGTGGCTTCGCTGCCGTCACGGCGATCGTCCAGTTGATCCTGGCAACGGTGGTACTCGCCCACGGCGTCAGCGGCTGGCTACACGTGACACTGCTCTGGTTCTGGTTGGCTTTCATGCTGGTCTCGGGCTGGCGTTACTTTCTGCGCAGCCGGGATTGGCGCCGCGCTCATCGGCACATGATCAACGGGCTGGTGGAACGGATGGTGGGGCATCGCACCCGCTTGGCCCAGGAATCACCCCGTCATTGGCATCGGGAAGAGGATCAGGTGCTGGCCGGTTACGCCCGGCTTTCCCGGCGACTCGATGCCCTCGAAGCGCGCTTGGATACCGTTATCGGCCGCGGCTGGCTGTTGCTGGGGCTTGGTGGTCTCGCCTATCCGCTGATCGCCGCTTCCGTGGCGCCGGCCGCCCTGGCCATCAGCCTGGGCGGGATCATGCTCGCCTACCGGGCTTTCGACGATCTCGTCAAGGGCACCCGCAGCATCGTCGGCGTCGTCATTGCCTGGAAGCAGGTGGGACCCCTTTTTCAAGCTGCCGCCCGGACCCAGCAGATGCATGGGAATGTGATCCCGCCCATGGAACCCGGGGTTGCAGTGGCAAAGGGGGCACCAGCGGTCCATCCGCCACAGCCCAGCGGGGGGGAGTGGCTCATGGCGAGGGATTTGTTTTTCGGTTATCGGCAATATGGCGAGCCTGTGCTGCGAGGCTGTAATCTGCGCATCGCCCCCGGCGACCGGTTACTGTTGGAGGGGTCCTCGGGGGCCGGCAAATCCACCCTGGCCGCAATCCTTACGGGCCTGAGAGCGCCCATGTCCGGGCTGCTGATGCTCCATGGGCTGGACCGCCAGACCCTCGGCACCCTGGCCTGGCGGCGGCGCATCGTCGGCGTACCCCAGTTCCACGAGAATCACGTGCTCACCGAGACCTTTGCCTTCAATCTGCTGTTCGGGCGTCATTGGCCACCCACGGCCGGGGATCTAGTCGAAGCCGAGCAGCTCTGTCATGAGCTGGGGCTGGGCGATTTGCTGGAGCGGATGCCATCGGGGCTGCAGCAGATGGTCGGGGAGTCCGGCTGGCGGCTGTCCCACGGGGAACGCAGCCGCCTGTTCGTGGCCCGCGCCCTGCTGCAAAGGGCCGATATCGTGGTATTGGACGAGAGCTTCGCCGCGCTGGATCCCGAGAACCTGCAGCGGGTATTGCGGTGCGTGCTTCGGCGGGTACCCACGTTACTGGTGATTGCGCACCCATAGTGCCGAAGCGCTTCAACCGATACCTGGAGTGTTGCTCTCTTCGGGCGTCAGGGTTTGGAAGCTGTGGGGGTGGTGGAGATCGAAGGACTCGACGTGCTGGAGGTGCGCCGGATCGTACCCCTGCATCATGATTTCCTTCTTGAGCCGAGCAAATCCGGCATCATCTTTGGCACGCACGCCGACGGCCTCGTTGTTCAGGGCGAGGTCCATGACGATCTTGGCCCCATGGCAGTTTTCGCCGAAGGCGTGACGGTCGTCGCTGTAGTACTGCGACAGCAGCAACAAGCGGGTACCCAGAAAGAGGGCCTCGGACACGTCGTGGGTGATGAAGAACACTGTCATTCCGATCTGCTCCCACAGTTCGATCAGGAACAACTGGAGGTCTTCTCGGGTGGATGGGTCGAGAGCCCCAAACGGCTCGTCCATCAGGAGGATGCTGGGTTTGGTGATCAGCGACTGCACGATGGCCACCCGCTGCTGCATCCCTCCGGATAGTTCATGGGGGTATTTGTGGATGGACTCGTCCAGACGCACCCGCAGGAGAAATTCCTTGGCTTGCTCTTCGGCGGCGGCTCGTCCGGCTCGCCAGTTCGACGAGGCCATTTTCAGCCCGAGGGTCACGTTGTCCAGGACCGAGAGGTGTGGGAACAGCGAGTAGCGCTGATAGACGACGCCCCGACGAGGATCGGCGAAACCGGCGGGATCGCCATGGATTTCGATACGACCGGAATCGGGTTCCTCCTGTCCCAGGATCAGCCGCAGAAGGGTGGACTTACCGCAGCCGGACGGCCCCAGGACGATACAGAACTCCCCGGCGGCGACCGAGATGTCCACGTTGTCGAGGATCATCTTGCCGCCATAGCTCTTGTAGAGGTCTTCGATGTACAGGTGTGGGGTCATTTCAGGATTCCTGCTCTTGGGTCGCAGCGTACCATGGGAACAATAGCCGCAGGGTCTTGCGGAGACCGAAGTCCATGATGAACCCGGTGAGTGTGATGACCATCACGTAGGGGATGATCAGGTCCATCGCCATGTAGCGGCGGACCAGGAAGATGCGATACCCGAGCCCGGCTTTGGCGGCGATGGCCTCGGCGGCGATCAGGAACAGCCACGCCGGTCCCATGTTGAGGCGGATCGTGTTGATCAGTCGGGGCAGCACCTGCGGGAGAATGATCCGGTAGGTCACGGCGAACTGCGACGCCCCCAGGGTGAGCCCTTTGATGATCTGCTCGAATGGGATCGCCTTCGTGTAGAGGTAGATGTCTCGGGTAATCAACCAGACCGTCCCGAAGAAGATCAGGGCGATCTTACCAACCTCACCGGCACCGAACACGATCAACAGAATCGGTAGGATCGCCAGGGGTGGGATGATCGACACGAACGTCACGAAGGGCACCGAGAGCCGACGGAACCCCGGATAGAGACCCGCATTGAGACCCAGGAAAAGACCCACGACGGAAGCCAACCCGATGCCCGCCAGGAGCCGCCACATCGACGATATCCAGTCGTTCCACAGAAGGTACGTCCCCTTCCGTTTGTCCGGGACGAAGGCGGCTTCATAGAAGGAATCCCACATCGACGCCAAGGACGGCATGAGTTTGTCCGAGGGGTTCTCGGTGAGACGGATGTCCGATCCCACCATATAGGCTGTGATGATGAGGACGAAAGGAACAATGGCGAGGAGGGTACCGAGACTCACCAATGTGGTGTTCGCAACCTTAAGCCCGTGACGATCAGGGTTGGCATTGAACCCGATGAATTTCGGTGCTGGCATGGTCAACCTCTTTCCCTCGGAGGGGTGCTTGGGAGCGATTGCCCTCAGGCGTTTCCGTTATTTCTGGGCCGACCAGATCATGTTGATGTTCTTGCGGTTGCCCATCACGAATTTATCCGGGAAGGCGATGCCCACGTCGTCCACGCCCTTGCCGTTATAGAGGCCATGGTCGAAACTGAAGCGACGCACCCAGTCCATGGTCTCCTTGAGGTTCGACGACTTCACGAAGGCATCGGCTTCGTCGGCGGTCCAGAAAAACTGGGTGGTCTTCATCTGGGCGGTGAATTCGCTGGCGGTTTTGGCACCGGACTGCTTCGCCAGAGCCTCGATGAGGTCTTTGTCACCGTCCTTGAGCTTCGCCATGGCCTCGAACCACGCCCCACGCAGGGCTTGTTTGGCACAATCGGCCATGTTCGCCTTCACGACCAGGGCGTCGATGATCTCGCCCTCGATGCCCGAGGAGGTGAACAGCACATTGGCCTTCGGATCGGCCTGCGTGACCTGCATCGCAATCGGGTTCCAGGTCACGATGGTCGTGTCGGGCGTGCTGAGGAATATCGCTCCGATGTCGGCGTCGGAGACGTTGATGACCTCGATGTCCTTTTCGGACATGCCGTTCATGTCCAGGGCTCGGGCCAGCATGTAGTGGGACACGCTGAGTTCGACCAGATAGACGGTTTTGCCCTTGAGATCCTTGACGGATTTCACGGACGGGTCGTTGGTGATCAGGGCGTCGTTGCCGTGGCTGGTATCGCCCACGATGAGCATTTCGGATTTCACGCCGCCCACGGCGGGAATAGTGAGAGCATCCATGTTGGTCGCCGTCACGCCGTCGTATTCGCCGCCTGTGTAGAGGTTGATCGAGCCGATGTAGTCGTTCAGCATGTCGATCTCGACCGACGAACCGGCCCCGCAGGTCTGAGCGATATGCTTGTTGGCAAGGCCGCTGGCGGCGATGTCACCCCAGAGTTCCCAGCCCGTGTAGTGGGTCCAGGCGATCTTTACGTTTTCGGCGGCCACGGCCGGGAGCGCGATCAGCGAGACCGCCAGAGCGGTCAAGGTGTGTCGGATGATACGCATCGTTTCGGTTTCCCTTTCTCGATGTTGATCTTACTGACCCATGTCGGCCATGGAGGCGGCTTCCATCGCCTGCTTGAGTTCGGCTTCCAGTTCTTCGAGCTTGACGTTTTCCTCGACACGCCGCTGAGCGGCTTCCTCATAGATACGCATCCGCTCCTGGAGCGTCTCGATCATGGATTTCTGGGACGACTCGATGGCTTCGAGATCGAAGATGCCACGCTCAACCTGCTTCTGGACCTCCACGGTGGCCTTCTCGGTGGCCTTGGCAGTATCAACAAGCACTTGATTGGTGAAATCGGCGGCATTGGCGAGGTCCCGTGCGGCCTTCTTGGTACGGTTGGCCGCCACCAGAGTGGCGAAGTTCTGCTTCCACGCCGGGACCGCCGTTTGGATGGTCTCCCTGGTTTGTTCAATGGCGTTGATATCGGCATCCTGGAGAGTTCGAATTCGCGGCAGGCCGATGAATGTCAGCATGCGAGATTTCTTGAGCGTGTTGATCTTACGTTCGACCCGCATGCGGAAGCTCTGGAGATCGCTGACCCTCTGGGAGGCCATATCATCCCCGGTGGCGGCCTGAGCCCGGGCCTCGGGGATTAGTTTCTCGTCGAGTTCGACGAGTATCTCCTCGGCGGCCTGCGTGTACAGCTTGACCTCCTCGAAGGAATTCACGGCGGCCTCGAACATCCGGTCGAACATCACGATGTCCTTCATGAGGACGCCGATGTTTTTCTCCAGGTTCACCACGATGGTGTCGATCTGGCTCTCCAGGGTCTCGTACCGCTGAAGGGCCTTGGTGACCGGTCCTAGCGCCTTGGCAAACGTCTTTGCGAACCAACCCGGCTCTTTGCCGTTCTGGAGATCGGACAGGTTAAACCCACGAATGACCAGAACCATCTCGTTGAGTTGGCTACTGATTTCACCGCCGATGTCCTTGTTGCGGACCTTCTCGATCATCTGCTCGGAGACCTTCGTCAACTCGGATTGGGCCTTCGTTCCGAAGTTTATGACGCTGGCGACATCGCCGATCCTCATCTCGGATCTCCTCCGATCGAGGCGGCGACGAATGTTCGGGTCCTCGACGGACACCGTTTCCGTGGTCGGCACGAGGACTCCCCGGCTAACGGGATTGGCCGGGTTGGAAATTCCGGTTTCGGTGGTCTGTGTGGTCGTGGTCATGGTATTTGGGTTTCCCTTATACACCTTCGTTGGCAATGCGCCGGTTGAGAACTTCGATTTCCACGTCGAGGTCCAGTTCATCGTCCTTCATCAGGGCATCATACTGGTCGCGGAACGTCTTGATCATCCGCGTGAGAAGCTCGCGATACTGTTCTTCAAGCTTCGCCTCGTGGCTGAGCTTGTGGACTTCAGCGTACTTGACGCTGACGTTGACGACACCCTCCATGTATACCGTGAGGAACTTGCGTGCCCGACGAATATCTCTGGTGTCCCTCCGAAGAAGACCCACGATGTCATGGCCGATTCGGACGATCTCGTGGAGCATCTCCGTCAATTCGGGACAGGGGATGTCTTTGTTGGCGTCGTCGAGTTGCTTGAGGGTTCTCTCGGCAGACAGGATGACTTGGTGGGCCTGTTCGGGTGTCATCCCACCGGCGGCGTCGAAAAGCTCCGACAGTGACAGGTCGGTCCCGATGGCCAGCCGGTAGCCCAGCCAGATCAGACCGCCGCACAAGGCGGCCGTCCAGAACGCGTAGTGGGCTCCATAGAACGCAGTCAGGAACACCACCGACGACAGCACTCCGTTACCGATTTCCCGGTAGGGGACGACAGAGTACCGCATCACTGTTTCTCCAGAACGATTTCGCTTCGCGAAAGACGACGCCGGTAAGCGGAATCCGCTTCTCCATCCTTCTTCTCCAGCGGGGCAGCTCCACCGGCTCCGGCGGTGGTGATGCGATTGTCGGCGACCCCCATATCGGCCAATGCTTCCTTGACCGTCACAGCCCGGCGCTCACTGAGCGTGATATTGGCCTGTCGGTCCCCGCCGGTCTCGGTGTGACCGGTCACGTGAGCGACCCAATCGGGATCGCCCTTCATGATCGATGCGACCTTCTGGAGCATACCATCGGCATCCTCACTCAGCCGGGTCCCACGGGTGAAGTCCACCACAAAGGTCTGGTGGGAGACCGAGGTGGTTATAAAGGCATCGTAGGCGACGACTCCCATGACCACCAAGAGGATGATCGCTCCGACCGATTTACGGACGAGGGTTCCCATCGCTTAGTTGTCCTCCTGGAACTCGGTGATGTCGAAGATTTCCTGCTCGGCCAGCACGGCCGTCAGGCCCCTGGTGAGTTCCTCCGGGTTCATGGCATTGTAGTAAATGGTCAGACCGGGTTTGTTCAAGTCGTGACCCTCGCCGACGCAGAACCCGATGGTCTGCACCAACACGGGCGTGGGAAAAACCGATTCCAGCTTGATGGTGTCACTGGATTCGCCGTCCGTGATCACGACGATGTTGTATTCGCCGTAACCGGCTTGACGTTGTGCCTGAGCCGCCAGCTTCCCGAATGCCTCGGAAATCGATGCACCGAGCGGGGTACCGCCGCCGGGGCGGGCCTTGTTGATCGCATCCAAGACCGCTCGACGGTTGTTCTCGCCTCGACCCAGCGCAACCCGTTCACCCGTCTTGTGGGTGTCGAAGATAAACAGCCCGAGATTGGCCTCGTTCGGGATGGTGTTGATGAATGTGGTGAGAGCCTCCTTGGCGGCATGCATCCGACCCTTGCCGTTCGAGCAACTCGCCGTCTGCATGGAGGCGGAGCCGTCGAGGACCAAGTAGTAGTTCTTGGCCAGCATGCCCCGGGTATCGACGTTGACATCACCGTTGCCAATCCCCCATCGGGCGGCGCCCTTGATCCAGTCGAAGGCAGCAGCCGTCACCTGCTCGATTTGCTTGGGCGTCTTGGGGACCGAGGACTGCTGACTGCTATCGTCGCACGCAGCGACCAAGAGGACGCATGCAAACAGAATAGCTAGCTTTATCATCGGATACCCCCCTTAGTCCATCGGTACAAAGGCGTTGGCCTCGGCCTCGACGTTCACCAGGCGGAACTCGACGCGCATGTTGGAGAGCCATTGCTGCTTGTTCTTGGGGTAGCAGGGCAGGTTCTGCATGCCGCTGGGGGTGTCGATGTTGCACATACCCGTCTTGGGCTTGGAGTACCCGAGCCCCGTCGTGACGAACTGCGAGGGGTCCATAATTTGGCCTTTATCTTCGGCGAACGACAGGATCGCATCACGAACGGACTGGGCTCGGCTCACCGAGAGGTTCCTCGCTGCCTGCACTTTCCGCTTGGCGGCGATCCCGTTGAGTTGCCCCTTCTTGATCTGGCGGACGTAGCCCGAAGGATCGGCGTGACCATCCACGGTGATCACAGCACCGCCGTAGGTAGCGGCAAGTGCGATCACCTTGTTGAACTGGCCCGTATACATCTCGGGAGAGAATTCCTTCTGGTTCGGTTTGAAGAAAATCTCGAACGAGATCAGTGTGCCTTCCTCGATGGTGCCCTGTTCGTGCATACCCGCGACGACCCGCTGGGTGACAGCGGTGTCGAAGCGTTGCTCTGGCGCGCCGCCGCCGCGGGTCCCGGTGATGGCCTCCCAGTCCCAATCGGCACGGCTCAGGCGGTACTTCGCCGAAAGCTGCCCGATTCCACGGAGGAAGTTCTGCACCTCGGTGGACATCGGGGAGAACCCGCGGAGGTAGTTGAAATCGGTGAAGAAACGGAGGTTACCTCGGCGACCGGTGGTCTCAGCGTCCATCCACAAAGCCTCGGCGTCGGCGGTGGCCCCCTTGTCGTCGAGCAGGATTTCCGCCGACAACTTCATGAGCTCTTTCCAGTCACGGCCCTTGTTGCGAGCCTTGGCGCGAACTTGCTCTTCCGACTCCAGCAGGCCTTGGACGATCTTGGCGACAACCTGCTTGTTGGCATCGTAGAAATCCTTGCGCACGAAGTACATGTCAGTGATGATCCGGTTGGCGGATTTCGTGGACAGAAGGATGCGGGCGCCACGGATCGATCCCTCGGAGCCAGTGCCGATGTTGCCGTCGCTGGTCAGGACGAGGGCATCGGGGATGATCACCATGGCAGCGTCGATGGACCCGTCGCTCCTCATGGCCTCGGCCGGGGAATTCGCCGATCCCGTCAGGTCCTTGACCCACTTGATGGTCACATCATCCGGGGTGAGCCCGGCATCAGTGAGTACCTTCATGAGGTAATCGACATGCGGGCCGTAGCGCTGGAGCACGATGGTCTTGCCCCGCAGGTCGGAGGGCTGCCGAATACCGCCCCGAACCACCATGGCGTCGCCACCGGCGGAATAGGAGTGCTGGTACACCGCAACCATCTTGGTCCGGCGGTCCTGCTCGGTGACATCGGCGGCCATCGCAGCCATACCGAGGGTTGCACGCAGAAAGGGCGATTTGCAGGACATGTAGTCTCGCACCTGATTCGCAAACACGTCTTCCCGCTTGAGGGTGACCTTCAGGCCCTTACCGGCGAAAATCGACCCGGATCGGGTACGTTTTCCGCCGTTGGCATGAATGGTCACCTCGTCGGCGCCCCAGGTGATGAGGGGCATGGTGATGTCGGACCCACCCCGACAATCCCGGACTCCTTGGCGAACTTCGGCGGCGAGGGGCGAGTTGTCCAGGTAAGATGCGGCCTGGGCAGTCGAAAACAACAGTAGGAGAGCCCCCAGAAACGCTGCGATGTTCCTCATCGGTTGTTACTCCCGTTTGGATTGCGTTCGCATCGATATATGTGAAAACAATATTGATGTCAATCTTTAAAAAGTTCGATTATTCGAACTCGGGCGCGATGATAATGAGTAATTTGGCCAACGTAAAGGAGTTCCTTTTACCCTAGAGTAAGTATAGGTGCTCGAACTCCTCCCTGATGTTCAATTTCGGCAAAAAGTCTAGCCACCATTTCCTTGAGTGCTATATTGATTTTACTGGTGTCTTGTGAAGGTGAACGGGGCTTAAATACCGAGACTTGGCAATTACCAGTACAACTAGTCTTGAATTTCAAGAAGTTCCAATTACTATGATCGGTGGAGGAATTCGACATGGTTAGCAAGCTGAAAACATCTTCTATGTCCCATGGCGGTAAAGCAAAATCTCCGATCTTGCGCGTCAAGACCGGCATACGCGCGGGTGGGATGCGAGATTTTTATCAGGGATGGGGAGAGAGGACCGAGGGCTTCAACGAGAGGGACCGGCAAAATCAGCGTGGGTTCTGAAACCCACAGACTGACATTTACTACAACAACCGTTTAATATAGTCACGGAATTGAACCGGCGCGACCAAAGGTCGCTGCCGGTTTTCGGTGTTAACCATAAAAACCACCGCGTAAGTCCCAGAAACAGCGTTCGCCCCCAATCATGAAACCCAGGCAGCGGCTCAGGTGGGCGCAATGGATAGACAAAATGCGGCTAGAGGGGCTGGTTCCGCAGACCCGGGTAACCAAACTGATCCAATGTTTAGTGATCTGGTACCGAGACCTTGTACACTTGATTAGGCAGCGCATGGGTAAACATGCGAGCCATGGAACAGTTTAGAGCACCAACGATGAGAGAAACACGCTACCAACCCGTTCTGGTATTTGCCATTGTACTGCTGCTTTCCGGATGTGGGCTTCTGGGTCCCAAACGAATGGTACCGGATCGCTTCAATTACAGCGAAGCCATTGGTCAATCGGTACGAGATCAAATGCTGTTGAATATCGTACGAACTCGCTATATGGAAACGCCGGTGTTTTTGGCCGTCAGTTCCGTGGTGAACCAGTACGGTTTGACCGGTGGCATTAGCGGAACCTTGATCCGAGAAAGACCGGACTCCCCCGGCGTAGACATTGATACAAACATCGGTGAGCTGAATCTGCAATATTCAGAGCGCCCGACCGTTACTTACGTTCCCATCGGGGGCCAAGAATTCTCTTCACATCTACTCTCGCGTGTTCCGCCGGAAGTGTTCTTCGCCGCGGCTCAGTCAGGCTTGCCGGTCGACGTCTTAATGCGACTCGGCGTGAGGCGACTGGGAAAAGTGGAAAATGCGTCATTTGGTAAATTGTCCCTCGGACGGGCTGGAGACGATTTCGATAAACTCGAAAACTTTACTAAAGTGGTTGATCTATTCATTCGACTTGTTGATGCGAAGGTTATCGAAGTTCAAAAGGGCGACGTAGATCCCGAAACTGATGAAGGTGAAGAGGACTTTGAGCGTTTTTTGGTAATTGCTGATAAGGTTCCCCGGGATATGCGTCCACTGCTCGCAGAGTTCCGACGGCTTGTCGGGCTTTCAACCGATCACAACCGATATCGAATAACAAGCCGGGTCGCCAACATAGGGGACGATGAGATGACGGTCCAAACCCGTTCCGTCATGGCGATAATCGAATTTGTCTCGAGAGGCGTTGAAGTTCCTGTGGAGCATCTCGAACAGGGGCGAGTAGACCGATTCGGCATTCAGTCCGCACCAACGGGAGCGGCGCAGCAGCTGTTTCCCTTTAGAATGTATGCAAGTCCAAACCGTCCGAGAAATGCCTATGCCGCGGTACGTTTTAAGCGCTACTGGTACTCTATTGAGCGAAACGACACTATCAGTAAACGGGCCTTGAACGTCCTGATCATCCTGTACCAGCTCAGGGCTCCTGCTACCGAAGGTGCTGGTCCTATCTTGACTATTCCAACCAGTTGATGGGTAGGGAAGCGGGTATATCCAATAAATCCCCTCCAAAAAGTCGTTCTCGGACACTGAATGCCCGCACCTTTCGCCAATACCCTGCGCTCGCTCAGCGCTGACCGTTTTCGTGGCTCGTTGATCGGACTCGGGGTTGCCCTGATCCTTCTGCTAGCCTGGGGTAGCTGGTTTGTCATCGCCCGGATAACGGTTTTTGAAATCAGTGCTTCAGCGGTGGTGACGGAGGACGGTTTCGTTATCGCCGACTTTCCGGCGGCCAAAGTCGAACGTATCCGCCGAGGGCAGGCGGGCTGGCTGTATCCCGGGCCGGACGGTACCAAACAGCCCGTCGGTGTGCCCGCGGTGGTGACCGACATTATCGGATCGCGTGTGGCCGAACCGGCTCGGGTCAAGCTTTTCCCGGTACTCGACAAGGATCTGAGCGAGATCTTGCCCGAGGGTCGAAAGGTCCGGGTGGAGATCGAGGTGGAGTCCGTCTCGCCGGCAGCGCTGGTCCTGAGAACGTCGGGGATTTCGGTGGATACCCCGGGCGTTGGCCTGAGTCCACGGCCAAAACAGGGCCATTGAATCGATGCTGTTGGATGCCTTCGCCGATAATCGACGATTTCTGGCCCCGGAAAGCATACAAACCTCGGCCATGGACTGTGGTCCGGCATCCCTCAAATGCATGTTGGAGGGATTCGGTGTTTCCGTGAGCTACGGCCGGCTGCGGGAAGCCTGCCAGACCGATGTCGACGGTACGTCCATCGACACCCTGGAAGAAGTCGCATGGCAACTGGGACTGGACTCGGCCCAGATGATGATGCCGGCGGACCACCTTTTATTACCCGAGGCCCAATCGTTACCGGCGCTCGTGGTCACCCGATTGCCGGACGGTGCCACCCACTTCGTGGTGGTCTGGGGAGTCCACGGCCGTTGGGTCCAGATCATGGACCCGGCCTCCGGCCGACGCTGGGTGAGCCGCCGGCGGTTTCTCGGCGAACTCTATACCCACCACCAACCCGTTGATGCCAGCGATTGGCGCGAATGGGCGGCATCCGAGGGTTTTTGCCAGCCGCTGCGGCAGCGCTTGATGCGCCTCGAGCTCGCCGACACGGCCATCAACCGGCTTCTGGACAGTGCCCTGGAGGACCCTGGTTGGCACGCCCTGGCGACCCTGGATGCGGCGACCCGCATGGTGGATGCGTTGGTACGGGCCGGCGGACTGATGGCTGGCAAGGAAGCCGAATCGGTGCTGGTGCGTATGGGCACCGCGGATCTCGCGTCCGCGCAGGATTTGATCCCGCCCCAGTACTGGTCGGTGCAGATAATGCCGTCCGCTGGGGATGGTGGAGAGATGCTGCTGTTCAAGGGCGTTGTGTTGATTCAGGCCTTTGGGCTGCGCGAGGGGGGCATAGAG
>JAAUXT010002853.1_pt1 | contig 12465 bp, 8 predicted proteins | sample 7278171 | NCBI WGS metagenome assembly JAAUXT01 (sample SAMN14350112, study PRJNA611818) | marine sediment metagenome | isolation source: surface marine sediment (1.8m) | place: French Polynesia: Moorea | collected 2018-08
ATTTCTTGGTTGGTACTACTGAACTGGATGGTGTCTCATCAGTTCTTTTCCGTGCAGCCATGATGGTGGATGAAGTTTGAAAAAGCAGCGGGAAAAAGCAACGTCAAAAAAGGAGCACCTGTCATGACATCGCGGGTCCTTGGATACCATCCAGTCGCGTTGTCAGTGTATCTTCCCGCCCGATGCTCATACAGTCGCACCCAGACAGTCGGGCCCATCCAGTCGCAGTCGCCTGGTGTGCTCCGAGCCTCACGGATCTTTGTCTCTTGTAATACGTGTGGATCCCCGGTTCAATTTTTTTTTGTCCAGAACAAACCAAGAGTTTATCACAGTACGTACTCGCGCTCTTTTGCGTGAGATTTGTTCAAACTTGACTGGGGACCTGGAGTTGAAAGTTTCAGTTGCATGTTCCGTCAGTTATGCAGTCCTCAGGGTAACTGAAGCTGTCGAGTGTCTCTGTACCAAGACTTGCAACAAGAATTTGTGCATATCAATCCTTTGCAAACAACAGCTGAAAGGCCTTCAGAAATATTCTCACGATTTGAACATTTAGGAAACATTCGTAGTCTGGTCATGCACGTAGGTTTCTAGCAAGAGGGAGGCAGCGTGTAGGTTTATCCCAACCCTCCATCCCTCTGGACATCCCTACTCTTGATGTTGATTTGTGTAACCCACGACATTTCCCCTCCTGACCTCTCAAAGTCCCCCGTGTCCAACCCTGTTGACCTCCTTCCTGGACCTCTGCCCCTGATTCCCTGACCTGTCCACTCCCGACTTGTCCCCGTGACTTGCCCCAAGCATTCTCCATCTTCACTTCCCTCTTCGTAACCTAATGGCCTGCTCTCCCTCCTGATCTGGAGTACCATGGACCTTTCCCTCTCCTGAAGGAGAGGGCTCAACATCAGCTTTCGCGCAAAACTGAAAATGCGTACCGCAGAATTGGTTGGGAGGGTAAACAAACTAGTTTTGGGGGTAATGCTGGAAGGAGCCTGAACCGCTGGACTGTCCACTCCTGGATCTGCCCCTGCTGCCTGTTCCCCAACACCAAAGGTGATCCCGTGAGAAACTGTCATCTGTTGTTGGCCACACATGTCTCAGGACAGACATTTATCAGGTGGATGTTCATCCGCCGCAGAGAGACAAAACCACAACAACCCAAGCATGCACCAGGCGAAACGATAGGCACAATGTCAATGGCTTGCGATCGCTTGCGACTCATTTGCACAAGTGCCAAAATTGGAGAGATAGTCTGGAACGTTTTCTCTGAGGAACAGGAACGAAATCCCCACGATTCCTTATCTGAGGCTTGGATGGTCTTTCGGACTCACGCAATTTCCGCAAGGCGTTCGCAAATAAATACAGTTAATTGCTGGTGAAGTGCAATCCATGTTCAGTGCGAAACGATGCCAGAAGCACTGGCTGCACACTAAAGCTGCCCGATAGGCGTTGCAGATGGCCAGGCATCCTCGAACAGTCTCGACTTGAATGTGTGATGGCGCTGGGGCAAAATTCGACTTCAGCAGTCCATCTTCACGCAAACACTTCGATTGCGCAAGATGCGCAACTTCTTTTGCTGTACAGAGTGGCAGTGGGATTGGAAAAGTACTATCTGCCAACAATTTGCATTGTGGGATTCATCGGCAACGTGATGTCTTTGATAGTTTTGCTTCAGCGTCACAATAGAAGATTGTCGTGTTGCCTGTATTTAGGAGGATTAGCTGTGAATGACAATTTGATCATCTACATCGCCATGCACTACTGGACTGTTATGTCGTTGCACGTTGGAACTCTGTCCGATTTTCAGTGTCAATGGATAGCATACATCTTTCACGTGAGTACTCGTACTTTCACACAAAAGGCTTGGACACCAAGGAGCCAGACTTTTTCGTCATTTGCAGATTGTATTGGGGTGGGCGGGGGCATTGCCTCAGAACGAGAGGACCTGTCTCGTTTCAGTCGTGCTCCGCCAACAGTTCGCTCGTCACGACGGCGGTGACGGTCGAGCGCTTCCTCGCCGTCAAGATGCCCCTACGCTCGCGCAAATGGAGAACCCCGACCAAGGCCAAAATCATCATTGGCTGTGTGTGCGCCACGGCTTTTGTCTTCAACATACCGTTCTTGTTCACTGCGAAAATGACACCTTTCTCCTGTGTGGCGATGGCCTACAAAAATACGTTCACTCGGGTAAAATGTTACCTTGCTTCGTTTTCGAATATTGGTTTGAATGGCTTGTTTTCGCAAACATGACCACACGAACAGAATTAGCCTTCACGCCTTGGGGATCCTTTCGAGCACAAGTGGAAGAAAGCTTTCTCGATCAGACTGAAGCCAGTTGCAGTGTCACACTCGTACGAGGTAATCAATCAAACCTCTGCCCTGGTTTATCGGTACTCGTGAAGACTGGGCTGCAGAAGCTCCGAAACGGTTCTGTGACCTTCTGTTGGTGCACGCAAATGTCCCGGCCAGTTTTACTCCAACCATCCTACTGAAGCACAGCAACAACCACTTAAGACAAAGTTCTGGCTGTGCTGCAGCTGCCTTACGCTCGTTGTTCTGATGGAAGGAACTGTTCGAATTGCGATTTTCACCCTTCACATCAAATCTAAGTGGGGTGGGTTTTGAGTCAACCCAAGTGCATAACCAATGAACCCGGACTGCAGAATGACCGGTGTCCCTTCAAAAAGGGGGGACTCGGTCTCACTTGGATGTGTTTATGTTCCTTACCAAAATTGTGAAGATTTTCCCTTTCATTCCTGGGGAACTTGCACAGGATGACATTTTTTGCTTGCAGACAGTTTCGTGGAGCATTTTGATTGTCAATGGTGCTGTTCCGTGTCTACTTCTGGTGGTGTTCAATGTCACCATCATTCGGGCCATTCTCGAGCACAAGAGGATGTCTCTCGCCTCCAGAATTACTCATAAGTCCTGTCATTCCACCGAAGACAGCGTCGGTCCCTCTGAGGTAAAGCATTTTCCGTTGGTGTGAGCTTTCACATTGCAACAGTAGCCATCTCGAGCTGTTTCCTCCTCAAACGCCCCGTCACCGGGGAAATTCGTCGTCCACTGGCGCCGTGATTGTCGGAAATGAGCAAACCTGACGGAACTACACGCGCAGACACCAGCAATGGAGAAAAGGAAAAAAGAAAACTTTGTGAAGAAGCGAGGAAAAAATGGAGTTGACGCTTTCTCAAGAACAAGATTCCGGTGCGGGAGGAGTTGTGACTGGATTCACAGTGGGTCCACAAATCCTTGCTTAGTTCAGTGCAGCCAGTGTGTTTTCCCGCGGAGAAGCAGTTTGAGAACAAGCGCCCAAGGCCTTGCTCAGACATGCATGCACGAGTGGATTCGGTGTCCGTGGTTGTGGCGACCAACACGCTCTTTTGGGATCACTTTCACTCAGACTTGAAAACGATATGTTTCTGACGACTCAAGTTTTATGGGAGGGGCAAAATCAGGGGAAGGGCTCCCTCTGCACCCGCTGGTGGTTTCCGTTTTGTTCTTTTCACAGGTTTCGGTGGTTCTCAGAAGACAGACAAGGAACACGATCAAGATTCCGATGGAATCTTCATGTTCTCATCGCTCAGGCAGACTGAGTCAAACAGAAGTGCAGATGTCCATTATGTTGGTGGCCGTAACAGTAACCTTCCTCATACTCACCCTGCCGCAGTATGTGAGGCATGTGGTCTTCACTTTCGTCCATTTCAACCAAACAGCCGAGAGGATTGCACTGTCTGCATTCCTGTACCACAGCTCTCAGAAGCTGTACGTCACCAATTCTTGTGTCAACTTCATCCTCTACTCAGCAACAGGTGAGTTTTGTCACATCGATATCTTTTGTTTGGTGCTCTGGGGAGTTTTCATGCACACTTTGAAGTCCACACAGGACACAACAGGTCATTGAGGAACACAAGCGCGACATCTTCTATAAAACCAGAATTTTGGATGAAAGATGTGAAATGCAGTTTGTGCCATTTTTATTTGTTTATTTATTTGTTTTATTTTGCAGGGACCAAGTTTCGCAGAGACGTGCGAACTGTGTGCGGATGGTTAATCAACGCTTGTAGTCGCTGGCATCGGACAAAACCTTCACAAGACCGGGAGAACGCTGGCAGAACCAGAACAGACCCTCTCAGATACATCGACCCCAGATGAGACGATGCAGTGAAGTTTTAAGCTCCGCTCCCTTGTGAGCAACCTGTGCACGAGCCAGAGCACCTCGCACTCGTGTTGTAGTCGATCTGTGCGCAGCTTGTTGACCGATAAAAAACGCGTTTCCTCGCTTTTGGACCAGCATCATGATACAGAATCCTTGCTCCCAACCTACAAAAGCCCATTCGAGTCAATTTCATGTTTTGTGCAAATTTCAAAGCAACAACCGGAAAAAAATAGCTTCATGGAGCTCGCGGTGATTTTCGGCTCACCAGGGCAGACTTTTCAATTGTTCTGCCAACGACAAAATTTCGCGATCAGATTGCAAACTGTTTTGTGAAGTTGCCTCGATTTCTTGGAAAAGTAGACATCCAGAGTAAGATTTCGCGGGAAACTCTTGTGTTGTGCAAACAGTCCAGACCACCGTTTGACGTCACTTTCCTATTTTGACGCTCTGACGTTCCCTGTCGCTTTGACGGCGTTGTCATGACCACATCACGACACTTGCGAAGGGCGGAAACACAAGCATGGGTTAAGCTGGAGACTTGGCTGTCTGTGGCATGGGTTCTGTTTGCTGTAAGATAAATGCCAACAATTCATCAAATGGAGAATCAGCAACATGCTCTGAGAATTCTGTTGCGGCTCGAACGGGACCACGGGGAGCATGTCCGAAGGGCAGCATTTCCACAAACTCGACCTCCAGATTGAGAAACGCGCCCGAGGAGGAAGAAGATCGTGGGAAAAGTCAGCCAAAAACATTTTCAAAGGTAGATGTCCCATTCAAACAGAACTTGCTGTTCATTTTCCTGTTTCTTGTTCTGTTTCGATCATAAAATTTTGTACTGTCGTGCGTTCGCATGTTTGCGATGTTACGAACATTTTGCTGAGGGGAAGATGAAACAACATAGAGTCTAATTTAGATCTGACTGTTTTTGCAGAGTTTGACGAACTTCGATCCACAAGACCTGAAACAACTGAGCAATCACTATTTAGACGTAACTGGCCACAAATACACGGAGTCCGAAGTGGGTGAGATGCAGACGGTGCTTTCCAGTATTCAGCATCACAGGTGTGTGTGTGTGTGTGTGTGTGTGTGCGCGCGCGTGTGTGTGTGCGTGTGTGTGCGTGTGTGCGTATGTGTTCTGTTCCTCGCGGCATTATTGTGCATTTCATTCGAGCCCTGTGTGCAGATCTAACAGCTGAAAATCACATCAGCGTCAAAACGCTTGTCGCACTTCTCGTATCTTTTCCAGGCGAGGATCCAGGAGAGCCTGCTTCTGCCCTTCAACGCACGTCATTTTTGAAGAAGGTTCACGTTTGTGCGAAGCACAACTTGACGACACCCGTGACCAAGGTGTGCACACAGTAGCTCCAATTGATGCAGAGGGCGGGGCCCGCCCTGAATCCCGATTGTTGTTCAACTCTTCATCCCAGACTGAAATCTGCTCACACAGGTGGATCCACGATTGGATCAAGAAGCCGAAACCGTGGCAAGAAATGAAGAGAGAGAAGGGATAGAGACGGGAGAGGATTATTTTTGTTCAATTTTGTCGGAGGCTTGACGGGATATTGACCCCGGCCCCTGCCTAATTCACCCCTGATCCCTTTCTCCCAAAGTTCTCTTCGCGTCTTGCTCGTTTGTTCTCGTTGCACCTCTCCCACTTTCGACGGCTCAAGTTGCCAGTCAAGCTCTCAGTTTTTGTTCAGGCGTCCTCTGACATAAGGCAACTTGCGTTTCTGGGTTTGTCTTTTGCAGGTTCATTGGATAAAGGTCAGAAACCGTTCAACTCGGACCACGAAACCGTTCCAAAAGTTTTCTGCCCCAAGCGATCAGTGGATGATTCTTTCATGGAGAAGCATCCTCAAGTCTTCTGATCGGAAATTTGTTCTTTCTTGGCTGGCATGTGAACATCCGAAAATAGAAGCTGTTGGTTTGTGTCCAAATTGAGTTTGGGTCGCTTCTTCCTGGTGGGTTGCGCTTTGTCCGCTCGACAGAACTCTCGGTGCGTCGGACAAACACACACATTGTGTCGCAGCACGATATTTTCCCATTCTGTTTTTCGCGAGATGAACGGAACAACATTGTAGATCTGATTCTCGCGTTCTCCAGACATCGACCTCTGCCAAGGAAAAAATCAAACTCCAAAAAAGAAAATCTTCAGGCTTACGATAGATGGTGTTGAAAACCGCACACGAGAGGTGCAGGGGCACTCGATCCCCACACATGTTGCCCACTACCTACTCTGCAATTGCAAAGTTTGTTTCGAGGAACAAATTCACAAAATTGTAGACCGACACTGATGTGATGACTTGGTGTTCAGGGACAGCAGTGTCATCAAGATCTATGATCTTTTTAATCAAAACAGCAGATTGCAATCTGAAATGCCAGCTCCAGGCCACTTGCGCATCACGCGAAGGGCTGATTAGAACGATGCGCAACACCCACCCGTTGAAAGCGAGTACTGTCTTCATGAATGACCAGGTTCACGACAAACCTTTCAAATCACCGTGTTTGTTGCTTTGCAGACACGCAACTGGCTTTCTTCTTGATTAGAAGTGCATAGAGTACAAAGATCACGCAGACTCTATCGCTCCAAATACAAGAAGCCTTGAAACTGAAAAGCAACCTTGCATGGCCAAAGAAAAACGAAAGATGCATCATGTGCCACAAAGGCGATGCAGCGAAAACGCGGGGCTGCGTGGCTTGTGTGCTCTCCAAAACGATCAGACACAACCACATAATCTGTTGTGGTCAGTCAGCAGTCAGCATCTTGTGCTCAACCGTCAGGGTCTATTGGTCAGTAAGTGGTGTCCAACGGTCAGTGAGTGCCTTGTGGTCAGCAGTCACTGGTCGTTGCGATGCCAAGTTGCACTGCAGTCTCATCGCGTGCCATACATTGTTTCCGCCCCACGCAGCTGGTTCGACGGGATCTGGATTTGGCGCGAAAGTCGTGTTTGCCAGTTCTTGATCCGTTTTATCAAAACTGACACAGAAAGCAAAGGTTAGGAAGTCAATGACAACACCCTATCTTTTAATTGGCGCAATGCTGCAGGGGAAACAAAAGATTGACCTTTGACTTCGTTCTCTCAAAGGAATTACAGTTATTTCATCAACGCGATTTGCTGCACTGCAGCGATTGAATTCGATCCATTTGAAAGTCAAAACGTTTGCCTGTTGCGAATTGTGCGTGCATTTAGTCATGCATGTGATTTCATCCGATGCATGTGCCGCACCGCAGGACGCGAACCAAGGGGCGACTAGATACGGATGAAACATTTCACGAAACACGCACACAAACTGGGTTGTTCTTCAAAATGAATTGATTTGAGAAATCGTTCTCACCAGAAAACAAAATGTGTCATTTTGTCCGGAGGGGGCTGTTGTCTTAAGAGTTATTCTTGAGTGCCCGGGAGACCACACCACTGACTCCAACCTGTCACTACCAATCTGGCCCGTGTTGTTTGCTATTAAACACTCAAACCACTCAAACTTTAGTGGGGTTGTTTTCACTTGGCAAAACTTTAATCATGGGAAGATGTTTTGAACTCCGACTTCGCGGCAAGTGGAGTTCAACGCCCAGAGGCCAAATGAAACATTTGCTGCCCACACACGTAAGAAACACCGCAGACACAAGAAAGGAAAATGCTTCTCATACACGGAAGCCATAGAAAGGAACTTTTTTCACACCGATTTTGAAAAGGAATCCGACTTTCATCGCACTTTACTCGTCGTAATTTACCCTCACTCGCATAACAAGCAGGCGAAGATCAAATCGTCGAGACTAATTGTTCCAAGTTGAAGAAATTGCACAGTTTTGAAACTCAAAGTTTGTAAACATGTCTGCTGTGTGAAACGTTCTGCTGAAAGTCAGGAAAATCTACCAAAGCGGACGGATTGAGCACAAAGTCAAGCGGGCGATATGATTTCAATGTGATGGTAACACGATCGGAGTTTGGATGTGGAGCGAAGCGCACAGGTTTTCAGCTGGTTTCTATCAGACGGCGCAGAAACAGGTGAAGCTGTTGATGGTCTGCCTCGTATCTGCCGCTTTTCATCCGCTCACATTCCGCTGAGAAAATACAAAAGTCAGAACTTCAAACATGAAAAATTGGAAAGGCAGAGATGCCCTTGGGATCTCTGATGAAACCACTTTGCCCAGTTCTCCCACCACGGTGCTTTGTGTGGACGCGGCCACCGGATTTGCAATCTCATCTTCCAAACCACCTGGAGAAACTCAGTGTTGCGCAGCGAGATGCCATCGAGTGATATGTGAAATTAAACCTGAAAATCCCATCTGCAGAAATGGCGAAATGTAGACATGGAACAAAGTGTAGATGTCTGGAAAAGCAGTTTGAAGGTGATGGACGGACAGAAAGGTGCGAGCTTCATATTTTTGCAATGAAGCACAAGAAAAATCGGGCCCGCGTTCCCAGCAGTGTCCGTGAGTTATCATAGCTCACATCGCAACCGCTTTGATGTTCCTGGGATCAAATGAATATCGCGCATTTCTATCTGCTGCCACTGTTTTGTAGAAATTGATTTCAAAGATTCGGATTGATGGCTGAACTGTGAAACAGAGATAAGGCCCCGCGCAAACGACGACACTTGCGAGAAACTGGATAGGCGTCAATTCGACGCGACTATTCTCAAGACGACTCACTGACTGGGATTTTCGAATTCTTGAAGTTTGTAGACAAAACATGTTCTCAAACGACGTCAATGTTGAGTAACACACATCCCAATGTTGTGATGCGGCTTGATATTGATGTCACTTTGTGGTTGTGTGTTTTGTTGCACGATTCATCCGAAAGGAGAATACACGTCCACGGCGCAGAAGTACAGTTTGAGGTGTTGCTGTTGCTGTGTTTTTTCCTGAATGCTAGCAGTCAAATAAATTGGTTGTTGACTTTCCATTCCTCTCGCTGCGTAGAAATATCAATTGACGCCAAAAACACGCAAAGGGTCGACGCCACCACAGGCGCAAGACAAAAAAACTTGACGCTGGTGTCGCTTTTCGTGCATGCCTGGCCTGTATTTCTTCCTGCTGCATGCTTCCAGGATTTTAGATGGTGTACGAATACACTTGCTCTGTCGTTGGAATTTGAATTGAAGCGCAGATGAAATGCTTTTCGCACAAGAATGTTTCTTTCAGGTGAGGTGCAAGAGAAAAACAACATTGAGCATTGAGGTTCGTTTCTGAAAGGTACAGACACCGAGGGCAAAGGTCCTGCAGTTCATCTATCAAGCTGGGAACAATGCCACAACTGGTACACTGGAACCACCTCGCTCAATACATTGGCCCCACGCACCAATAGAAACACTCCTGCATGTGAAAAAATACTTCTTCTGATGACAAAACCTGGGGGGAGGGGGAGGGTGCTGCTCCGAGCAACGAACCCCGAGGACCAAAGCTGAAGCAGACTCTTCATTAGGAACCCATGTGTTGATAACAGCTTTACATTGCCAACTCATTCGATTATTGTTCGAAGATATTGGTGTGCCGAGGAGTGAGAGAAAGAGAATCTTTATTTAATTTGGGTTCATTTATTGGTGCAAATTGTGTTAAAGGTAAATAACATGTTTAGCGAGGAAACAGTTTTTCTTCTTGTAGCGGTTTCATTTCCGGTAATTTGTGCAGCTACCAGACATATCAGTCTCTAATTTGCACACTGTTGCTGGAAATAGGCAAGACAAAAACTGCTTTTTGCAAATCAGGCGAAAGTGCAGTGGGCCACCAGTCGAGAGCCTTTTTCTCGAGAACTGCGGCCTGCCTCAGCTGAAGAAATCCATTGCATAACATGGAGAAAAGAACCTTCCACTTTTGAAAAAGAAGGCCAATTTGCAGCAAATGAATCTGTTGGAAAAACGATGCCCCCAAACTGTGCCAAAAATGCACCATCATGAATTCCTTCTGTGGTTGTGACTTCATTTGGCGTCCCAGGATGAAAACAGTTGAATGACACTGGAATGTCATAAAGTGTGGGTTACCAACGAATTTGCGAAGTGTGTCAGGGCCAATCTCTAATTCCATGCGGGAGCGTACCCTGCATCTCGTATGTCCATGACTCGGATGGTGCTGCGCGCATTCCGCTCAGCCGGGAAATCTGGTGCTTTGAAGTGACACCGCGCTGCAGGTTGAGTTGCGCATCTAGTATCGACAGCTCTCAAACAAGAACTGATCGAAAACTATCGTGTTGTCGAGTTGCTGTTCAGCTGGTGCCTTCAAAATTTAGGCTCCTGTTCATAATGCAATGCAGTTCATGAAAATGACCCAACCCATTGGAATGACCTGGTCCCACTGAGTCAGGAGATTGTAGAATGCGCATGCTTCACGTGAACTACCTTTCTCTCAGGCACAAATGAGGACCACTCGTCTCCAGAAATCGATTCCCGTAACAGCGAGACGTCAAAGGTTGAAGTGAGAACATCTGAAGCTGTTGATGGACCAATCAATCAGTGGCTGTCATTTTGAGGTATATTTAGTATCGTGTATTATCTATCATTAGCAGCACAATAAGAAAATAATAGCCGCAATGATTGACAAATGGCATGCTGTCTCAAACTCTTGAGGCTCCTGGGTATGAGGTTGTTCTGCACAAGTGCAGCAGTTCGACTTGTCAATTCGCAAAAGTTAGCGTTTTTATGGAAGGATATCACGTACCAGTTCCTCCAGGGAAAACTTTAACGGTACGGTTTTCTGGTTGCACAAGAAAACAAGTCCACGTCCTACGTGGGCCAAGTTAAAGCTCAAAAAATTTTGAAAAGCATTTTCATTGTTCAGAGTTGACTGGGAGGAGTTGGATTCTTGCCGTGAATGGAATGTAATTTGCTGTGAAAATTACCGATCCTGTGGTTGATGATTAATGTTCTTGATTCCATTTGCATCCATTGAATTTGTTGGGTATTTTCTGTTTCTTTCGTTTCCGTTGTTTCATCTGGCTTTCCTTGAAACCCTAATATGAACAAATGGAAGCGAAAGGTTTCGGTCCTTTGTCACTTTGGACAGTGAAAGACACCGGAAAGGACGGTTCCGAAATGGTTCTCTCCTCACTGTACAATTTCCTGAATGTAGAGTGTCCACGTCGCCCCCTTTTTTTGTTTCCCTTGAAAAATATTCTTCAAAATCAAGAATGAACAAAGAATTCACAATTTTGCTTGTTCTTTGCGGGGGGGTTTTCGCGCAAAAGAATTTTAAAAAGTTGTTGGAGAGAAGGGCATGTAATCCGATTTGTTGAACGACTTCGATTGTGCACGGCGACTTCATCTGAAACTGCGTCTGGCAGACTGGACCGTGACAAATGCTCAATCTGACCAGTTCGACTGCTGGTCAGGCTCCTTTTCGTTGTTTTGCCGTCACAGTCCGACGGTCGATGAATGACCAAGCGATGCGTGAACACAAAAAGAGCGCTTCGTGCATGCCGCACGACAAGGATCCGGTGAAATGCAGCGGTGATGTATTGTGTAAGTGGACAACACCGAACTTGCGGAATGATTCCAGTCGCCAATGCCTGATGAATGCCAAGTCACACGCAGCGGAAATGAGACAGTGGATTGAGTAATTAGAGGCAGGATGTGCATCCAGTGTATGTAAAGAATACGTACGAACGAATCTGCGCATTCTCAATGGAGTCTTCGCGCACCCGCGTCGCTCAATTAATAGTGAAACGCACAGTTCGTTAGAAATTCATTATCTGCGCATTGTGGCTCATGCTTGCTGTTCTTGAAGAAACGTCGCGGTTTTGCTGCCATGTTGGGTCAACTCGTCAAGTCGTCAAGCGACGGATAAATTGAATTGGTTGTCGTACAACTTCACGAGAGGTTTACGCCGAGCAAGCTGTCAAGACTCGTAAATAGCCAACCTGTCTGTGTACGTGGAACTGGTGTCGTTGTTTTCTCAATACTTGGGTTGGTCATTACGCTTATCGGGCTTTGTGTGTCTGAAGGACATAACCCCGGAGCAGGACAACACCTATTGTGGCGTGTCGAATGACCAGCTGCGCCCGTCATGTCCGGACGTGTCGAAACACAGTGTCTGAAACTCGGTTGGATGACTCCTCGATTCCGAATCATAAACCAAGTAACCACACGCACTCACATGTGCACTTGCTCACACACATACTTTTTGCAGACAAACACACAGACGACAGAGAGACAGACAGACAGAGAGACAGACAGACAGACAGACACAGACACACACACACATACACACACATGCTCTTCACACACACAGACACATGCTCTTCAGAGACAGAGAGAGAGAGACAGAGACAGACAGACAGACAGACAGACAGACAGACAGACAGACAGACAGACAG
>JAAUXT010051336.1_pt1 | contig 12464 bp, 11 predicted proteins | sample 7278171 | NCBI WGS metagenome assembly JAAUXT01 (sample SAMN14350112, study PRJNA611818) | marine sediment metagenome | isolation source: surface marine sediment (1.8m) | place: French Polynesia: Moorea | collected 2018-08
CTTCCTGGTCCTCCTTGTCCTCCACCAGTCATGCTGTCTTGGGGGGGGGGGTCTGGGCATGGGGGGGTCTGGCCATGTGGGGGGGTCCAGCGGGAGGAGGGGGAGGGGAGGGGAGGGGGAGGGGGAGGGGGGTCCAGGGGGGAGGGGGCAGGGGACATTTTGGTCCAGCTGCCATGTACTGCATTACCACATGGTGCTTCGCCCTAAGGGACTACGCACAATCAACGCGCAATCAGAGCGTTTCAACTGCAGTGCAGGTCACTCCACCAGTCGCACGTGAAATGCAATTTAATAGGGGCAAATCTATGGGAGGGTGCCCAGCAATGGACCCATTCCCCGTTATTTTGCGGCAGGAGCGCCAACATTTCTTTACATTCTTGCTGCTGTTTTCTGAAGTGATGTTTGGCCCTGAGGGAGGACCAGCAGAATTTCCTTGTTTCAAAAGTTGCCCATCCGTGGCGAAAGCGTTGTGTCTGAGTCACACACCAACACAGAGAACAGTTTGTGCTGAACACACAGTTTTTGCGAAAAACAACAGTAAAAAGAGTGACATAACTGTGGCTGTGGTGGTTGGAGACATCGTGCCACCATTCAGGACGGAATTGCTTGCTTCAATGCACGACCGTTGTGTTTACCAAAATCGAACACTTCCAGAAATAGCAATTTCAATTTTCACGCGCAGTTCAATGTTGCACGCAGTTCAACTTCCAGCCCTCTCTGGCCAATCCTCAACTTTGAACCACTGGACATTTGACAGCAAGATTTGGGCCAGCAAATGCCTGTCTGTCGAGAATTTTGTCAGTATGACAAAATCCAACTTTTCTTTCAGGCGTCAAGTAGGGCAAAGCCCCTGGGCATCCCTCCTCCGCCTGACACTGGCTTCCCCGTCGGCGGGCTGGAAGACTGCTCAAGGGTTCCCTGCAGGACCCAGTTTGATCTAGTCAGGGACGAGCAACCGCAGATTTGTTCGGAGGCTGGCCTCGCGTTGCAGAAACCCCTGGATCAGTATCAGCCGCCCCCAACGACCTGATAAAATCTTGCGCCGAAGATGAAAGTGTCAAGTGGGGTCAGATCCTCGGGTGTCCCGAACCTTTCCCTTCAGTGATGATCTACTCAAGGACTCACACACACACACACACACCAAGTCAGACACACCGAGACACACACACTGAAACACACACACGCACACACTGAGACAAACGCACACACACACACACACACACACACACACACACACACACCAGGTCAGACACACCGAGACACACACACTGAGACAAGCACACACACACACACTTCACACACACACACACCAAGTCAGACACACCGAGACACTCACACACACACACTGAGACACACACACACACACTTCACACACACACTCACTCACACACACACACACACACACACACACACACACCTTTGATCTTCGCCTGGAAGAACTTGCCGCCGAAGCGCATGGTGAAGTTGGAGATGAAGGCCGTCTCCGGGATCTGCACCGTGAACTCAGCCTCGCGGTCCCCGGATGAAGGGTTCTCCATCTCCATGGTGATGAGCGTCTGCGCGTAGCGACGCTCTATCCGACCAACCACAGACAGGGACCTGCAGCAGGTGGGAACACGAACACTCGTACATGAAGATTGTTGTGTTGGATCAAAATGGAGATTGGAATTGAACACATCGTGTGATTTTTGCGCACTTCAGATCATTGGACAGGAATAAGCAGAGTCCCTGTTTCAAAAATTAACTTGATTCCAAACTTGAATGCAGTTGAGAGAGATTACAAAGTGTGAAATGTGTGCGTGTGTGTGCGTGCGTGTGTGCGTGCCTGCCCGTTTGTGAGGAGAGAACTGCTTCGAAAGATATTCTCAGCAACAAAATTTTCCACTCAATATAGATTGAAGATGCAGGCATATCAGACACCTGCTCACACACACGCACGCGCACGCGCACACGTACACCCAACTCTTGTGCTGCCTGACTGAGAGCTTTTTGACATGCGTGCGACACCTTCACCAATTGCGTGCTAAATGCTCCCTACCTGGCAATGGGCCTCTCCTCCTCCTCGGCGTTCCGCTTCGCCCTGACGTGAGCGTCGGACGCCGCTACGTCCACGTCTACGTGGGACGCCACGCCGTCCGCGACGCCGCCGGCCGCGCGTAGCAGGAGACTGGACAGTCTCCGTCCACCTCCCACCGCCCCGGCCCCGCTGACCACGGTCAGGGTGAGGATGACCCACACCGCGCCACGTGCTGCTGCTGACATCGTCATGACGTCACGGGTCACGTCAAGTGGGACGGATCACGTCAGAACGTCACGTCGCGATGACGTCACTTCCAAGCTGCACGGCGTCTGTTGACTGCAGCAACACCAGACGTTCGTGGCGTAAGTCACGCTTTCACGTCAATCTGTCTGGTGTTTCTTGCTACTGTATATCTTGAGAAGAAGTTTCTTCCTTGATGTAGGCACGACGCCTGGTGTTGTTTGCAACGTGCGCTGGGTCCTGTGTGTTGTACGTCTGGGACTCATGCACCACGTGAAGTCCAAGCACAGGTTTGCTCAGGGAACAGATCTCCAGAGTTGCTTGTCAGTCGCGTGTCTTAGTGCAGCTTCCCTGAAGCCAGATGGATCACACTGGTGTTCACTGCAACCCACCCTCTCCTATGACAGTCACGTCCGTGCCCAATCGTGCACTCCTGAGGTATGTTGAGGGAACTGCAACCTCCTCGTACCATCTCCGTTTCGCCGCGCAAGTTTTGGCCCCTGAAAAAGTATCGAAACCTCCTTCCAGCCGATACTTACATACCTGACACGGGGGACAACGCAAGGATTCCCGATTTGGCAAGTTTCGTCAGAAGACATCAGAGTTCGCGTCAGACACCGAGTAGGTCCGAGTTTTCTCGAAGTGAGCTTGTTTCGCACAAGCGTGTCCAAACCAAACACGCGCGTGTCTCACCAGGTGAAGTCAATGGGATTAAGGGTTTTCACGTTGGTGACGCGCGCGTCAAAAAATTGACGCCCGCGTCAAAAATGTGTGATTGGTCTGTGTTGATGCTCTCCATTGGGCGTCATGTTGAATTTTGATGCGCGCGTCAAAACTTCTGACGCCGCCCAACCGCGCGTCACCAACGTGAAAACCCCTAATGAGTTGAGATCCGAAGTCCAACTCAGCAGACCAAATGACCAGCGCCAAAAATCTGGACCCATTTCGTCCTCGTCTGCAGCCAGCCGATTCAGTGCCGAGGTCTGTTGACCCAAAGCAGAAGAAAAAGTCGCAGATTCTTGTCCCTACAAATCGATTCATTTTCCCACAGGTCGCTTCTTCTGGCCATGACTCGATCAGCCTGCTCCCTGATCTATCACCCCCCCTTCCCCGCTATACAAATCGATTCTCCTGCCCACAAATCGATTCTCCTGCTCACAAATCGATTATCCTGCCCACGAATCGATTCTTGTCCGATTCGCCGGTCCCCAGGTGCGAGCGCTGCTGCTGTTCCCCTTGATGTGTGTTGAGGCGCCTCGCTCAGCACCGTGACCGTAGCGCCGCTTTGTTATGCAAATGCATCGAAACCAGCAGCGCCAGCGAGGCACCGAAACCGACACCGACACCGGCTCACACACACACATACACACACGCGCACGCACACATGTACAAACGAGGTCAAGAAGATACAAGTGAAATCCGTGCGAAAAGAGAATTGGATCTGGACTCTAACACAGCTCACAAGAAAGGACAAAAGGCAATTGAAAAACTCGTATTGAAATTGGAGAAATTCTGTTGAATATTGACTGCAAAATTGCAAAGCGTGATGCAGTGTTCCCACTTGGCGATCCAGGGTCGGGGTGGGTCCTCCAGCAGTTCAAAACCCGTAAGAAAAAGGAGGCCCGCAAGGTGTACAAGCGGATGTTACGAACTCATCCGTCCCCTACCCTGCGTCCAAGCCCCAACGGGTAGGACACGGGTGCAGCAATAGATCACCTCCACCCCCCCCCAATACTGCTCATGGAACCGCTAAATATCAGGCATATCTATTGTCACATGACAAAACACTTTGCGCTTCCATATTGCTTTCAGAAAAGGGATCCCTGTGCAAAAATGGCAGTTTTGAAAGAAAAGAACGGAAATCGCCAAAAAGCCTGAAATTCCTTCCCGTGTTTTCCAGCGATTGATTTTGTTGAGGGGGGGAAGCGCGGAAGTGTGTACGTATAGATCTCAACACTGCGGAGGTTGCAGCTTGAAACATGCAGTTGAAAACACAAACCACGTGTTTCAGACACAAATGGGGCGTGGCAACTGCCTTTTACTGCACAATTGGTCTCTTTCGTCTGCGCTCAAGTGTACGGATCCAGGGGTGTGACTCAATTTGGGACCCAAATAAAATTTGCACACTCATCACGGTTTTCCAATCCTTCCCGAAGTTGGCTGTGTCCCCTTCCGGCCACACCCACTGGGGGTTGAGAGTGTCCAAGATCTGGATCCGGATCTTGTGAGAGGTTGAGAGATTCCGACCGCGGTATTCACCCGAGAAATCGCTGCTTTGTTGCCTGCAATGTTTGAGGATGCGGCGTCTGCACGAAGTTCCCGTCTCCTTTCTGCTTTTGCTGACTTTCTGCGGTAAGTGGAGCTACGAAAACAAGGAAATGTGCTGAAATCCCCCGTATGAATAGTGTCTGCTTGCGAAAGGAAAACAAATATCTGTGCAGAGGGTCTACCTTGCGTACCAAGTTGTACCAAAAGCATTTTGGGTGTTTCGTGAATGAGAATGCAGAGATTTTTCGGTGCTATTCTTCAGGGACAGGAGCCCAGGCTAGTAAGTCCCCTGGGATCCAGTCCAGCTATCCGTCTGATTGCCACTTCATTCGTCTTTTTGTCCAGGGGCGAGGCTGGCCGCAAGAGGTCAAGAGATCTTCAGGAAGACAGACACGGAACCGCTGCTGATGATCGGGCAAGAAACCGACGTTGTGGAAACTCGGACCCAGGTTCAGTGCGTGAATCTCTGCACCAGGACTCCACCGGTGAGGAATGTGTTGTGGAATCGGGGGCGGATCCAGAAAAAAGTCATGCACGCACCAAATTCCAAATCCAAATCGCTGGGGTATCACCTTTGTTACACAATCCCAGGGTTGCCTCCGGACATGTTCGATTTACAAGGGCCAAATGCACTGAACTTTCACCCCTTCACGCAGGTTGATTGTGCGATGCCCCTTTGAGACAGATCACCGAGTGGAAGTGCGTCACAGGCAAAGTCAGCCAGATGCCCCCCCCCCCTGTGGGTGAGCAACCCTCCCCATGGATGACCCCCATGTTGGTTGGCACATGTGTGGGGGGAGAACACAGGGAGGTTGAAAATGGGGAGCATTTGGGGGCTGACCTTGGCTGTTACTTTCTTTCTTTCTTTCTTTCTTACTTTCTTTCTTTCTTTCTTTCTTTCTTTCTTTCTTTCTTTCTTACTTTCTTTCTTTCTTTCTTTCTTTCTTTCTTTCTTTCTTTCTTCCTTTCCCTCTTTCTTTCTTTCTTTCTTTCTTGCTTCCTTTCCCTCTTTCTTTCTTTCTTTCTTTCTTTCTTTCTTTCTTCAATCACTGCCACTGGGAAACTTGCTTTCTTCCTGTGTCAGAGGGACATTGCACACGCAGTTGCCTTGAGACCTGCTTCTCTTGCTCGCCACTGCAGTGTAGCTCGGTGAAGCTGGTGAGGACGTCATCAGCCTGGAACTGCAGCCTGATCCTGAGTGACTCGAGCACGTGGAGTCAGAACCCCATACCCTGGGTCAGGAGGGATGACGTCAGCGAGTTCATCCTGTACTGTCCACACGTACCCATCGGAGAAGGTAGCGTCTCAAGAAGAGCGAATTGACCTGAAAACACACAATCACCAAAAAACATCCAGAATTGCTGCAAGTTCGGCCGTTAACTTGACTGACCATTCGCACATTTGATCGTCAGCATTCTGTAACCGCTTTGATCAAATTCAGTCAATTTCAACTCATGCCCACAAGTGCCCCCCCGAAAAAAATGACCCGGCATTTGAATCCCAATCAGTTCGAGCTTACAGGCTCACTTCCACTGACAATTTTGAGTTTTGGTAAATTTGGGTTGTCATCCTTCTGGTTTGTCTTCGTCACTCAAAGCGGGCTGTGTGCTGAGATCTCCAGGCTACTCGGTATGGGGGTACACCTCCTTCACTTCCGTGCAGGACTTCAAAACATTTGGACGCTTCACTGGAATGAGGATCTGGTTCTACACAGACACTCACATCCACGGGTGAGGCAACTCAGGGGCAGAGGTGTACGTATGATGATGGTCCATCCCAGACCCCAAGTGCCAGGGGGGACTTCAAGAGGCAACAGTGACAGAGACAGTTTTGATTTTCTTTGTGTTAAAGCGCATGTGCAAAATTGTAGTGTGTGAGTAACGGCAGATCCCTCGCTCCGTCCTGACATTTGCCCCAAATAGGTCTTGTAAAAAGCGGTTTTCACACTGGTGACGCGCAGTCGTTTTCTTGACGTCAGCGTCAAAATTGAGCATTGAACTCAATGGTGCAATTTTTTCACATCACCCCAAAAAACGACCGCGCGTCGCCCAATGTGAAAACCCCCCAAACACGCATGAAAGCTCACACTTTGCAACACAACAAGGATTGTGTCGTCCTCACTCGGTTCAATAGTCTGTTCTTCACTTCTGCTCATCATTGCCAAACTTGCCACAAAAACGTGATGACTTTTTTCAGGATACAGCCCCAGTTTGGAGCAACCTGGAGCACTTCCTTCGGCCAACTCACTGGAACCCAGCGCTCCCTGAGTCTGTCTGATGGAGAGACTGTGACACGAGTCCGATTCTGGGCAGATCACGAGGCTGTGTATCGTATTGAGGTCACTACATCTACAGGAACTGTGTACGGGCCCTGGGGCCGGAACAAAGGGTCGACTTTTGACCTGCAGGTGAGACCCTCGTTATATATCCTGGGAAACCAGCTCCATCAATTTTGCACCCAGGGTAAACTACTTACTGGTCATTAAATTTTTTTCTTGGCCAGTAGTTCACGGGTGAGCCCTTGGAATTTGAAACTCACATTCACACAATTGACAACAGAGAATGTAGTTTGTGAATTTTGAATGTTTCAGATGTCGGAGTTGTACTGGCTGAGTGGAGGGACGGATCCGCTCTGGCAGCCTCGAGGAATCTTCTCTGCCTTCAGACCCTTCTTCTGCCACTACAAGCCTCTGTAACCGTGGTTCATCTCCACACTGAACAGCTGAATAGTGCAGAAGTTCGCAGAAAACATCGCTTTGGACTGGAGAGGATGAAGTGGCCTGGTCCAGGGGCCTGTCCCTTGAACCCTCTGATTTTGCACTGCTGGTACCAACCGTGCACATTTTGTGGATGTTTGGTGGTCTTCACCTCACTGTGTGCTGTACAGACACACCACACCAGCCGGTGATACACACAAAACTGTCTTCACCCCCGTGTTGGTGTGGCAAACAGAGGAACTGCCACGCATTTACGCTTGAGATTTTGTCATTTGGTCAGGACTGATCTTGAGGGTTCTGATGCTTGCAGACGCGGAATTGTACCTGTCACCTGTCAATAAAAATGTGTTTGTGTGTCCAAAGAAAAATTACTTGTTTCGCAGTTCTTTCAGAATGATTTTTAGTGCACAAAGACAGAGCCAGAAAGGTATCATCTTCCCTTCTCTTGAATCCATATTTGCTTTCTGGAAGGTTTTAAGCCCCAAATAAATTGATGCACGATTGCATTAAGAAGGGGCCACCAGGTACAAATTGCCCTGGTGTGATTTCCTGTACTTGCAGAGGAGTCAATGTCAAAGGGAAGTTACTAAAAGGTTTTGCGTGACAGAAAAGAAATCAATTTCAGAAAAGCTGATTGGAACAAAAACCCAGAGAAGTACGCCAATCAGAGACGTCGTATGTCACGTCCAATTGGCTGATACCAGAATTGATGTGAGATGTTCCCTGTCAGGGTGGATTCAGGGACACTTTGGTCGACCGATGAGACCCGTGGAGCCAAATTGAAACAGCATTGCATCAACTGGGTTACTGACTGACTGACTGACTGACTGACTGACTGACTGACAGACAGACTGACTGACTGACAACTGACTGACTGACTGACTGACTGACAACTGACTGACTGACTGATGACTGACTGACTGACAGACTGACTGACTGACTGACTGACTGACAGACTGACAGACTGACAGACTGACTGACTGACTGACTGATGACTGACTGACTGACTGACTGACTGACTGACTGACTGACTCACTCACTCACTCACTCACTCACTGACCTGCTGACTGACTGACTGATTGACTCACTCATTCACTCACTCACTCACTCACTCACTCACTCACTCACTTGCTGACTGACTGACTGACTGACTGACTGACTGACTGACTCACTCACTCACTCACTCACTCACTCACTCACTCACTCACTCACTCACCCACTCACTCACTCATTCACTCGCTTGCTTGCTAACTGACTGACTGACTGACTGACTGACTCACTGACTCACTCACTCATTCACTCACTCATTCACTCACTCACTCACTCACTCACTCACTCACTCACTCACTTCCCCTGTATTCTGTGCAGAGGCACCACAATTGGCACCACCAGGGTTGACGTTGCTTTGCCCCTCGATGTTCAAACCAGATCCATGGCCTGGTAGATGTGATGCTGGATCCACCGCAGCAGTGAGAAAGAGTGTTGTGGAGACATTTTTCAGGCACATGTACGTTGGTGAACCAACGGAAACGAACCCAGCACACTGCAGGAGATCGAACATGCATCTTCGTTCGGCGTTCGTCTCTCTTCTGCTGACTTTCTGTGGTAAGTGGGCACGTGTGCGGGAAAAAATATCTCACGCGTGCATGCACTCAGACCAGCCGCCCAGCATGGACAGTTTGTCGCTATTTAGTCGCCACAATTTGAACTGGACGTGACCACCGGGATCAATGGTCAACGTGATACCAGGAAGATGACATGCCACGGATGTTAGCACAAGAAGTGTCAGGGAAGGGGCGTGAAATGACTTCGCCATTGGCATCAACTGTAGATCTCTGCGTGTTTGCAGTATTGTGAACTTGCCTTGTCTTTTTGCGCATTTTACAGTGGGAGGGTTCAGCGAAGAGGCTCAAGAGATGTTCAGGAAGACAGACTGGGAGCCTCTCGGAGTCATAGGGGAGGAAACTGAGGCCGTTGAAACTCCGACCCCAGGGCTGTGTCTAAGTCTCTGCACTGGAACGCACCAGGTAGGACTCAAAATGTGTGGAGTCTTTCGTCTGTGATTTCAATGCTGGGTTGGGCTTATGGGCATGCTGTGGCAAGGGTGGAAAACACCAACAAGCATGCCCAAAGCCCCTGCACCTGCTCTGTCCAACCCACCCGGACTCACCAGAGATTCTGCACACGATTGTAGTGTTCCTCAGTGAAACTGGTGAGGACATCCTCTACGTGGACCTGCACCCTCGTCATCAGCAACTCTACTATGTGGAGCCTCCAACCCAACAATGTACCAGTGATCGAGAGAAGCGACGTGGGCGATTTTGACTTCTACTGTCCTGTGGGAAAAGGTGAGGACCCAAGGTCAATCAAGCTGAACACGCAGTCTCGAGGTTTGTTCTGCATTTTCAGCCACGAAATGGAAATCTCTGCTTGTAATTGCGCACTGTGTTGTGTCAGATCTGCCGTAGGCACTGGAAACCTGATTTTGACTGTATTTGCTGGAGCAGATAGATTTTCAGAATGTAAATCCGAGGCTTGACCGTCACAAAAACACTTTTCCCCAGGAGTTCCGATTCAACAAAATTCACGCTTCCATGTTGGTACGAGGTTTGTCCTTTAATTTTCCTTTTTTTTCTGCGATGGGGACGACTTGGGGAAGACGATCAAAGATTCCTCTTGCACATGGCCAGGTGTGACCCAGACACAGCCACCGATCGAGAAATCGACCTGTCTTGATCTCTGTTGCCTGTAGAATGAGGTCACAAAGGTCAACAGCAGGCACACGTTCGGCGATTCGACCAAAGATGGATTTCATGTTGACTTTCCTTCTTCTTTTTGGCATCTCCATGGAATGCAGGTTAGAACAGAGAGCTGCAATTAAAATGTGTGTGCAGGTGGGTGAAACGGTGAAGGAGACAATCTCTAAGCTGCAGAATGCCTGGAATGTCCACGCCCTCAGTGTCCCTCAAATCTGGTTCTGGTTTCGGCGCTTCACAGAAGATCCTGACCGCAACACCAAGGACTCTGCACACACTGGTCAGCCACTGTCTCAGAGAACTCCAGGGAAGAGACAAGCTGTGCAGAGGCAGCTTCAAGATGACAAAAGGAAGACTGTACACCAAATCACCTGGGAGTGTAGAATGGGCAAAACAACTGCTCATGCCATTTTAAAGAAAGATCTCCAGCTTCAGAAACTTGCCCCAAAATTTGTGACCAGGATGCTGGGAGATGCACAAAGGGAAGTGTGCCTGCAGATTTCCAGGGACAACATCAGCAAGATTGAGGAGGACCCATCCATCTTGGCAAGGCTTGTTGCGACCGATGAATCCTGGATTTTCACATACGACCCCCGGTCAAAGTTTTGCTGACATGCAATGGACAGCTCCAAATGAGCCACGCCCAACCAAGGCTCTCAGAGGCAGATCCAGGAGGAAAACAATGTTGATCTTGTACTTTGACTCACACAGACCGATCCTGACCTATTTCCATGATGATGGGACAGTGGATTCTGACATCTACATTAACTCCCTGCAGCAAATGAGAGAGGCTTTGAGGAAGAAGAGACCACAGCTCTGGAAAGACTGCAGCTTCATCCTACTGCAAGACAATGCCTCCCCCCACATGTCTCTACCCACAGCAGACTTTTTATTCCAAGTTGACATGGCTGAAAGTCTTTGGTCCCACCCCCAATACAGTCTGGATTTGTCCCCTTGTGATTACTGGGCATTTCCCATCCTCAAAAGCCACATCAGGGGACACAGATTTAAGAGTTTGGATGATGTCAAAACGGCTGTCAAACGCACCTTGAAGGAGATCCCTGTTTCTGAGTACCAAGACTGCTTTGACAAACTCCTGGTCTGGTACAGAAAGTGCGTCCAAGCAGGTGGAAACTACTTCGAGGGGCAAGGAAAACGTGGTTTGCAACAAGTGGAATGAGGACCAGAACAGTGGACAATCTTTGTTTTCAAAGGACATGTTGGTTTAGAACTCTCTGTTTCACAGCATCGCCGACAGTGCATGCTTTGGTCTGTTTTGGATGCAAATTTTACATGTTTGTTCCGGTTTTTGGAAGTTCTGCATGTGTTCATTTTGAAATACAGCTCAGGAGGTTCCCACCCAAAAAGTTTCTTCGTTTCTGTCATCAAAATCCTCGTCCCCATCGCAAAAAGAAGGAAAATTAAAGGAGAAACCTCGTATCATCCAATTTGAACTTCCACCTTTTTGTCCATTGACCACTTGCCAAATTTTCTTCCCTCTGAATTTCCTCTTTGTCAGCCAATCCAAACTGCCCGGCAAGGTGAAAATTTGCCTGATTTGAACAAACTTGTTTGTTTTGGCTTCAAGCTGTGTGTGTGTCGGTCTTTGGTCGGCCCTCCGGCTGGGGGAGCACCAAGTTCGACTCGTCCCAGGACTTCCGGGCTCTGGGGCGTCTGACGGGCGTCAGAGTCTGGTTCTACACAGACACTCACGTACATGGGTAAGGTACTAAACTGTACATCAAGGGTTGGTGTGTGGATAGTGCAGCTTGCTTTGGAATGTTTATTCAAGCAATGAAAATGAATTTTTGGGTTTGGAACCAAAACAAGAGTGTGAGATAGCGACGCCTTGTTGTACACCCCGGATGTGCCCCAGTCCAAGGAAAGAACGAACTATGTTTCGCGCAAAAGAAAAAGAGTTTCAAGATCGGTTGAAAGCACACTGTACAAGCTTGTACAAGCAACCAAGAACGCAAAACAAGGTCAGACGTTTTGGTGCAACAAGACAACTCTTCTTTCTTTCAGGCTACAGCTTCAGTTTGGAGGGACCTGGACCTCAACATTTGGTGAAGAGACAGGAACCCAGCGCTCACTGAGTCTCTCTGAGGGAGAGACTATCACCCGAGTGAGGTACTGGACCAACGACCCTGGACTGAATCGGATTGAGCTGACCACGTCCAGCGGAGCTGTGTACGGGCCCTGGGGGACCAGCGGCCCTGGAGATGCGCAGGAGTACGATGTGCAGGTGTGTCGTGTGGTTATTGGTTGAAGTGACCAGATGCACACACACGTGCAAACACACACACACACAAACACATACACACGCACACACACACACACACAAACACATACACACGCACACACACATACACACGTGCAAACACACACACACGTGCAAACACACACACACACAAACACATACACACGCACACACACACACACACAAACACATACACACCAACAC
>JAAUXT010030937.1_pt1 | contig 12463 bp, 15 predicted proteins | sample 7278171 | NCBI WGS metagenome assembly JAAUXT01 (sample SAMN14350112, study PRJNA611818) | marine sediment metagenome | isolation source: surface marine sediment (1.8m) | place: French Polynesia: Moorea | collected 2018-08
AACAAAATTATCAAGAACAAAACAGTGTGAAATTTTGAAGAAAACTAAACCAAATGACATGTTATCAAGTCAGAAAACTGGCCCGAAATGCACGCCCGGTCTGAAAACGTCGTCATGGTCAAATGCGCCGCGACCCACATTTGAGCCAGTTCCAAGAAAAGAGTAAAAACATGCATGTAAACATCGCTTCCTCCAGCAAAAAACAGGTCAGACATGCTAAACTAAAACTTGCACACATGATTCGACTGCCCACCTGTGGGGTAGACGTGACTTCAACAACGTGGGCAGTGAGCCGACCTGGTCAACCGGAACACTCCTTGGTCAACTTGTCCTTTGCGCACTAAAAAACATCGATTCATACAAAACTGCTCGTAACCCCTCTTGAGCTAAAGCTCTTGAGGTCTCACTCGCTAATTTGTACTCATCCATGCCTTGAATTGTGCGCAAAGGACTCGTCGACCACGGCGTGGACCGATCTCCCGGTCGCCCCACTGCTCGCGGTGGTGAACCCTAACGTAAATGCGCGCTGTTTCGTCTGCGCGTCTGTGGGTGATGTATGGAAACAATTTGGCTAATCTGTGTGGCTGCCCCGCCCGTCAGCGTCTGAAGCCTCGACCACCGAGGGCCTCTGATGTGGGAGGAGTGCGAACACGGGTTCCCCAGACAACCTGTCGTCCTCGGCGACGCCTGGTGCGATGATTTCCTCCACAAGTTTCACTGCTTTGCAAAACGCTCCTTGTTTACCATTCAAAATTTTTGTTCTTGCAGGTAAGTGTTGGGTTGCTGAACTGACGCAAGGTGCGCACGCGACGGGTCGATGTGAACGTGAAATTGGGTCAGATGAGTATTTCAGATTTTTCTATCGCTGCTCCGCTCTTGTCTCGTCCAGACGTTTTCATATCTGGAGACGCTGACAGTCATCTGATAATTCTCCACCTGCTCCGCCGTGATAAAGGCCTGCTTCACTCTGCACGCGTCACACGTGGCGTCCCTGTCCAAATCAATGGGAGCTTCAGCGTTGCTTGCGGTACACCACCCGTTCACGCATTGAAGACCTCTCCAGCGCGACACCGTCCGACGGAAGTCACGTGCACACGAGCCTGTTTCGTCCGCTGTGTCAGGGCTGACCAGACGCAACGCGTGACGCACCCATCTTGCAACAGGCCTCTTCCCCTCCGCCCCTTCATCGGTGGTGACCTCACGGCGGTGGATCATCTGATGTAGACGCCCTGCAGACGCGCGCTCGCTCCCAGGTGTCGGGATCCCCGCTTGTGTTTCCTGCACAGATGGTACAAAGGATAGGCGCGCAAGTGTTTGTTGTATCAACATGGCTGCTCGGGGCTACAAAGGAGCCGTGTCGACAGCAGAATGCGTGGAGCTGGTGCAATTTAACCCGAGGGACTCAAGCAACACCAACAGAGAGCGGATCCAGGGAACCCAGCCATCCCCGCCCAAACGCAGGAAAATGATGTGCCCCCACCCCCTAAATTTGTGCCACAGACAGATGTAATTTGAATTTTGCCTCGTGGGACGGACTTGGTTGAGACCCTGTTCAGGACTGGGCCACTCATCCCCTCGTTGGTCCTGGATCCGCTGGCGCTGAAGGGAAAACGGGATCAGAAAGCTGTTTTTCCTCCAGAATGATGATCAGAGAAAATATCTGGAGGAAAAAGTGAGATTACAACACGCATGCGTGGTCGCGCCTGCAGGTCAGCCCCGCGCTGCGTCTCAAAGCGTGCCGCCCATTCCTGCTCCGGTTCCACACAAAGCGTCTGCAGAGAGAAAGACTCCATCTGGAAGCACAGAGGATCCAGATCCTATCTGGTGCTGTCTGATCGCGATAGCGTGTGGAGAGTCTAGCGTGGGATCAGGGAACCAACTTCAATGTCGCGTTCTGCACACACAGAATTTTGACTGAAGCAGTCTGGTCCGGAGAGGTGTTGTGAACTTTGGCAGAGCATCTCCACCGCCAAGGTTGGGCCAGGGAGAAAGTGCTAACTTTATTTGGGGGGAGGGAGCAGGAGACTGGGCCTAAACATCGCTGTGTATCCGTTTGCGATTCTCTCGGGGTGCTGTCCAGACAGGGCTGTCGAGTCGCCTCCGCGGTTCAATTTCACAAGAATTGGAACCCGAGTATCAAGCGAATCATACCCGAGCGCAGTCCAAACAAACAGACGCAGCGCCGAGAGTACCCGACCCTTCATCCAGATCCTGAAATTATCTTTACAAATATGAATCCGTCGGGTGAAAACCCTCAGAGGTGGGGCAGATGTGCGGCGGATAGAGCAGCCGGAGTCTCCGCGGCGCATCTGTCTCGGAGAGATGTCTGCGGATCAAACATACAAAAAAATACACGCGTGGAAATCAAGACTCGTAAATTGACCTGCACGCCCAGCGTGTCTGAAGAACGGATACTGGGGAGCGCCCCTCCCCCCACAAAAAGTTCCCCATAATTTGCAGGGCAATTTGTTCCTGGAAGCATGTTGAAAGTTTCATCAAAGTTGGAATTTGTTGAAGACGTTGCCTCCCGACTGAAGAAATGCTTTGCCCCGTGCAGGACGTCGCCCAAAACTTTTTTTCGGGAGGAAGCGTTGTATCCCGAGAATTTCACGCGTGGATTCCACAGGAAGCTTCTCCCCGGGAAGAACCAAACGATGACGTTGCGCAACAGATAACGGTGTCGCTGGGGTGCGGGAGGAGGTTTGGCGCGAGCGTATCCAGTTTCGTCACCGCCCACTGCGAACTCACCCAGTTCGAAACAACTCAAAGCCATTGGCAACGCAGGCTTTGATCTGTTTCCAATGAATCAGAAATATTATCCACGAGCCAGGTTCGAGCTGCGTTGAGACAACTGGACGTGAGTCAAAATGCCAAAGCCTTTCGAGTGATCTGAACATGTTGAACTTCCCATGCCTTGAATCTTTGCTGACGGCACACAAAAGAGCAGCCAACTCACAAATCAAGATTTCGCTCCAGAAATAAACAAATTTATTGCACAACGGGAGGAGGCCATGTTCCGTCGGGTCGCGGGATCAGAGCCTGAGCGAGGACGATAGGTTTCCCTTCAGAGTCCGCGCTGCGACCTGCACCGGCACAGAGAGGGAGGGCGGCCGAGTTGGAGTCATGTTCAGCCATCCTCGGGGAGTGAAATATGCCTTTTGAAGAAAAACAATCCTTTGTCAAAACAGAAATGTTGACTTCATGTCCTTTGTTCAGTCAAACCGCAACATGCGAGTTGAGACTCGGGAGATCCGAAATGATGTCTGGTCCTTGACTGTCTGCCTTGATTTTTCACATGAATTTCAAGACGGATCCAGGATTTAGTCCGAGGCTCGACCCTAGAGGGGCCATCGGGTTCAACTCCCAACTGTGAAAATTCGACGCTTTGTTTGCAACTGCAGAGGAAAATGCCGCAGCAAAAATGTCATGGGGACGGGAAGGAGAGAACTGCACTGATTTTCTGCGGAAGATGATCGTGTTGGCAGAGTTGTTGTGTTGGCAGAGTTGTTGGCAAAGAGCTGATCTTCAATCAGAAAAGCATCTTTCAGTTCAGCAAGTTGCCCCTCCACCGACTGACGTTCCTTGCCTGACCGCAGCTATGCTGTACCTCACACGATGAAAGTTCAGGCCTGTTTCACCTGGCTGCGTCAGGCATTGTGTCCCTGCAGAAGTCAACAGGTTCAGGGGGTGCTGCGTCGCCCCCAGTGATACAGTGCCCATGAGGAGGGTCAGTATCCTTGAATTCCTCTTTGTCTCCTCACCAAATCAGGCCCTGAAACACAAATACCGTGCTGCAGTCACTGTTGATGCTTGAGTCTCTAAAAATCTGCAAACCATCCACGCCGTGGCTGAATGTTGACACGTGCAGCCCACGTAAACAGGGCCCCGGGTCCGACCTGCTGGAACTGCCCGGTGACTCAACGCGTGACGCACCTGATGTGAAACAGGTCCCGGCCTCACCCGACTCAGCCGGAACACGCGGCTCGCATCGAGGCCCGACGCATCTGGTGCACATCGCGGGGCGCAGCAGGAAGAGCTTGTTAACCAGTCTCCGCGCGTTATCACGAGCAACACGTCCGCGGAGCAACTGCGCTAAATCAGAATCAGGATCCGGCGGCGGCAGCGGCGGCTCGGTGAGGGAGGTCCTCGGTATGAGGCCGGGTTCACGTTGGGTGTGTCACGGTGTTGCGCCTCTGCCTTGCGCTCGTCGAGGCCGTGCTCATCAAAATGTGTTGACATGCAACGCGTGTGCACCGTGTGTGAACACAGTGAGGTCTCACCAAGAAAGATCTAGTCCCTGGGTCTGTCGAAATACTTTTGGAAAAGAGACCGAAGTCTGAGAACCCAAGTCTGAGAATGTGGCTTCGCTGTCTCATGCGCGGCACAAAGGCACTTGCGACGCCCGAAATAGCAGGCGTTGAGAGTGAAGTGGTGTCGCGGGCCTGGCGAACGTGCCGATGGCGGGTTTCCGAGCCCGGTCCGTGCGTCGAGGACAGAGCGGACGGCAGGCGCGACGGGGCGCACAGAGGGGCGCTTTGTCAAGGGAAGAGCGAAGGAACCGAGCTCCGTTTCCTTGAGTCTGGTCCAAGCAAGTGTGGAAGAAAGAGCCTTTCCAGTTATTTTCGTTCTTCGGAATCTTGCGTTGGTTCTGTAAGTTGCTTGTGTCCTTTTCATGTTGGATCCATGCGAACCCCCAGAGTCCTTGAAAAGCCACGTGTTCACGTGAATCCTCGACGCACAGCGCTCACGTGTTTCACACTGAATGCGGTTTTCTCAGACCCGCGATGCGTGTTGTGGTGAGAGACGCAGCATCGACCGACTCGTTCGCTCATAGACGCCGTAGCCTTCGTTTTTGTGCGGAGCATGAATCCGCTGACAGCCTTGAAAAACGCGATAAAAACATTCGCCTTGACAAAACACTTGCAGCCGATCTTTCAGCATGTTTGCGGCACAAACTGCCAGAACAAGTTTTGCATTGCAGTTTTGCAAGAGATTTCATGGCAATTTCATGACAGAAAAGTATCAAAGTGGCTTCCTATTTCTGCACCGCGCCATGAAAGACAGCGTCTCGTATCCAATCTACATCAAAGGGGCCGCGTCTCTTCGAGAGGCTCCATTCCGCGTGCGTGCGCCGCGCGTGCGCACTGCGCCCTCCCTCCGTCCTTGACGCGACAATGAGGATCTATTGCCGCAACTCAAGCGAAGACAAAGGGATTGAATCATCCGGGCCTCGTGCTCCACGGAAAACGTCTCGAGCGTCGCTGTTGTTCGGTTCGTATCGATGCTGCTCAAGCATCGGCTCCTGAAGAAGCAATCTCCACGTGCGACGTGCTTTTGATGACGAAAATAACCCGTAGCCCCATCTGCCGCCGTCTGCCTAATGCATCAGATTTGCAAGAAAAACACGTGTAATTGTAGCGATTTGAGGGCCACTGCTGGAGTTGAGATGACCCTCCTTTGATCCGAGGTGAGGTGTGCGGCAGGTTCAGCTTCAGTTGCTGGGGAGACGAGAGGGAGACGAGAGCGACACGGAAACAACGGGATGATTGGCGTCGCACCTGGATCGTGGGAGCGGGCTGCAGGGTGCGGACGGATCGGGCTCCACGCCGCGTCACGCGACGGATAAAGTGGCTCCACCTGACGACGGGCAGCTGGTGAACACGTGACCTGTCTGCTGTTGCTTGTCTTTGAAAACATGAGAATTTGATCTTCTGCGGTCTCTGCCACGGCGCATCTTGGCTGCAGCGAGATTAAGCAGGGTGAATGTCCGTCCTCTGGACGGACCTGACTTGTCCGACGCGTATCCATCACTGGACATTTTCCTTGTTCCTGGGTCTCGCCTTTGCACCTCCCATTCATGCAGTGAACAACGCTCACGCCTCACAAGGCTGGGCAGGAACGATCTGCATGAAACCAAAATGACAAATGCGCGAGAACTGCCCCTTCTCTGGATGCGCGGTGCCCAGGGTATCGCGTTTCCCTTCCAACACACTCACAAATGACACCGTGATGCGGGAGAGAAAAAAGTTCCCTTGAAACATCAAGCGCACTCAAGACTCTATCTGATGACATTTGAGAGACGCTTTCAACATGGAGTGGTGCGTAATGATGAAAAATAACTCCGCTCCAATCAATAGAATTTGGGCAGAAGCGAGAAAGTGTCAATCTGCTAAGCTGCAAATGGATGTGTGAAATCTGTTGCCATGGCGGCTGTCGCGAGGGCAACAGCTCGAAACGTCTAAATTTAGACGCCACACTTCAATATTTCACAGTTATGGTTTTGAAGAAGCAGATTGCTTTGCCTTTTGAGCAAAACATGAAAGTCCCCACAAACTGAGGAGGGAGTGCACCGCGCGCTCAGTTCAATTTACCCTTTTCAGCAGATCTGTGGACCATTTATCAGCCCAATATGGACACGGCCCCTGCCTCCTATACCAGATCTGAGCGACTATACAGCTGCCCAGGGATCCCCGCTACGTTTGAATCTGCAATGCTACGAGTCCCTTAAACAATCATTTGCAAGACATTCATTTTCAAGTCCAATGAAACTTGGCTCCCCCGGGACTCCTCTTGCGGCGGTGATTCTCCGGTATGATCTGTGCGGCTTGTGCTGTGATGAGACCCCAGAGTGGATCCAGGATTGGGGCAGGAGGGTCGCTCTGTCCAGCAGATCCAGGATCGGAACATGAGCAAGCCCCATCCCTCAGATCTTAACCAAGGTTTCGGCCCAAGAAGCCAAATTCGGAGGGGGGTCCATTTAGGGGGCCTGTCCCCCTGGATCCGCCAGACAAACTCCAGTTTTCTTTTTTGCCATTTATTTGTTTCTCCAAATCGAAACTCAGTGATGATTTGAGGGCGGGGAGCTTCAAAATAGTAACTCAAACTGGAAAATTGATTGCAAAGATCAATTTCTTTTGTCTGTTGCGTCCTTTTGTCTTCAGAATGAAAAACAAAAGAAACAGAACAACTCTGGTTGTAGTCGAATAACTGTTGCATTGGAGGAAATTTACTTTGTTGGAACAAAAGGCAGAAAACGAACTGGGATCTTCGGAACAACTCGCATTGAAAGGCCGATTCGCCGGGGAGCGACTCTGCAATGGAAAAATCAACAAAGGCAATTCTGAAGAGGAACATCTCTCGTTTTTCTGCGGCGTGCGGGGAAAATTGGGAATCTGCGGTCCCGGTACACTGTCAAACATGTGCGACCTGGATGGGGCAAACCGTGCTGTGCCACGACAGACGTGCCACGCCAGTCTCAAGCACCGGTCGGATCAGACGTTGCGTCCTGTCCTGATCACACCACATCAGGTACCACCTGCTCTGACGCGTGTCATTGAACTCCACACAGACCAGGGACGTTGAAAAGCGCGGGACCCAGAGCCGTGCGCCGCAGCGCTGGGTGAAGGCGTCTGATTGTGCGTCTGGTGCCCAGCTCCGATAGGAGTCAATCAGAGGGAATCACACCGACCCATCATTACAATCAGATTACCGAGCCCGCCGCCCGTGGACCCCGTCAGAGCGGGAACCCGTCAGAGCCCTGTCAGAGCGGGAACCAGGTTAAACGATCAGCCCTGTCCTGCCCCTTCTGTGTTTTCATCCAGATTCAAACGCATCTTCCTCCTGTGTTGCCAAAGTATTTTTTTAATCAGAGAAGGAAGGGTGGATACCACAAGGACTTTTCAGACTGAGATGCAATGCAGCCAGTTTGTTCACGTTCACCAGGACGTTGAGCATGGACTCTCTATGGGTCAAAAAAGTGGCGTGTCCACTTTTCACGCTCACGTCCCCAATTTGAAGAGGGAGCTGAGTCTGACTTTTGTGCCCTGAACGCAACGAAAAGCTCCTCAGGGGTGACCTGCTTTGATCTGTCAAATCCAGTGTTCACCATCAAACCTGCCCGTCTGGACTCCAGGTTCCTTTGACCGGTCCCTGAGCCATCAGGGCCCAGCGCCACTTCCCCTGCCGACTGCGCGCTTCCTGGCCCCACGTCCTGCTCTAATCCGCTCTAATGGAGCTGACAATAAAGAAGTCACATCTGAGGTTCTAGATCAAAACGCAGTGGGAAGTCCATCTGCTGATGTACGGCCCAAGCTTTGCTTTGTGCCTCCAACTCCACACAAAATGTTTGGTGTCAGAGGCACTCAGAACCACAGTCCAGAAGCTCTGGTGGATCCAGGCCCGGGATGGACCTTCCCTCAGAGGCTGATGCGCTTTTGATGTCGCGGCGCCGGGAGGGGAGCGGAGCGGAGGCCTCGCCGCAGAGACGTGCGGCTGCGGCCCGGACTCTCCACCGCAAATATTGCTGCTCCTCTGAAGTCAAGTGCCGAACATGGAATCTGCGTTCCTCACACTCGAGGCTGCTCCTGCTGGATACAACCACGCTTCAATCTACCTTGTGATCAACAGCGTAGAAAGGCCTTTCCAGGAAACCACAAGACACAACCACAAACACAGCCACAGGTACAACGCGGCTTAGGGACACTGCAACCCCCTACTCACACACACACACATACACACACATACACACACATACACACACACACACACACACACACACACACACACACACACAAATACCGTCATCAGAAGACCAACATCCTTGTGGCTCCAACCCTCATTTTGCATTTGTCCTTTTGACGGACGGTCCATAAATTGACACACCCAGCCCGCAGTGCCTTGTTCTCCAGGCGCGGATTTGGGGAGGCGGTCCCGCCCAGCGCCCGCGGGCTGCCCCCCCCCCCTTCCCGCCCGGGGCCGTCGTCACACGTCCACTGAGACGGAAGTGTGCTGGAGCGAAGACGAGCTGTTTTTCCGCCCCGCCGCACACAGCCATATCGCAAACAAGGAGCTGCGCGCTGAGCGCCTTTTGAAGAGCTGAGTCCACAATGAAGGGGAATCTGCTCAGGTCTCGTTCACAGTGGGTACGATGTGCATTTTGTGCCTGGACAAATAAAGTTTGGTTCATATTGGATGCGTTACGCATCGTGTCTCTGGAAAAGACAAGCGCCCATGCAATGCCCATCGAGTTACACGGGACTCCACAGAACCGACCCCATTGAATTGAGCGAAGGTGTTGTGACGTCAGTGACGTCAGATGCACGTGCAGCTGCGTTGGGTCACGTGAGTCTGGGGTGCCGTGCCATAACATTCGCGCACAACATTTCAAGGTGCGTTCCATTGGACTGCAGTGACGGCGTGTGCCTCTTTTACGACAACATCAAACATTGCTTCAGTCAGAAGGAAAGCTGACGTGAAGGCAGCTGCCTCAGCCCCGTGTCTGAAGGTGGTGTTTAGCCCGGGTGAACGCGGTGCATTTCGGGTGCATCTCCGTCAAGTGAATGTCGCCTCCGTTACTCATTGAATCGATCGATGCTGAGGAGCGTCAAGATGCACCAACAGGTTTCATTTTGCCAAATGGTGTTCGATCCAAACGTCTTTCAGAGGGTTTTGAAAGGGAATTTTGCATCTCGCATGACGCACTCACCAGGGAGAGAGATGCACGCACAGATTTCTTGGATCCCCCGAAGTTTCGCGCGCTTGACTTGCGTTGTGGCGCAAACGAAAAATGACAAACATGAATTTCTCGATCTCACTGGGTTGATCAAACACGCTTGAAGCAACATTTTGACGAGATTAAACACGAAGGATGATTCACGTTTCTGACTTCATGTCATCAGATGAGAAGAGAAAGGGTGGATCCAGGATTTGGTCGGGGTGGGCGACCTCCCCTCCCCCAGCGGGGGAAACGATTTTAACTCACACAAAAGTGCACAGCGAAACAATCAAGTATCTGGCTCCAGAAATGGGGGGTCAATTGGGGGGGGGGACAACAGGATCCACCCCTGGGAAATCAAACAGCCCAGTCGGCTGCAAAAGATGAGTCGGCTCCAGTCATGCGGAAAGTGCAGACTGCCGCACGGAATTAGGGAAGAGGTGCTCGCACCTTCAAGGTGTTTGCAGGGATTAGTCATTTGTAGACACCGTGCTCATCATTGATTGTCAAAGGAAAAGTGGAGCATCAGGTTCAACCTGAAGTGCGGTTTGTTTGGGGGATCTTGACGCTGACATGCCACTGCCGCAGGCGCAGGAAAGGTCTGCGGGAGGAGGTTCCTGCAGGGCCAGTAACAGACTGACATGACATGCAGGAGGTCAGTTCGGTTCAGCGCTCGTCGATGCGTGACATTGGATCGCGCCGCGCACGCTGCCTGTCCAGGACGGGGGCGCATCTCAGGACCTGGAGACAGACAGCCTCACGTGCTGCACTGTTCTTCTACAACTGTGGCATCTTGTCTCGCTGTTTGACCCTATTTACGACACAGTGTGCAAGTGGCGCTTCTCACACACAACTGAACATGGGTACATTTGAGACAATCTGCCATCATATTGTAGAAATGGCATCACACACCCAGTATTGTGTGAGAAGCACCTTTCCACCACTTCAGACACAAAAATTCACTCCAGTTTCGTAAACTCAACTGTCATGAATTTTTTTGTCTGGCATGGTGGGAATAGCGCTTCTCACACTCTACCGGGTGTGCGATCCCTGTCTTCTGGCGGTCGAGGTCTTGACCGACTGTGGAGACCCAAACAACAGCAAAGAAAATTTTTCAAGTAAACTTTTGCATGTGTAGCCCCAACGTCAGGGAAAATGAATTGTTTCCGGCAAGTGCGTCACGTGTCCTAGATTTGTCTGTTCAGATTGCACTGCAAAAGAACGCTGATCCAGGCCAGCGACAACGCCACAAGACAACTGGTATTCTATCCGAGAAACAAGCCACGAACTGATGGAGAAGTCGAGGCGCAAGTGAAACGTGGATAGACAGTCTTAAATTCAACACACCAAGCCTGCATGCACCAGGTTTCTCCCGGTCACAGCTTGCGCTTCACAATTTTGAGAGGAAGTGCCTTGAAACAGCTCGGGTCCTGTCGCTCCGTGTCGTTCACTGGAGCACCGCCCTGAATCCGTCGCCTCCAATCGGCCACCGCACCGGCCCGTGAACCCGATACCGGCGCCGCGCCGACTCCGAATGGAAGAACCGTGTAGCCGATCAGAGCGACTCGAGCCCGACACAGGAAAAGCTCATGGCGCGCTCAGAATGCGATGTGACAGGGCCGCGCGCCGCAAACCCATCCAATTCCCCTCGTGATGGTGGGAGACCAGCCGTTGTGTCCCTGGTTCCAGAATATTTAGTCGGTGTTTTCCAGGAATTTGCTGGAACAAAACGCAGAAAGGAAGATACTTCACTGTTCGGAACCGATGCGTGCGTCGCAGGACCCTGGTTCCAAAACTTTGATAAATTCCTTTCCTTTCCGGAGGCGAAGACAAGCAAATGATTCCTTGACTGGACGAGTGAACTGAACAATTGAATCAGTGTATTGACACGTTGTGTTCGTGTGTGAAGAGGACGACACAAGGTTGGGCCCAAAGTCGGGTTCCGCGAAAGGCTCGCTTCTGTTGTTCCCCTCGGCGGATTCTCGAGCTGAGCTGAGCGCCGAAAGACATCTGCACCAGAAGATCCCGCTCCTTATTGAATTGGCGGACAGTTTATTGTTTCGCAATTCACCTCCCATTTATTTTGGGGGCAAAATGGAAAATAACGCGGCTGGACTTATTGAATTATTTGTACGTTATTGCGGGTTGTCCTCGGGATGGAGGCCCAACCCGAGGTCCATCTATCACCAAGGCGAATCTCCAAGGTGACTTTTTCTGCCGTATCTCACGCCCAGTGCATTGTGTTCTGGTTCTGTGTCGCTGAGAAAATCCCTGTTTCCGCTGGACGTTCCTGGACTCATATTGAGTCGATGGCCCCAGTGCAGATGTAGATCTACAGCGAGTCTTGGGGTCTCCACCGCAGTGAAAGCTTCGTGTGTTCGACATGCACGTCCGGTGGCCACGGGGGAGCTTTGCGAAAACCACCTGATACGTTCCATTGCAGTTTCTCCTTGAGGGACAAAATGCGGCAGCAGAACGAAACAATGAGAAGCAGCTTCTCTCGGAAAGGAAAAGATTTGTGTGGGAAGCGGAGCGGGAGACAATCGCTTTTCACGCGCCGCTGCGCAGAGCTGTAAGAGATGGAGGAGCGCGGCACCTCCACTGCGCAGGCGCGCGCGCAGCGTCCAGGGGCCGGAAGCGACGCCGTTCGCGCGCGCAAACACAGAACTGACGGGAATGGAGCTCCAGCGAGTCTGGGGTGGGTCTGAGAGTGTGCTCAAACGGTTCCATTCGTCAGTGTACAGACTCAATAGCCGTGTGCCGCGTCCCTTCGATGAACACACACCATCACTCTCTTTCTCCGGTCCCAGCTCCCTCAGGTCTTGTTGAGACTTTTCAAGCTGGAGCGCAGTTGTTGAAATGCACCCACAACGTCGCAGTAAACATGGCTGTACTGACACAAATCTTGAGTGAATAGCCAGGTCAAGCAGTTGTGCGAAGCCCCTTTAGGGCGAAGCACCATGTGGTAAT
>JAAUXT010115569.1_pt1 | contig 12462 bp, 9 predicted proteins | sample 7278171 | NCBI WGS metagenome assembly JAAUXT01 (sample SAMN14350112, study PRJNA611818) | marine sediment metagenome | isolation source: surface marine sediment (1.8m) | place: French Polynesia: Moorea | collected 2018-08
AAAATCCCTTAAAAAATTGAATTTTTTATTAACTACACATCTGCAACTCCCACCAACTTGCCCCCCCCGGGGGGGGTCCCTAAAGACACAAAAGTTTCCAAGTCCAAACCCCGGGGGTGGGGCGGGGGGTCCGACCATGCCACAAAACCTATCACCATTGCATAACACACGCCGGTTCCGTGAGACCGGCGTGTGTAAAAACTGGTGTGGAAAGCCTTGAAGAAACAACTTGCCATCATTGTGTTGAGAGACAAAACATATCATACTTGTGTTTCACGCAGGACAACAACGCTACAATAAAAAAATCTCAAAACCACCCACTTGAAATGAACTTCAACACAGCATAACTCAGACTTGCGTGAAAAATGTCAGCCCTGTGTGTCCAGACTTGTGCTGAAAATGGACCATTGACAAAAGGACCATTCCACAGAAAGACCATACTGTGTAAATGCACAGTAAATGCACATCAGGGGGGAGGCTCTCGGAGTCAGATTTTCCCCAACGCCCAGCATCCACTTCAAGGTGGGGGGGGGGCTTCCTGATTCAAGGTCTTGCCGAGTTCTGTTTGGAAGGGGGCCTCCCTGCCTCCGACACTTGCCACAGTTTCATTTTGCATGGGGGGGGGGAGTGCTCCCTGCCACAGATTTTGTCCATAGGGGGACGGGAAAACACGCTCTGGCGCCTACAACAAGTTGGAGCCCACACAGCCGCGCAACCTGAAACAACTTTAAAACATGCAGGCAAAAAAACTGCCTACACACACTCAGGGTTTTCAAGACTTGTCATCCAAGGAAGTGGATCTGTCGTCCATAACAATCAGGCAGTTTTCCCCCTCACCTTGTAAGCCACAAGAAACCCAAAACTGTCTTGGCACAACCACAGCTGTGACAAGTGTGCCCTCAGAAAGCAGGCGAACACGTTCACGTCAACTCAACCCTGCGCACCCTAATTGAAGGGCGGATATTTTGCTTGCTTCGCAAGAAACACTGTTCCGCCGGGGGGCAAATTCACGTGGTTTTTCTTGTGTATGTTTGCTTGCCAAATGACACTTTGTGTTCGTCTGGGTACCTGACACGCAACTCTTACACGCAACCACAGCCCGACGCGTCTTGGGCGCAACAAAACGAACGGCCCAGAAAAATCTCTCTGCAACACACCACACAGTGAAATACAGACGAAAGTTCCTCAGCTGACCATAGGAAAACAACAGAAAATCCAAAATGTTTCTCGTGGGAATTAATTACTGTTGACAAACAGATGTGTTCTCAGCAGGAGACTAATGTTATACCTCGCAGCAAAACGCACTTTTTATTAGTTCTCCCTTTCTTTTCACCTATTCAGAATTACTGGGTGCCTCGAGCGGACAACATTCTTCACAACCCAGTGAGCCATTCAATAAATAAGGCAAGAAGCACTTGGAAAACACACTCTAATACTCCTATCAGCTTATAAAAAGAACTTCACCCCAGGCTATGACAATGCAAAGCCATTGTCACTTTTAGTGTACTTATTCAGATTGTCCCAGGTAAACAAGCGATAGAGTTTCACTCTAATCTTTTGAACTTGCCAAGTGCCTTCATTTGATACTTCGGCGTTAAAAAAACTTGCCCTTCTGCTCAGACAATTTGCACTAAATCATATCTGATTCGTATCACATCTTGCAATTCAACGCGATGAGTCCCTGTAGTGACCACAAAGAATCCTGAAATTGGAAGAACGAGACGCGACCAAGAATCCTGAAATTGGAAGAACGAGACGCGACCAAGAATCCTGAAATTGGAAGAACGAGACGCGACCATCAAGACTTGAAAACCTGCATGCTTCCCGTGTCTCATTGTCTGTTCCAACAATAACAGTTTGCGGTGAAGACACCCTCCAGTCGGCAATATGGCATCCAAGCAGCAAGTAACAGCAGAAGTAGTTAGTTGGGTCTTCAATTTTTTTTACGAAAAAAGCTCTTGGAAAAAATCTTTTCCAAAAGAGAGCCACAACACGGATTTCAGATTTTTTCAAGCAGAGTTTGAACATGTTCTGAACATGAACAGTTCATGAGGTATCTTACCACACAGATTTCTGATATGATTTCTTGGCTTGATTTTGAACATTTCCTGGGGAAGGCTGCTTGATTTGTGATACGAAACTCCTTTGGCCAAATTGTGTTGAATTTCCATTTCATGGTGGCGAGCCTCAATGAAAAGAGTTTAACACACACACACACACACACACACACACACACACACACACACACACACACACACACACACACACACACACACACACTTGGGAGGCAGAAGGGTCCGAGACACCTTCCTGAAAACAATCCACGCGCCGACGGCTCGGCGATCGGCGGGTGTTGTGGAAACGGTGTGGGCTTGTGGCTTCAATAAGCACGATCGGTGGACAAACCTGACGTCAATTTGCCGTGTTGCGGCCTGAGCAGCACGCCAAGTTAGCTGCGTAGCAACACAGACAAAATGATCTGTGACACCATCATTGCTTGGGGAAGCCCTGGGTCTTCAATTTTCAAAGAAGCACAAATCTGAATTTCATCTCAAAGAGATTAGCCAAAATTGAGAAGTCCTTTTTCACAAGTCTTTCCATCACAAGACGAGACAGGAAGACCCAAGCCAACGCACAGGACTTCAGTCAGCATTGGGAGAATCTACGTGGTAGAAGAGTATTAGATTAGCATGTATCACACAATTACTTTAGGCAGGCCAGAAAATTGGATAAATTGAATAAATGGCTGCTGTCCACGAAGGCCAAGATTGCTCTAACGGGCAATATGTGACTGGACTGCATGCCTTCAGCGGGAAAAGGTACCAATCTGCTTCGGGAGAATGGACAGCAATCCCAACCAGGCCTGCTGTCACGAAACATTTCATCTCACGTGCTCCTAACCATTAAAAGGAGAGGAAGTGCCACTGAATCAACCACATTACACCGTGTCGTTTGCACTAAATGAGAGAGATGAAATAATCAATGTCAGAGGTAATCGACTCTCCGGAATCCCGCCACTGCAGGGCTCTAAGCGTATGCAGACACACAAATAAAGTGGTTCACCTGGTGGTTCACTTCCAGGAAACCCCAGCTGCAACAGTCTTGTGCTGCCATCTCTGATCTCTCTCCTGTCTCCCCAAAAAGGAAAGGAACAGTTCACAACCGTATCCGTATCATAAAGATAATGGTATTCTTTATGACATTGACAGACCCGGAGGTTATTACACCGCTTTGAAATCTCTCCTTGACAATCAATTTCTCCGTTCCCACTCACCACTTACCGAGTGTATTCGATACATTTCTCGGCTTCTTTTGCCAAGTTCGTCCTTTTGACGTCTCCATCACCAAATCAATGGAAGAACAAACCTGTAACTTCCAAATTGCTGTTGACAGTGTGCTCCTCGCACGGCTCACAGAAAAATGAGTTGTCGGGATCAGGAACTCTACTTAGACGGTTGTCATTTTCTGACCAGCAAGTTTGATACAAGTTAATCCTGACCGGATTGCAGCTCTTCAGGTGTCGGGAGGCCAGCGTTCTGCAGCTCGGGGGGAGGGGGGCACAACCACGACAGCAGAGAGACAACTCCAATTCAAAATGCGCAGCACGACAGCAAAAATGTCAGTGGTGCTTCAAAACAATTTTGAAACAACCAAAGAATGAAATTACTCGAGAAAATGTGAAAGCGTCTGGATTGGCAGTGGAGAGCAAACAGATGACACAGGAAGGTTGTCACAATTGCAAAAGGTACTGGTGGTCCGTTCGTCCGTCGACACAACCAGAAAAACTGGCAAAGTCCAGACTTTTTTGTAACCGGGGGTGGGGGGCTACACCTTTTCACTCTTCCTAACGATGTACGTACTATGCAGTTCCCTTCATTTTTTGTACCGTTCACATGACTGTCGGTGGCGTCCCCCCAGTGCACAAATTGGTGGACTTTGTCAGTCATTCTTCCTTGATTGGGGTGGATAATGAGCAACAATCCATTCCAAAATGCTTCTGACAGAAAACAGACACGCGAGGGCCAACAACAAAGGATAAAAATTTTAAAGCACATTCCACAATATCTGGAAAAAAAAGACAATTTGGGAGCCAAGCGAATTTTCTTTTTCTTATTCAGTGTGAAAACAAATAATTCAAGTGCAAAAAAACCCTGATCCAGTACATAAATTTATTCTATGGAGCAAAACGAATACACCTCAAAGCCCTCCCCCCCCCCCAAAAAAAAAAAATAAAGAACAGGCAACACAGACTTGGGGTTGGTCAGGCCACACCCTTGTGAGGTGAGTTTGACCACCATACTCCACACATGGCATTGTGGTTCCGTCACTCACCTTCACCTTGGGTGGTGGGCAACCAAACCCTCAACTGCGTTGTCTGTTTCTAAATCAGATCTTTTGGATTACCCTCCACCCACCCAGGTGCAAAAATTTCTGGACTTTATCAGTCTACCCCCCCCCCCCTATGGTTGAAAAACAAACTAGACTTTCAAGTAGAGAATCAGCCGCACGTAGCGTACATCAGCAGGACAGCACTTGTCTGAGTCTGACAATGTCCAAGTCGGACATTGTCCGTGTTGAAATTTTCTGTGGGTGGGGTGGGGTGGTAACTCAGACAATGTCTGAGTTGATATTTTCTGTAGTTGGGAGGGGGAACTTGGACAATGTCTGAGTCAGACAATGTCCAAGTCAGACAATTAATATCCAAGTTTAAATTTTCTGTGTGTGTTGGGGGAGGGTAACTTGGACAATGTCTGAGTCAGACAATGTCTGAGTCGGACAATGTCTGAGTTGAAATTTTCTGTGGGTGGGGGGTTACTCGGACAATGTCCGAGTTACCCAGGACGGACACACGGACCCAGACGAATATCAGCTCGCTACCGCGGTTGATAATCATGGATTTTTGTCAGTTTCACCGCACTTCAAATTTTCTAGATTGACACTCCCCCCCCCTTACAGCTGCAACATTTCTGGACTTGGGGGGGGGGGGTAGATTTTCGGAACTCAACTGATAGTCTGGTCGGCGAGTCCAACAAAGGTTCGGCACGGGGGGAGGATGAAGGAGGGCCAGGGTCCAGAAATTTCAAGGCCAGCCAATCACCAGTTCCTCCAAACTACAAGAACGGACAGGGAAGGGGAACACGACAGGGCACCCGCTTTTGCGCGCAAATGTAAGGCTGGGAGAGCAGATGTACAACTTTCCAGTTCCCTCCACAATCATTTTTGTCAACAGTGGGGGGTTTTTGTTCTGAACACTTTTCAATTCGTTCATGGCATGAATTGTGAACATTGGCTGCAACTTCCTGTATCACCAGCTGACGGCAGTCTGTTTCTGAAGCAGCTTCAACCGCAGAACGATCTCACAAATTTCTCCACTGGGATCAGCCTCCTCCGACTGTCCGGAAACTACAGATCTCCGGAACACACAGCTTCACCAGAAAGGCAACGGTTCTTGCTCTGCGGAGTCCAAAACAGAAGTTTCAAGTGGAAGGAGACAATCAGGCGCTTGCTCTGCTGCTCCACCTTCCGAGTTTCCGAGTTAGGGGAGGGGGTGACTCGGAAAACTCAGAAGCCATCCTTCCAACTTGCGCACACGGGGGTACCACAGAAAGTTGGAAAGTCGGAAGCCACCCTTCCAACTTTTGCACACAGCGTGGGGTTGACATGGTAAGTCAAAAAGTTGGAAGCCACTCTGAAAAGTAAAGAGGCCACCCTTCCAACAATTCGCTCAGAAAGGGAGAGGGGGTGACACAGAAGTTGGAAACAGGGAAAGTCCAAGTTATCCCTTGGTTGAAAAGTCAGAAACTTCAGTTTCCGAGTTACTTCCCGAACTCGGAAAAAAAGTCTGTTGTGAATCGGCAAAAACACTGGCAAAACAAAATCAGCTCAAGCGGCTGGTAATGATGAGACAAGCGATAGCAACCCTGCAGAACAACGACAAGGTTGTCGTATTTCTTTGTGCAAAAGTCGCTTTTTGTAGCTTTCCTCAGTGACACCTGTGCGAGTTTTGACACCAGTCCAAACAATGTCTGAAGAGTTCGTCCGTTTCCACTCATCAACAGTGTACGAGGGGAATTTCATAAGTAACCGTTCATGCCTCATATCTTCCGAATGGATGCTTCCATAGAAACAATCCTTTGCATTTCACAACTTTGTCTCACAAAGAATGAGTTGGCACATTCTGGTTGTCCTGAGTACATTCCTTCTTGAACAATTTTGCCTTCAAAGTTGGAAGATTTTGAACTGTTGACTATCCAAAATGCCTGTGTACTTACTGCACTTCAGTCCTTTGCCATTGACAATCAAGAGTCACAAGGCAAATTTCTACAAACTTTGGATTAAAATTTGCCCTACTTTCTTAGATCTCTGTTGGTAGATTTCAACTTAGTTTGCAAAAATGGATGTTACACTGATTCCCTGTTCTGTTTTGGGCAGAAAGAATCAAGCATTCGGAAGATACGAGGCATAAACGGCTTATGAAATTCCCCTCGTAACAGTGAAGAAATCAGGTTGCTGATCATTTCAAATCACTTCGTCCAAGACGTTCATGTTCACATTCACGGCCGCAGTTCCACTACAATAGCAGAGATTCAATCTTTCTGCAGAGCAACCTGAAGAAGCAAGCCGAATGAGCAAACGAGCAACCCACATACGTAATGTTCAAATCACCGCGAGGTCCCAGGGCCTGGGGGGCTTTTATGGCAGTGTCACCCCTGGTGGCCACTCAGCAGTGATCGTGGGTGACCAAGACAGAATTTCTCGGTTGTGATCAAGGGTGACAACTGCGTTGCATTTTTTTTTCCACAAAGCATCGCAAGTTCCAAGAGGCTGCCTGTCTTCTTTTCATCACGCTTTTCTCATCGTTCTGCTCAGTATTATGTTGCACTTCGCTGTGTTGATTATTAAACAATTTGGAAGGGAACAGGAGACGAATATCGATCTGTCGGTCAATACCAAGGACGAAGAAACATCCCACAGCAATGCATTATTAATCAGTCGACTCGAGTGACCTTTGATTTCGTACACGATCATTGAGACCACTGCACGATGCGATCTTGATCCACTGGCAATCCTGTCTGAACCATCTGCTGAAAGTGCTTTCCTGCATATATGGCGAGATGTATTTTTTTCGGGGGGGGGGGGGCATGCAAAGGTGACCGAACGCTTGAGCCAGTAAAATGTAACCTGCTGCAAAGATTGTCACGTCGTTTTCTACGAGGACGTACTCGTACGAGGATCGTTTCACTTCTGGTTTCCCTGTTCCCCGATGATGTGACAAGTTTTCTAATCAAGCACCTTCGTCATGAGCAGCGACCAGAGAAACCAGAAGTGAAATTATCCTCGTATCAAGTCCAAGCGACAATCATCATGATAAGCTGTTGGACAAGGATGAGCTTTTTTGTGTGTGTGCGACATAACGATTTGCGCAAGTCTATTGCTTCCATGCTTGGTGTTCAAGACATGACAACCGTCACTTTGACTCGATTCATCCTCGTTTACCCAATCAGATTTGCGAACCTGCCTCTCTTTGAGCACAGGACAAAAGTATCGCCCAGTTTCGTCAGTAGAGCGTCAGCTGGAGTTAGAAGAGCAACCGAGGAACAATTCCACGCTCCTGTCTTTGTTTCCAGGATTTACTCGTGTATTGGATTCTTCACGTGTGGATCCATTTGGGTCTGAGTGAACACTGTTGTTCAGCAATGACATTTTGAACGGGTAGTCTTTGCTGGAACCGGTCGCCTTTTGTGTCGTGTGCACCAGAAAAAAACAAGGTTGGTGTTTCGACAACTCGGATCCACACACGTATGACGACGTAAACTGGGAGAGAAAACGGACTGCACAAGGACAAAAGCGTGTTTTGCGGCTCTTGGACAATTCTCGAACGAAGCCGGTCAAAAGTCTTCAACCGCTGTCGATTATCATGCCAAAAATCAGATTGTATCAGATTATCCTGTTTTGGCCGTGCGACATGCTGATTGGACACCACGTGATACCCGTGTGTTGGCGTTTCGGGTGAGAGACGGCAATTATCGAAGTGTGGCTTCAGTCGCATGAAGCTGTTGTCGTCTACGAGGTGAGTGAAAACAGTATTCTGTATTCTGTATTGTACGAGGAGTTGTTGGCCTTTTGTGGTGAAGAGGATCTTTTAAGTCAGTGTCCCTGTGCATGTCCTTGTCCACTCGCAGACTACCAATTAGCTTACGCAATTCTTTTGTTGCAAACAAAGATGCAAACAAAGAATGTGCTAATCTGTATCTGAATGGGTGCACATCGCTGAACATGCAGAGAGACACTTTGACTTGAAACATCCTCGTACAATCTCATCGTACGTACGAGGGAATTTTAACTTCTGAGGTTCGACATGTGTTGATCTGTGCACGGATGCGTTGGTCGCTTGACCATACTCGTAATTGTCCTCTAGGTTGGCGACATTCAGGGGTCAACCAGTGTGTTTGGCCAGACATCGGGGAAACTGTGGAAATTGTTCCTGCGCAGAGAGGACGATGAAGCGCGTTGTGGAGAGGCCTATTTTCCTGCAACAAAGGGTGAATATCTTCTTCTGCTTCAAGCTGAATTTCACTATGAAGCGGACTCAGGAATGCATTCAACACGTGTACAGCACTCAGTCTCTGTCTAGAAGCAAATTGGAAAAATTTTCCGATTGTTCCAGGGTGCTCGCACCACCATTGTGGACTTGCCAAGGACCTCCAGGCTAAGACAAGTAAGAAGCGAAGCAAACGCTGTGGAAGCTGCAGTAAAGCGGGACAGACGGTCAACAGTTCACCACATCAGCCAGGATGCTGGAGTCTCTCCCACCAGTGTGTACCGGATTCTGAGACAGGAATTACATTTGGCCAAGACTCTTGACCGATGGAAACCTTCAGAAGCACAGAAATAACTCGCGAGTTCCTCCTGAAACTGTTCAGAACACACCCAAACATTTTGGGAAACACTGTGACAATGGACGAAAGCTGGGTCTGACAGTACAACCCCCTCAGCAAGCACCAGTCCAGGGAATGGCTCCACCGGCAGGACCCAAGGCCCATCAAAGCCAGAGTGACAGGGAAGGTCCTCACGGTGACTTTCTTTGATTTCAAGGGCCTCATCTACTGCAAGTTCGACCACAAAACAGTGAAAGCTAAGAACTTCATTGCCATCACTGGACATTTTTTGGAGGCCTTCAGGAACCACAGACCCAGGGGGCGTGTCTGTGGAAGGGTATTCCTCCCCATGGACAACACCCCTGCTCACACAGCCATCAACTCCAGACAGTTCCTGGCACAACACAATGTGCAACTTCTTCCTCATGCGCCTTATTCTCCAGATTTGGCACCAAACGACTTTTGGTTCTTTGGGAGACTGAAGGCTGACCTCAGAGGAATCAGATTTGGAAGTCTTGCAGACTTGAAGGACGCTGTGAAAGACCAAGTGGGGACAATTGCCTCAGCGGAACACCAGGACTGCATGCTCAAAATGTGGATCAAGAGATAGGTTTTCTGTGCCACTGCACAAGGCACTTATTTCGAAGGCATTTTGTAGATCTGTTCTTACAGTGTCCTATGTTCGGAAACAATGGATGTACACAAAGGTTCCAATTGATATTGTTGTTGTCATCAGTCACCGGTGTCGACGGAAAAAAACGCTCCGCCTCAACACACCGGGGGGTGTTTTTGGCCTGGCTGAAAATAGGAGGTAATCACCCCCCAGTGATACTGGCCTGGCCTCGGATGGGCAGGCCCAAAACACCCCCACCAGGCCCAAAGGGTCCTCTTCATATGACTTTCATATGACTTTGTCCCAACTTCACAAATGCATTCACACGTTTGTTACAGCCCTTTGATGGAGATTTGCTCAAGTTCTTGTGCAAGTCTCAACTTCACAGACTTCATTGGTATCTCAACATCACTGATTGGTTCTGCTGTTTGTTCACTGTCTCAGCTTCCAAAATGCATGCACACGCTCATGCATAAATAAAGCTATTTAGGCAGGACAATCTGTGTTGTGGTCATTCATTTTTGCATCCTTGGAGAAAGGATACACATCAGAAACATCATGGATTTAGGCTCGGATATTGACAATTTTGAAGAACCACAGGCTTTGCAGAAGTTCTCGCAGAAGGGGGTTGGAGGCAGGCCGAAGAGGGAAACTGACAAAAGTGCTCAGCCAGGCCCAAAACGTTCATTTCAGGCCCTCGTACGGGTGGGGGTGTTTTGAGGCGGCCGGAGCATTTATTTCCTAGCCCCAAAACACCCCCCCCCGGTGTTTTGGGCCGATCGTACGAGCCGCCCCAAAACACCGGAAGGGGGGGGTTTGAGCCTAGGGGGTGAATTGGGGCGCCGACACCGGTCAGACCAAAACAAATTGCGTAATCAGGTTGACTGCGTCGACCTCGGAAACACATCTCGAACCTTAGAAGTGAAAATTCCCTCGTGTGGCAAATCAGTTCTGGCGACCAGCATGTCCTGCACATGGAGTCTTACAAGTTTCCAAACATTTTCATCGTCTGAAGTCATTGAATCACACATTCACAAATGAAATGGGGCAAACGGGTTGACTTTTGCTGCTCATGCTCGTCGCCGGAACTGATTTGCCCCTCGCACGAGTGCAGTAAAACCAAAAAGTGCGCGGTCTCCTGTGGGCCAGTCAGTTTCTCGCATGGCCAGTTGAGTTACCCCCTGGGCATAAAATCCAAGATGGCCACCACACCATGTGACCCACATATGCTGTTTCACTCATGCACATGCAGGACCGTGACCCGAGTCTACCTGGTAAGTTTGAAGTTTCTGCATGAAGTCATCTCCAAGCTCTGACCACAGATGAGTTGGCTAGTTGGCCATTTGCAAGGGGGGGGGGTAACTCAACCATGGCCAAAAATGAAAGTTGCTTGAAATGGTCTTAAAATCATTCTGGTGAATTTTTGTGATGGTTGAGTTGACACCCCCCTGGTTTCCAACTCAACCAAAAGTGACCACTCACATACATACATACAGACTGATGTGACCACAACATTTACGCCACATACGAGTACAAGAGTGGATCCCAGATGATACCAGGCTGGCTTTGAATCTCACTCGCACACACACACACACACACACACACACACACACAATGAACCAGTGACAATCGGTTTGCAGCAATTTGTCACGGAGGAGCACCTTCTTTGTGTGTGACAAAAGTTTTGCGTGAGCCAATTGCTTTGATGCAAGTGTTCAAGACCTGACAATTGTCACTTTGACTCGAAATATCCTCGTACACATTAATGGGTGTCTGCACTGAGCCCGTGGCCACGAGTATAGCCGGGCCAAGGGCTAAACAAATAGTCAGTCCGTTGAAGCCAGATAGACCCGCCAAGGCACAAAGTCATCTGGACCTTCAAGTAGAAATATCAGTCACTTTCAGTGTCACCTGTGTGCAACATCATATCAAATTTCTGACTTTCTGAATATTTGCATGTGGGAGAGGGTCAACCTGGAATATCTGAAATCTTGACACACAGAAATGTGGAAAGTAAGAATCCTGGAAGGTTGAAAACCTGGAAATATGGTGAGTCAAAAACCTGAAGATCTGGAAAGTCCAAAACCCAAAAACCTAGAAAGTTGGAAACCCAGAAACCTAGAAAGTTGAAAACCCACAAGGTTAGAAACCCAGAAACCTTGCTATTGGCCCCAGAAAGTTGGAAATATGGAAACCTACAAATTGGATAACTGGACAGTTGTGAACCCAAAAAGTTGGAAATCCAGACAGTTCAAAATCTGGGAAACTGAGGAAAAACAAAAACTTGGAAAGTCAGCCACCCAGAAATTTCTGTATTTCCAACTTTTTCCATGTAGGGGGGCAAGGATGAAACATGGACACCCAGAAAATCTGAATATTCTGAATTTTTGCTACAGGAGGCAGCAACCAGGAAACCTTGACAATCAGAAATTTCCAATTTTCTGAATTTTTGCACAGGGGAAGGATAACCCTGAAAATCCAAAATCCATAATGTCGAACACTTCTGGATTTCCAATTTCCAGAAACCCAAAATTCAGCCAGCCTTAGTTTTGTACTGGGGGTAACAGAGGAACCCAGAAAACCTTGATATTTTGCAAGTCAGAAGTGAATTTTGTACACATGGGGGCACAGGAGGGAGGGGACGGAGTGCTGAGTCAGAAGGTTAGAAGTCCCTGTTGATCTCTGGGGAAAAAGACAACTCCAGATAAATTTCTGAATGTCTAGATTCCCCAAACCTCAGAAAAATATCCCGCCTCACGGTCGGCAGATTCAGGCCGAAAACAAGTCAGCGCCCAAGCAGCTGACAACTAGCTTTCGCCTGAGGCAGTTGCTGACTTGCCGGAAGGTGTTGGGGGGGGGGGGGGTCACTAGGACACTACCGTGGAGAGTCAGCACCTGGTGTCTTTCTCTGTGGTTCACTCACACACACCGAGGACACACATGCAACAATTTAAAACAGCTTCGTTTACT
>JAAUXT010103469.1_pt1 | contig 12460 bp, 16 predicted proteins | sample 7278171 | NCBI WGS metagenome assembly JAAUXT01 (sample SAMN14350112, study PRJNA611818) | marine sediment metagenome | isolation source: surface marine sediment (1.8m) | place: French Polynesia: Moorea | collected 2018-08
AACTCCCATTTGCCCATACCATCAGAAAGAAAAGGTACTAAAGATCATTTCAATCATTTGTCAAAATTAAATAATCTCTGAATACTCAGTAATTAAGCATTTAAATTGGTATCAATTGTCCTTTCAGCTATTAAATTTGCCTTGTCTTCTCTGCACTGAGGTTAATTGCTGTACAAAATCAATAGCCAATTGTAGAATATAAGGACTTTTTAGACTACAAATTTGATGATTTAAATTGTTATTTGATCAAGATATTTATTCTAGGTATGAAGATCATGATGCAAAGTACTTGCAGACTTATTTTTGTTCAGTTTTGAAATGACGAAGGGACGAACCGGACTTTGTGGATCTCCCTCGTACGCATGTTCACATGGCTACTTGCGAAGTCCGCCTCGGTTAATCCTGCCATGATCGGGCCTGATCCTCCGAAACTTCCCGAACTCAAACAGACAGAAACTTCTCACCAAAAATTCAACTTTTCTCACAAGCAGACTCTGCATGCAGACACAATGTCTTTCACAACTTCCTCTTCTTTCTTTCTTTCTTTCTTTCTTTCTTTCTTTCTTTCTTTCTTTTGTCTTTCCGCGAGATTCCAATCACCTGTACGAAAACCAACCTTGCGACCAAATATTCCTGTGTCCATCCCCCTCGGCATTGATGTTGCATCTTTGATCAGCCACTTCAAATGAAATCCCACCCACAGCCCCAACACTCAACTGCAGCCATCATTGTTGCATCTTCGGTTCCTGCAGTCAGTGGTCTTCGGTCGTATTGAAAAAGTTGGGGGTGCGCGCAAGACAAGAAACGCCACCGTCGGAAAGAATCTTTCGGCGCGTTGCTCAGGTACTGATGCACAGGCCGAGAAACAACGCGCCTGCTGTGGGAGGGTATTGCCTCGGGAGTCGTCTTACCTTCGCTTTGATGTACTGATCCACTTCTTCTATGGGCTTATTGTAGAGTTCGGTCGGGAAGATGGTGTCCAGATGTTCGGGCAGCCAGTTGCCCTCGACGAGGAGCGGGTCTCGCTCCAGGTGGAGACCTTCATCCTCCTCCTCGTCGAACTTGAGCTCTCCATCCACTAACCTGCCCTCCGCCGGGTTCCTCTTTTGCAGTGACTTCTTCAAGTCCTCGGCCTCTCTGGTGAGGAGTTTCTGGTACGACTCGGGCGTGAACAGCTGAAACACTGTGCATTCCTCCTGCGCCGGTGGTTCTTCTGCGGGTGGAATCTTCTTGAAAGTGTCGAGGACGGAGATGAAGGTGGAACCGGGGGATGAGGGCGCGAGGGACGCGTTGTCCCCGGGAGCGCCGACCCCGCCGCCCGGGGGCAGCACGAGCCGAGGGGGTCGGGCCTCATCCCGCAGCGGAATGGAATAAATCCCCCTCTGTGAAGCCTCATCTTTCCCCTCAATATGCCGAGAAGACTGAGGCGTCGGTTCTGTTTCCGGGCTGGAGATGTGAACTTGCGGTGCCACAACTGCCACGGGAATGTTGCGAGGGGAAGTTGAGCGAGGGCTGAGCACTTCCGCTCTTGTCGGGCTTGTCAAGTTGCGAACATTCAGAATTTTACTTTCGTCTTGTTCGTTTCCCACTGGTTGCATTTTAACACAAAAGACCACTTCAATTGACACAGGTGGACAAGAAAGACAAAACTATGTGGCACGACCCAATAATCCACGGTGACTTGATTGATCCTTCTCACCTTCGAGTGTTCATCTTTGAGGCTGTTGAAGTACACGATCACACAAGACCAGGAGTCTTTTTCGTTCTGCATTCAAAACCGATCAGCACAAAGTTTGACGCGACATCGCCGTTCTGAGACCTCAAATCCACCAAAACTGCCATTTCTTCAAATGTAACGTCCATCCATTCCAGCAAATTTTGTGCAAATGCATTTCCGATCCTTGCTGTGAGATCACCCAGTCCAAGGAAACTTGAACAGGTCTCCGGCGAGTCCTTCGCAACTGTACGTTGTGTGTGTGTACCTGTGCACACACCTGATCTCACAACCAACACTGATCGGCACTGCGCAATCAATCCATGCATGGGAAGACTTGGTACTTGCGTTTTCTACAAATAGCATAGGTGTAACCAGACAGCATGTCGTTTCTGCCTTCATCAGACAGCTCCACAAATCCGGTTTCATGCCTCTCTGGTGATCGGCCCCGGTGCTTTTGATGTACTTGTTGCTTCGCAGCGCGTTCCTTCTCTTGCCTTTTGGATAGAATCAGCTGCTCTATGATTCTTTCCTTTTCAATTGTGTAACTGAGATATTAATCATCCAGAAAGGCGATGACGTTTTTGTCTGTGGACGCATTGTCGTGGGCGACAAGCATGCCGTCACTGGAGACAAATCTGTTTCTTCAAGGCCAAGGCTTTGTTGAGACACGACAGACGTGAAATGTGGAAACTTTCTTGACTGCAGTTGCTGCGCAGCACACATTTGATTGAAATGGTCCGTCAAAGAAGTTGTTCGGCAGCACATGTGCATGCAGGAACAGCATCGTCCGTGATGGCATGTCACAAAGACGTGATTTTCTGATTGCATTTGTTTGCGGTAACTGACGAGCAGCAGAACACTCGTTGATCGTGTGATGATGTTTCGCAGACAGCTTCTTTTCATCAGCCGTATCCACAGTTAAAATTTCCTTGACAACGGCTTCACTGGTCCGCCAAGCGAAGTGTCATCGGATGAACTCGCTTTGCTGTCCATCCGCCCCCTCCTCCCCACAGCGGGTTGTTCTGGGAACCAGGCTCCAGGACCACAATTGTGCATTTCACCAGAACCAGGCAGCAACACGCAGTCTGCACTCGTGTTCTCACCTTGCAATTTCTTTTTTGACTTTTCATTCCAAAATCCGTGCAGTACTTTCGCTGAAGATGCCAGATTTTGTGTCTTGGGGTCGGGTTGTGCACCGAAGGGGTCCTGTGCCTGGTTCGGTGGCCCGCCTGCAAGGTTGGAACAACCGAAGCGCAACGGCTGACGGGACGCGTCATCCGCTGACGGCAACCAAAGAATATCCATACCATGCAGGTTAGGTTTTCTTCCAAAAACCTGACAGACTACAGGGTTTTCACTTCACCCAAAGTTGCATGGTTGAGGCCTGCTCTAACTCAGTTCAAGGAAAACCCCTGCATGGTCAGAGGTACTTCGTGATGTCCTGTGCAAGTAAAAACCCGCGGACCCTGGTTCCTTTGCAACAAACACATGTGGCCACAAAGAACTGGCACTTTCAGAGCAAGCTCAAATGAATGAAAGGTAAGATGATCACCATTCTTGCCGTCATTAATGAAAATCAATGTCGAACTTGTTCTGAACACGCCTGTTCCTTGTAGCCGTTTGTAGTTTGAACAGGTGAGCTGTTTCATTCAAGACAGGTTATACCTCATCGAACGATTGGGTTTGCCTTGATTGAATTGGTCGCGAGAGAGAGAGAGAGGGGGGCGGATTGACAGTGGAAGGTTGCTTTTACGCTCACACAATCCATTCGGTCTCACGTGTCTTGAAAAACCACCAAACACGACGAATTCGTGACAAACTGATCTGCCCGTACAGGACAGGATGAAACACTGGCTCGTGCATGGTTGTTTCTTGTTGTCACCTACCAGCTGGGTTTTTGTGGAATGACCTTTCATTGGACGTTCTTTTCCTTTTCGATGCCGGGTGCGAGAAATTGTCCCTCAGCAAAGGTGCACGATCAGCCAGAAGCTACCCAGAGTCTGTATCTGTAAGTATAATTGGCCGGGTCTGTGTGTGCAGGTCATGCAGCCAAGACCCAGACATGTCCTGCTGCATTGGCGGTCAGGTCTCACTCAGGTGTATCGCTGAACTTACCCCAAAAGGAACCAAATGCACAATGACATCCACACGCTCTTACTTCAGGTCATCATCTGGTTTCAGTTGACAGGTGTTCATGTCAACAACTTCAGGCAAATCTTTCGGCAGTTTCGATTTCACTTGGAACATTCAGTGTTGGATCTTCCCTTTGAGGAAACTCCAACGTCTGGAACTTTGAAATTTTGCCTTTGGCCTCAAGGTGTGTGTTGAAAATTGCCACGTCATCGTATCAAATGAAACATCGTCTTTGATACCCGTCAAGACTTGACATTTTAAGGTCTTCAGGTGATTTCGTTTGACAAGTAGTTGGCAGTCTAAATTGCCACGCAACGGGTATTGATCGCACAACTCTGTTGAGCTTCAGACCAACTCCAACTCAACATCGCCAAACCCATGGGGCATCAGGTCTCACCAGATGCTCTGCCCCAAACTTCAGGGCATCGCACAACAAGCCTCGACGAGTGCACCGTACGTACAAATGTTGGCGAGACATTTTGTTCGAAACGCTTTGCAACACGAGCCGTTTTGTGCTCAGTACTCTGAACACATTATTCACCTGGAAATATTCAAATCACTTTCATCGCCGGAGTTGTGTGACGAAACCAAATTCCGCTGGACCACAGTGAAAACTTGAAATCAGCAAGGGTTGAATGTGAATCTTCGCCTCGTTATCTCGTCGTCGGACGTACAGTCGACTCTTTACCGTGGACACCCATGTGTACACGGCTTTTTGTCCACGGTTGACAGAGTGTCCACCAAAAACAGAGTCATAAATAACAAGAGCTATTACCTTCCCGAAGGTATTTTCAAGCATTCCCCCCCCCCCAAAAAAAAAAAGAAACCAAAAGCACAGCTCAATCATTGACTTTTTCAAGAAGTTGTTGGTCTGACCAAAATAACCTCAAAAGTTTTACGAAAACAAATGGAACATAAAGTGAAAAAAAGAAAGAAAATTGTTTGTGGACTGTCCATAGTAAGGACAGAAAGTTGTCCTTGATACCAAAAAATAGTGTCCATGGTCCATAGTTGATGGAGTTGTCTGCAGAAAGCAGAGTTTTTGGCTGAAAATGCACGGTGCATTCTCAACTGTCCACGGTTGACAGTAGTCCATGCACGGTTAGCAGAGTTGACTGTGGTCTGTTATTTCTGTGGAAGAGTGCGCTCCTTTGTGCCAAGTGGAATTTTCTACCTTCACGAGCTTTTCGTCACTCGAATCTAAACCGCACGCATTTAACCTTTTTTCTTCATTCTGAAGCAAAATCCGCGTTTCCAGAATAGGTATGTCCAGACTTTGGCGAACAGAGGGACAACAAACACTTCTCTCAAAAGCCTCCAACAAAATTTATGATATCTTTTTGGGGAAGATCGATGTCACAGATAAATCTCTTGCGAAAAACAACTGGTCATCTGTACGCACTGGTAATTTTACGAACAGACAAAACAAGACATCAGAGATCACAGAGCGCGCGTTTGTCAGATCATTTTTCCAGTCATTTCCAATTTCTTTTGAAAAGTAGGACTGGGCACTGTCAGGGTACAGGTACTTTTCGGATAATTCAATGTACACATAGTTCGACTTTTGCATAATTCGACTTTTTTTCAAAACAGGTTTGGATTTGTGTGTGTGTAAATAGGTTTCATAATTCAACTTTCACATAATTCGACTTTTTTATTGGCAAAAACGGGCATGTCGCATTATCCGAAACAGACCTGTACCTCAATCCCAACATTTTTGAACAGGTGAAAAATGATCAACAACCAAAACTGACTTGTCCAAAAATTTTGGAATCAGAATTCACACTCCCCATGTCTCTCCACACACAAACACAGAACAACACCAGTGACTGCACAGTGACTGCACAAAGCGCTCACTCGGTAAGATCGTACACTTAAAAATACACGCATCTCATTCACTCCCTTCTCTTGACCAATTATTTGTACAATATTTCTTTGGGTAAAGTGCAGCGCAAAGATGCAGGAGTTCACGTACTGCCATGCCAGTAGGGTCCAGACACTTTCAGTGAATCCCAGCAAACAGTCTTTTGGACCAGTTGACATCAAGGTTTCTTGCACATTTTCGGAAAGACAAGAACACGTACCAGTGTAGCCACCCGCTGTGCCGAATGGCCTGGCAGTGTGGCAGTGACAGCAACACGGGGTCACTGACTTTCCAGCACGCCCCCCAAACAATTTCCCTCATTTGGAAAACTTACTTGAACCCCCCTCCCTCTGAAATTTGTTGGAAAACTTTCGGAAAATAACCACTCTGACAATGTTGTCACCAAACATCCCAACTCATTTTCTCAAAGCAGTGTGTGCGTGTCGATGCGTGCGTGTGAGTGTGTTTGCGGCGAGTCTTTCGACTTCTGTGGGCACACCGCCAGCTAGTTAGTAGCTTGTGCACATACTGCGAGACGTCGAAGGCTTGGCGTGCGTAAAAACCGGGCAAAGCGGTACAAAACTGTGGCGGTTCCTATTCACCGCAGACCCTGTCACACAAAATCCCAACAAGGCTGGTACAGCAGGACTTCTCCCACGAGGCAGTGATCAGGAACAGATGGAGGCAAAGACGGTGTCGTGAGGTCAGAAGGTGCAAATGTCACGTGCCCCCAACACATCTGCTCCATTGCAGCTGCGTCATCAAGGTGGAGTATTCGGACACCCTGAGAAGGCGCCCACTTTGCTAGTGGCTTCGGTCAGCATGACGGACTCGTCCTCGACGAACACTGACTTGATGCAGCCCCGCATGCTCTCCCGCACCACGTTTCCAGACAACGCAGCTACGTTCGCTGAAATGGACGAAGAAACTGTCCTCGGAGCAAAATCCTGCACGAAATGGAGTCAACCCTTTCCACTTGTGTCTTCCGCATGACCACACCAGCGAACACTGGACTGCGGCTGCACTTTAGGCGAGCAGGAGGAACAGGTCGGTGCGACTCACCGTTCGGCGGGAGTCCGGCGATGGTGATCGTGACGGAGCTGAAGGTGCGCGGCTGGAAGAAGAGCGGGTACGGGATGCTCTGCCCCACCGAGTCGAACGCCAGGTCAATCTGCGCGTCAGACAACACCGTCAGCCATTTCATTCACTCGGCGCGCGATACACCAGTACGGACACGCAAAGTACCAGACAACACGCTGCACGCGCTCCCCATTTGACACGGGTATATTTGTTCTCTGGTGCACAGCACATGCAAAAGAGTCAGTTCTGAAGCGAGTCGGCGTCACTCACCCCGCGCTGCTGCGTGTACGTCATGGCGACGCTGTGCAGCGTGTTGTCGCAGATGGCGAAGTCGCTGACGCCGCTGAGCCCCACGTAGAGCTCGGGCTGCGGCCCGGCGCCGTCCGCGTCGATCACGACCTCGAGCTGCGGGGCGAGAAACACGCCACGTTGTCACGGCAACAACTGTCAGACATGATGCCACAATCGAATCCAAAGCGCAACAACAAAGTGCCTGTCAGAATCGTCAAAGCATGCATGCAGACTTCCGGATTATTTATTGTTGGACACCACTGCTCACCCTGCCGTTGGAGAATTGCCAGATGAAGTAGGAGTCGCTGAGCACCATGGACATGAGGACGCCGCTCTGCACCGAGCTGCGCAGCGTCATGTTCATCCGGAAAGGCGGGTTCAACACGACCCTGCCCAGGAAGGAAGGGACGCCCGACTGTCACCGCGTGCGACCAGGCGTCAGACGACGCAGCCAAAATGGACGTGTTCTTACGCTCTGCAGTGTTTGATGAAGTTCTGAATTTTATGATTCCGAAAAACTTGCAAACGGAGGCTCACGGATTGTTGAGCGTGATGTAGGCGTCGGTTCTGTTGAGGAAGCAGCCGGTCTCGACCGAGTCGTAGCACTGCAGCGTGTTGACTGAGCTCAGCGGGGTGCTGCGAACAACGCCATTGTTGATTCAGTGGGCAACCGCATGATAGGCAGACATTTGCCAAGATAAGTTCAGACACAAAGAGTCAAAAGTTAAAAAAGAAAAAGAAAAACCTTTCTGCACCGAAACAGTGCAGTTCTTTGAACAACTGACCGTCTTCTGGCGTCGCTGCCTGTGCACTCACCCCAAGTCGATTTGAGTCACTCGGTTGGTAGAGAGTCTGCCCGTCTTGAGTTGCAGAGATCTGACACAGCCCAGGAATGAGCGCTTCCCAATCTGAAATCAGTACAATTGGTGAGTTGAAAGCTGAGCATGTGCCTCTGGACAAAGACGGAGACGCATTTCTTGTGCCACGTCACACGACACGTCAAAAACACACCAAAATTGTGTCACTTCGTTTCCTTACTGAAATGTCGGAATTTGGCCCGAACTGCCCGACGACATCGGCGCGCACGCCTCCGAGGAAGAGAGAGGCGCCGACGCTGAGCGAGCTGCTCAACATGGAGTCGACGCCGCTGTTGATGTAGTCCGCGTGGTCGCGCACGACGAGAGCCAGGAAATCGTTGATCCGCAGCAAATCCACCTGACGCGGGAGGGAGGAACACAACACGTCATAAAACAAGTCGTTTTCCTTTTTTCAGACCAGGTTCCACCTTGTTCCGCAGTCTATTGAAACAAATGAGATGAGGTTTTACTTGGTGCTCATAAATGTGGACTTGGCAGGAATAAAATCGCACGGCGTGCTGCGAAAGTGCAATGCCTCACCGTCGTCCAGTTCCCATTGTCGTATCTCAACTTGGACGAGAGGAGTTTGGTGGGGCTGCCCGGCGCGCGACTCCGGGCAGAGGACGACTGCATGCTCAGCCACAGGTTTCCATTGCGCATGAAGAGGACGAAGAAATTGTTCGGCGTTGAGGTGTACGTGTCGGCCATGTAGAGGATGATCCCGTCCGGCATCAGCGCGCGGAATTCAATGCTAAACGTGAAGCTGCAACAGAAAGTTTCAGTCTGTTCTTACTTACAGATGGAAGGATGGTTGCGACTGATGGTTTCCACATGTGCAAGGTGAGGCACACTCTGACCTGCTGCTAAAATCCATGTTCAGCACCGACAGCTCCAGGAAGCTCTCTGCACTGGAGCCGAATCTGACGCCGTTTGAAAGGAAGTCGATCACGTAGGGCGGCGCGCACGTAGGAGCCGGCGTCGGTGGTGGGGCTGGCGTCGTGGTGAAGATGGGTGGAGGCAGCGTGGTGGGCGGGGCGGGAATGCCGCTGATGTAGGCTCTGTTTGACACGCCGACCTTCTGATAGAGATAGAAGTTCTGGTCCCTGCAAGCAACAAAACGAGTGCTGCAATCAAAAAAATTACCCATAGCATGGTGTTGCGAGCGAGCCAACCAGTCAAACCATTTTTTGCACCGGATATTTTGCGAGATGGCCTTCTTTCCGGACGCAGCACTTGTCGTGACGTACGCCGTCCTTGCTCCGCGTGTGGCGCGTACCATAACAAACGGAGCGAATCAAAGAGTTGACTGACTGGTCGTTGATGCTGAGTGAGAGAATCCCCCCGACGAGCGCCGTCTTGACGGGGAGGTCGTTGTGCAGCGTCACGGCGCCGGGGTCGCCAGGACTGGGACCTCTGCCCACGTAGAACGGACCCCCGGCCAACATGAAGAAGGGCGACAGCGTCAGATACCCGACGTGGGTCACATTATCCACTGTCAACATCGGTCTGAAAAACACCACAAAACTTTGAACATAGGCCAACCCTTTTCTGAAATTCCGCCCAGATTCGCGTGGCAGACAAAAGCTTTGCAGAGTTGTGGACATGACACGTGCGACCGTAAGCCTCAGGCACTTGGGTTGCGCACGTGCTGCACGGAGCGCTCACCGGTTCCTCGTCGAGAAGTCGACGGTGACGTGATGCTCGAAGCCGTCGGCGTACCAGAGGCCGCGCGTGCGCAGCGGCTCCGAGAGACCGGCGCCCTGGCTGTACTGCACAAACACGTCTCCATTGTACAGCGCGATATAGAAAAACACATCCTGCAGAAAAGATGAGACGCCAGCTGGACTGACATGTTCACTGCTATGAAGACGTTCAAAAGGCCACAGCAAAGGACAACACACTGACACAACCAACATTTTGTTTCAAGGGGAGACCCCAGTTGTTGTCAACCAAAAGTGGTTCTTGGAAGGAACGTGTAAACCGTCAATTGCTCATTCCTCTTTCTGTCTTGTGACCAGGAAAGCTCAATCGATGGGTAACAAAAAGATCGAACGAGAAGGAAAATGAAAATCCCAAGAGAACAAAAAACATTTCAAGCTGGGAGACAAAGAAGCAAACACACTTCACGCAGCATGTGCAGATCAGGACACACGTGACGACAATGCACTGACAAAATCTGGTGCGACAGAATGGAGGCAAGCATCTTAAATCTTTGTCGGAAAACAGAAACGGGTCTCCATTTCATTCAGTCAACAAGTATTGAACCGATTTCAAATGACAGACGTAAGAAACGAACAGCGGACAAGAACACAACGCCGGGGAATCGAGCAGCGACACACCCTGGGGTCATTGCACATATTTCAGTGCCACAATAAAGCCGGCGAGCGAAAAAAGTTTGAAATGCGTTGACGTTGCACTACGCAGCAGCAATTTTTTATTTCAGAAAACCTCCAAATCAGGTCAGAATGTGCACATGTTCGCAAAGTCCAGCGGCCATTCAACCACTGGACGAGGTTGAAATGTCTTCACAACGGCGTGCACCTGTTGGGTGGGCGCATGCAGGCTGCACTTTTGCAGTGAGTGTCCAAGGCTGCGCACGAAAACAAAGGCCAACGTGTTTTCCTCATTTGACATTGTAAAGTTGGGTGGGTCCCCTTCAAAATGAAACCAGAGCCAAAGGGATCCTTGACCTTTGCGAAATTTTTTAAAGCGCAAAAACTTACTCAAGACACAAGCAGAAGACATTCGAAACAGAACGAGTTTTGAACTGACAACTTATCTGCGACAAAACTTACTGTTGCATTCTGGACAAAGAGGAAGGTGATTTTGACATGAAATCATCACTGTCGACAGCATGAATATTCAGAAAGACCAATCTCGTGTTTTTCAGAAGGACTGAAGAACCACTGCGAGCAACTGGGCGGCTTTCTCCATCTTCACGCGGACACACACACACACTCTCTCTTTCTCTCTCTGTCTCTCTCTCTCTCTCTCTCTCTGCACTCACTGTGTCGAGTTGCCGCAGCCCCATCATGATGATGCCGCTGTCGTCATAACTCGAGAAGCGGAAGTCGATGGTGCGGATCGGACTGGGCGGCGAGTTGATGCGCGCGTAGCTGCGGTCCGCCGAGAAGCCGATCCCGCTCACCACCTGCCGAGGGGCTGTTGCTTCAAGGTCCGCTCACAACAAAGGGGCGCTTCCAGGAGCACACCGAAAGGAAACACTGACGCGGCAGGGGAAAAAGCAGATCATCTCCTTGGATTCACCTTGTCGAAGCACCCGCTGAGCGATACGCCGACGTTCGTCTCGACGCCTGCGCCCAGGTCGACGTCGGTCAGCTCCACACCTGGCGTCGTAGTCGTGTCGTAGCGCACGTCCTTGATGCAGCCGGGAAACGACATGTCGTCCACCGGATTGTGCCTGAACATGAGCAAACAGGTCAGACAAAGACGTGACCTTCCTCCAATGTGACGCGTGCTTGACCTGAGAACCGAGCAGCGCGCACCCTCTGCTGGAGTCGGTGACGCCGCCGATGGTGAGTCTCGACCCGGCGGCGAGCGCTGAGAGGTCTCGGAACGGGACGGTCTCGCGCTGCACGGCGACGTCGCTGCTGATGGACGTGTCCACGTACTGCACCGACACCTGCGCCGAGGTGCTGTTGTGAGCCACCGTCACCTGCGAGACGACACCACAGCACAGTCACCAAAGAACGAGGTTGGGGAGGGTCTCTTCACACACACACACACACACACACACACACACACACACGCTCAAGCACACCACGCATGCACACACAAACACACACACACACACACACACACACACAGATCTCAGAGTCTCCATGTTTCACAAAGAACACCAGGAACAGCAATCGTGCGTGAAACGAACCTGGTACCAGTTGCCGTCGTTATAGAACTTGCCCGGAGGGCTGCGCACTCGGATGTAGCTGCCGACGCTTCCGTACTCCAGCGCGACTCGGCCTCCATTCAGGAAAATCACGTAGTACGTGCTGCAAAACAGTGTCCAGATAGAGTGGCCGGAAAGATCCAATCGAAGATCACTCAGATCAAATATTTCTCACGCCACGGTTACGAAGGGTACCCAACGGGCCACAAGCCAACTCTCCACCATCGATCAAAGTAAACAGTTTGAAGACAGATGAAACAAGAGAAGCAGTGCACAGGGCAACTGCAAGTGCGAAGTCCCCGGGGTGTTTGCTTTGTTGGTCACTTCCTTTTTTTTTGTTGGTGCATGATGCAACTAGAAGTGCAAAAAGGTCATAATTCACAAATTAGGTGTTTTGGAAGTTGCCGTGGACATTCTTTTGAAACTTAACTGCAAACTACTTTCAAACACCTTTCATATGAGCCATAGATCATATCTCTATCACAAAAAGAACCTGAGATCTAGCCATTTGCATCTGGTTGCTAGGGAGTTTTGCATCTGGTTGCTAGGGAAGTTGCCATGGACATTCTTTTGAAACTCAACTGCAAACTACTTTCAAACACCTTTCATAT
>JAAUXT010078000.1_pt1 | contig 12459 bp, 12 predicted proteins | sample 7278171 | NCBI WGS metagenome assembly JAAUXT01 (sample SAMN14350112, study PRJNA611818) | marine sediment metagenome | isolation source: surface marine sediment (1.8m) | place: French Polynesia: Moorea | collected 2018-08
GATGCGATGACGCTCAGCATCAGAACTTGGACAGAAGTACGCCACTCAAAATTATCCTAGTCAAGGCACCCAAATTTGCAAGTTGCACGGCCCCAGCATAAAACCTCGCATTTACGAGGCTTAAGAGAACAAAACTGGAACGACCGTGCACCGTGAAATTCTTCACTTGCTTCTGTCTAAGACGTCAATGCAACTGAAATCAATGGCCTGAATTGGCAAGTACTGCCTGATATTTCTGACATCATGCGCACTTTTGCACGAAAGGGTTCGGGTGAACACTCACTCGAGTTTGGTTTGAGGATCATATCGATCTCCGGCGGGATCGACAAACGTCACTTTCGGCTGCGCTTCTTCTGCCATTTCCAGCTGATACGTGTCGCTTTTGTCGTCCTTCTGTTTACCTCCGTCTTCTGTGTCAGTCACTTCATCCGCAAAATGCACCATACCCGACATGGCCTCCCAAAGAGTGCATGCAGTCTGAAGAGGAAGAAAATGGAGACCATGTTACCCACAAGGCCAATCACATGACAACATCTTGACGACATCAAATGCTTTACATCGCAGTTCCTCACTTTACAGTTGCATTCCCCTGAGCATTTGTCCTCCTTTTAGCGGGCAGGTCGAACACACGACAAATGAAAACTTTTCAAGGGGGCGGATCCCTGAAGTTTTGGACTACATCAAATTTGTTTTCTTTCGATGCACCTTCCAGTTTCATGGAGAAAGGATGTTTTCAAGCTTCACCACATTTACAACACAGAAAATACCTTTGGCCACAACGAGTTCCACAAAAAATACCCGTATACCCTCGTCAAGGGCAGTTTTCAGTCTCAACTTTCAATTCCTCAAATTTCCCTCCACACGTGACCGGAAGTTGTCTTGTTTTGAACTGGGGCTTCTGGGTAAATTGTGGGCGATAATACAAGTTTTGTGGCTTGATAGTGAGGTTTTGAATTTTCGGCGCAAATCAATTTTGTCAGGAACTCTTCTCTCCCTTTTGTGGGGCAAGTCAAACCCAAAATTGAACTAGATCTGTCGCACAGATCTACAAACGTCAAAATACAACCAACGCACATACCACTGACCTTTCGTGTTTGCTGGCGTTTTCGGTGGATTCTGTTGATGTTATGACACGTAAGACTTAGATCTACCCGATGTGGTGAACGCAGATTCATCAGTTGGCCTGTGAGCTGTCATTTTAGAAACATGTTTCACTTTATGTATATTGACTCGCGAAAATTGCTGAAGAAGAGGAGTTGGGTTTGTCTTGCACTGTTCACGTTCGTTGTCTTGCTTGACATGCACCTCGATCTCTTTGCACAGTTCATCTTCAACGATGTCAGTCGATCATCCGGAGCGAATTCGAGCCTTGTCGGATGCGGATTTGAGACAAGAGCTCATCCAAGCTGGCGAGGCTGTGGGACCTATTTTGGCTAGTACCAGGCAGATATTTGAAAGAAAACTTCTGCGATGTTTGTTGGGAGACCAGGAGCACAAAACTGACGAAGTCGAAGCTGTCGTCGCTTCGGCAAAAGAAGTAGTTGAGGTGAACGATGGGGAACCATCGTCGAGATCGAGCGAAGAGAGTGCGACATTTTTCGGAGTCGCTGTTCCGTCAACATCCATTGATGTGAAAACTTCAGGTTCGTGATTTTTTGAAGCAAACCGAAACGTGTGCGCCAACTTTCAAAAACAGTTGTGAACAAATTGACACATCAAGAGACCAGACTTTTCTTTCTTTCGCTCTTGATGAAAGTGACTAATTTTTGCAGACGAAAGGGTATTCCGGGAGAAAAAAGCTGCACTAGCTTTCGTGAAGGAAGTACCGGGCTCGCGATTCAAACAATTTGCAAGTTCTGTTGCTGCGAAACTGTTTGCTGCTTCAAACATCGACACAGTTGAGAAAAAACAGGTTCGTGCAGTTTTGCATTGGACAACTCGCCGCGTGGTTCTGCTTTCTTTTGTAACCAGGAAGATTCCTTGTCACTGTCTTTCTCAACATGTGTTCAGTTGTGTGTGTGCATCGACACTTTCGACCGTCGTTTGGGGACAAAAAGTTACGATTTCTGCTTCCAGGAAGACGCAACAAGCAATCCAGAAGGGAGTGTTTTCAAGGGACCAAAAATTCAAGACCTTACTAGATTCAGGAAGGCCATAGAGAACGATCAGTTGGCCGCCGTAAAAGAAATGGTTTGGTCCAATCCACGATACCTTGTGAGTTCAGGGGACACACCTGTAATTCTCCAGGTAAGTTTGAAAGCGCGAAGTCTTTGAGTCTTTGGTTTGATTTTGTGTCGTCGGCCTGTGAAGTTTGACAGAGTAGGAATTTCTTTGTTGCAGGAAGGGTTCCGATATAACGCGCTTCATGTGTGTGCATCCAAAAATCAAGCGGGTGTTGCCAAGCTGTTGTTGGACACTTTGAACAATGCGGGATTTTACCAGCTTTTGTACCCTCAGGATGTTCCAGAAGTGACTGACCAGAGACTCAAGCACATGGTCGATCTGTATCTCAACATGCCAGACAAAGGAGTGAGGAACTTTTTCTCCCTCGCTTTGATCAGTGGGCAGAATGACAATGAAGTCTTTTTGCACTGGTTGCATTTGAAAATCGTATTCTGCAGAATGGTGAAACTCCACTCCATTTCGCATGCAAATTTGGATTCGTGGACGTGGTGTCTGCCCTGCTTTCACAGCCATCCGTGGAGAGAGACTTCCAAAGCAAACACGGAGAAACTCCTCGACAGGTTGGTGTGGAAGTCGTGGCAAAGACAACGAACATCAAAAGTGCAAGTGCAAAAGAGCAGAAACTGTTGCTTGACTCAGAGTTTTGAGTTTCTTTGGTGCAGGTTATTTGTACCAGATCCAAAACGAATGCAGCGGGTGTCAAGCAAGAAATCAAAGACTTGTTTGATGGTAAGTATGTCTTGAGCATTAGCTTCTACTGGAATTCCGTTGGGCAGCTCGATGTTCCGGTTACTCTTGCTTTATTTTGGATCCGTGTCCCATTGATGAGACTCATCCGACCTTATATCGCCACACATTTTGCAGATCCTTGGTAACATTGTCTGGTGGGTCTCCCAGAACCGATTTCCACTGAACCTTCCCTCTTTTGGTAGAATGTGCACGAAGCTCACATGACAAGACACCAAAGCCAAATTTCTCTGGCACTTGCTCTTATGAGTCACAAGAAAAACCGTCAAATCACCTCGAGATGAGATCTTCATAGATGACCTCAAGTATCATTTTTGGCCTGCTTTCAGTCCAGCTGCATTGCTGTTGGCTGCAGACCTCAGGGTCGCAACTCTTGTGGTGCACCACCACATAAAGTTCTCATCTGTTTGTGTTCTCGGAGCATTTGAACGCACGTGCCGTAACAAAACGCAATTGAACCCTGTTTTCTAGCTTGCTGCTTCGTCCTTCTGTTGAGGAGCCAGGATGACTCGAGTCCAGCTGTGGTGGAAAAACCTTGGTCACCAGACCCGCGGGTTTCGAAGTGCCATTTTACAGCATCGACTGCCACAAACAGTCCAGTCAAATCACCTCTTTGTCTTCGAGCTTTTGCTGGTCCAATGTCACCCCAAAAAGTGAGTTCATGGAAAATGATGGAGTTGCATCTCAAACAAGGCTCAGTGTAAACTGATTGAAAGGAACATTTTTATCCTCTCGTCTCTCAGGCGGAAGCGTTCAGACACCAGTGGATCACGCCGCCACCTCGTCAACCAGAATCTGCGATGCTGAGAAAAATCAGGATGAGTGACAATGACAAAGGGATGGAGAGAATTGGCAGGTCGGTCGAGCTCTGCCATTTTGGTCTCCAGACAAAAACGCCTGCACAACTTTGGATAATGTTAGTCTATTTTTTGCCAGGAAAGCTGCTGTAAAGCACGGGGTGAATTGGCAGGAGCACTGGAATTTTTTGGACGAATTCACAGATTTTACGACATCAGAAGGTCTTCAGAAGCTTGAAACCTACTTCCAGGAGAAGCAGAAAGAAGCCAATTTTGAACTCAAAAGCAGTTCCCAATTGACATTGTTGGGCAATGCAGAAGCCGGTCCATCCAAAATCGCATCACTTCTTGATGACAGTCTTGGAGATCTGAACGAACAGTTTGAGAGATTGAAACTTTGGAGTCCAGAATCTCCCTTGTCTTCCACTCCAAGAGGCACACGAGCTCAAAAGGGAAGCTTCCTCAACGAAAATTTGACAGTGTCTGACTTTTGTGCTGAGGCACCGCACAAATTCGGAAACTCGACAGAGACCAGGACGGTTCCCTGTGCGACGCAGCGGCAGCTAAACCTGAGCAACGGAGACGGTTTCGAGTCTGACGAGAGTTGTGACACGTACTACACGGCGGCGCACAGCCCTCCGGCCCACGCTGAGATGCTGACACCTCCGTCTTCGCCTGTCTTTCCTCCAGTCTTCGTCTGGGGGTGAGCCGATCACATTTAGCAAAGTAGGGTTCAGTGCTGGTTTGATTTGCAAGGAGCCCGGGGCTTCTTCCAGCCGGTGCACAGAACGCACGTCCGTTCTCGTTCTGCATGACGGTGCGCATGCCGTGTGGTACAGCTGTAAATCTACCGACCAGCTGAAAACTGAAGAAAATTGTGTTTGACTTGGACAAAGGGATTCCTCACTGAGAAGTGTGTTCAACATTTTCAGCCATGAGCCAAGCAAAGCTGATTTGGATGTCCTACGTGCGTTGGAAGCTTGTGAATTGTCTTCCGTCGATTACCCTCACACATGCAGTTGGCAAAAGCGGATTCAGTCCTACACCGAACAAGAACGGAGTGGGTACGTAACTGAACTGCCAGTGAAGGGTAGAGCTGTCTTTGCCGTACTGGATGAGCCGAACTGCTTGTGCGATGCAGTTGTAAAAAGTGGTGATGCATTTGTCTGTTGGTGCAGGTGGCGTGCGCCATTGCAAGGCAACAACGACGTGACATCCAGCCAATCATCGTCGTTCATCGCAGAGGCGGATGTCAGTCGCGTCTGTATGGCCAAAACAGGTTCGAGGCCATCCCGACCAAATTTGGCCAAAAAGTTCATCCTTTTCTGCGACGATGAATGACCACATGGTTTTCTGAACAAATGAAGATCCACCAGTGACCACAAGTGCCAAGGACAAACAATCGTGATGGGAGGAGTTACTCGGGACAACCAAACATTTTTCTGGTTTGCAGGATGATTTCTACGAGACATATCAATCATTGTGAAGCATTTGATCATGGTTGTGAGAAATTCACAAAATGCTTCAAGCCTTAGTTTGAGCCAAAAAGTTCCAAAAAGCCAAGACGAGTCGGTAAACATGGTCTTTTATGCACGACCTTGACGAGATGATCTGCTTGGTCTCACATTCACGAATGTTCAGAAATCCGCAGTTCTAAAAACCGTTTTGGTCCCAACGTGGATCACAGTCCATTTGTGGCATCCGGATGTGTGTTCGTTTGGTGGAGGAATTGGCCGGCCTTTGGCTGTCTAACCAGGACACTACAGGACCAAACACGAAGTAATTCGCACAGAAAACCCTCCTTCACGGAAGCCTTCCCGTTTGACACCCAATGGAAGAATTGGTACGGCTCTTTTGAATTTTCGTTGTCTTTTGCGTATAACAACGGCAATGTTCGTGTGGGGCTCCAGGCTCGGGTTGGAGTCACAGTCTAACCTGAAAATGTTTTGGCTCTCTCGAGGCAGGATAGTTTCAGTGTGTGCCTTACAACATCCAGTTTGGGGGAGGGGTTCTTTGGCCAGAACGGAGCCAGCATTTGCCGAAAGAGCAGAGATCTAAGCCACCCTTGAGAAAGTTTCAGTACGGGGTGGGGTGGGGTGTGTGTGTGCGCGGGGGGCCCACCATTTGGTTGAAGCCCCCCGCCCCAAACAGTATTCCAAAATGCTTGACCAATATGGGATCCTCTCAGTCGGCCAAAGACTGGCTGGTGCGCTCGCAACACTGGTCACGATCGCGGGTCTTCAACACGTATGGTTCTTGTTGCTGTGATACTGTGTACAGCTGAACCTCCGGATGTTGTCACATTTGACCCTTCGGTGTCAGATTTGTCAAGATAACAACAGACCAACTACGTTTTACTTCAGGCAAGTACGTTTGCAAGGCAAGTGTGGCTTGTTTGCCATCTTGTTTGGTCAGTACAAGTTCGCAAGAAGTCAGCTTCAAACTGCGTGTTTTATTGGTTTACCGTACGTTTGATTTGTACATCCGACAAAACGGCAACTTTCCAACGAATGGCACAGGCAAAAATGCCAAACGAAACGACACTGTACAACAGGAGCGGCAAGTCTTTCAGCGGACAGTTCTCGACCAGAATTGGGAAAACAACGTCCACACAAAAAACTCCATTCTACAAAAATGTACACAACAGCAAACACCGCAAAAGTTTTCAACAAATTCGTCACAAAATGCCTGAACAGAACAGCAAAAGTGCACACGACTGTAAAATTGCAATCGAACAAACATGATATGCGCAGCCAAGATATTTATGTGCAACTATAAACACTGGTTTCAAGTGGCATTTTGCAAAAACGCTGTCGAATATTTTTCTTGAGGCCACATTTGGAAGACTTCGCCAATCTCTCCGAACGGACCAGCAAACATGCCTGGACAAAATTTGTCCACAAGATATCGTAATACTGTACTGATAAGGTGAAGGTGCACAACCTTTGTGGATGCTCTTGCATTGATAAGTGCCTTGTCAACAACTCAAAAGAACCTTTGCAAATATTTCAGGCAAGAAACATGTCACGAGATAAGATAACTTTTGTAAATGTGGCCAATAGCGCACAATTAGAGAGGGAAAGCTGTTCGCGTACACGTAATGACTTGTCAATTCTCAATGTTTTGCGTGTTTCGGCAGCTGTTGAACGAACTCGGAGATATTTTCCCGCAGGTGATCAAAGTTTTGCACAAATGTCGACGTTGGCACGGTGAAACATTTCCGAGATTTCCCCACCATTCGGCAGTGCGCGTTCTTGATCTGGAGGATCTTTTTTTCAAGAGACAGCAAAAAGAAAAGAGAAAGACTGCATTTGTTTGTTTTTGTGTCCAGTCACCAGCGGAAAAACAACCGGATTTCCCAAACTTCAAAAGTGTCCTGAAAGATGAGAGTGCATCAAACAAATCCTGTGGAACACACTGGCTGTTGGCAGTCATCTGGCTCTTGCAGAGGTAAACTGGGTGACAATTGGCTCACTGCCACGTGAACTGCTGCGCGGGGGTTGGAGTATGGACCGAGCAACTCAACGTGAGCTTCCTTCCCTTCCCCGTTCACGTCAACGAGATAGATCTGAAATGCAGAAAACTGAAGATGAACGTGCAATGTCAGCTGAACTGAAGATCCTCTTCCAAGGAAGGCAGAACCAATCCGTCGTATTTGCCTGTCAAATCTTTTCTCCCGTGTTGCACGGCAAAACAAACTTTGCGCGTTGATAAAGAATGCCCCTCATTGAACACAGCCAAACGTGCGTGTCGCTCAGGGCGAGTGACCTCCAAAAGCTTGACAAAACCCATGCAGTACGAGGGGACGGGGTCTGATACGTATCTTTCATGTGGGTGAGTGACGTGCCAAAAAATCTCCAGGATGAGCGACACCCAACGTGTTCCTCACCCCCTGCGATAGTGCCTCCGCCATTGTGACGCGTCCGTGCGTACTCGGAAATGTATGAATAGTCAAATGAGAAATGTGGGGAAAATCGAAAAAGACTCACAGGATTTCTCGCTCTGTTCTTGGCCTGCAGGTACTTGTTGCGCTTGACGGCGTAAACGAGCAGACAGACGAGCCCGACTGTGAGCAGCGCCACGAAACTGAGGCAGACAACGAGCAACTGCAGATTCTTGACGGGCGTCACGTTGCGCTGGTCGAGCGCCGCCCCCGGGCCTGGCACAACTGACACCGACCCGTCCTCGTAGATCCGCAGCGTCGTCAGGACGATGCCCTCCGTGATGTTGACGCGCACGTCGGCCCCACTGTCGACGAGCAACGCCAGCGCATCGCCGTCCACCTTGTGGATGAAGACGGACGGAACCTGATCAACTGGAAACACATAAAAGTGGAAAACAATAGTCGTACGTGTGCTCGGTGAATCAACAAGGGTTTTTGCGTGCGCAACAAACTGCAGTGTTTGCTGCTCCTGCATTGAATTTTACAGTTTAAAATTGAGACGCATCGCGCACACGTATCAGGAGTGGGACTGCAGGTTCTGGAACAGACACGCGGAAACGAGTACCGACTGCGACTTTTGCACCATCAACCTGCACTTTGATCGTTCTCGCAGCTGCAGACACGAAGCAGACGGGGCAAAAACCTGCGGGCAGACCACGCGTCAAGCGAGTGACAAAAGTGTGATGGAGCTCTCTCTCAACGAAGAATACTGGCAGTTTGCGCTCGTACATGTTCGAGTACTTTTGATGGCAGAGATAAATACAAGCAAAAAGTTCAGGCCAAAAGGTTGCATAATGACAACACTAAATCACAGTGGTCCAAATTGGCCTCAAGATCACTTGTCTGCACTGACAAACAATAAAAATACCTTCCAAACTGATAAAATCTGGCTTCTTCCATTTCACTTTGGCTTCCCCAAGTTCCGTCATGAGCATCGCCCACTCGAGTCCTGGGAGTACTCGTTTAGTCTCGTACGACGCTCTCATGTGTAAGTTTAGTCTTATTTTCTGGAAGATCTACCAAGGTTTATTGAAAATAGTAAATTCGTACTGGTGTACTTGAGACACCCCTTCTTTCAAAGCTCAAATTTGGGGCAAGAAAGTGCGTCTCATACACGAGACAGTACGGTAAATGCGATAACAGCCAGAAGTTCGCACACTGAATGACCTTTCGTGATTGCATCAGCTCAATACAAAATGATACAACAACGAGCTGCTACGAATTTGCTTCTTTGTTCCATCATAGTTATTGCGTAGACTGGAAATGACAACGTCCTGACCAGCCTTGATCTTTCCCCAACGGTGCTTGAATGGACTCATGCATGTGTCACAAATCAATGTTTTATCCAACCATGCTTGGTCCGGCAACAACGAAGGCTCCAGTACTTGTACAACGTAACTTCTACGAGGATGTTTCAACTTCTGGCGATTGAATTGCATGTAGAATCATGATCAATTTGTCTCCTGTGTACCGACAGATCTGTGTTAACTCTATGTGTCCAAGAGTATGAACATGACCGCTCAACATGCAATTCATTCGCCAGAAGTTGAAACATCCTCGTATGCAGGATCTGTATCTTTCACTCAGTCACAACTCTTGGTCGAAGTAGATCTCAGTACGAGTACACGCGCACCGTGCGTGATCTGTGTTGATAAACATGACGAAGAAAGTAAACATTAAGTTGCTCACCAATTTTCCCATCCATTGTGATCAATGTGTCCTCATCCTGATGGTTGTAGATGATCACGGCGGAAGCGTTGTTGAAGAAGCCCTGAGTCATTGCAATTTTGTGTGCAAACTTGCAGCCTCCCCTCTGGATGAGTGCGACCCAGGGACCCTTTTCCGGAATATTGGTGGCAGGAGTGCAGCCGTGGTTCATGGAATCTTCCGTCACAACATGAACCAATTTCCCCACCTCGCTCAACAACGGACTATTCACCCCAAAGCGACCAGTCACTTCTCTCTTCACATTTTGCCCTGAAGCTGGTTCTCTGTAGTCCAGTGTCACTCGAGCGCTGAATATGTCACAAATCTGCGCTGCTCCCACACTTGATAACACGAGCGCACCTGCAAGACCTATTGGCCATATCAATGGAAAATTTCCACAGTTGCACTTCATGTTTGACCTTCAGTTAAACAGAAATCCGCTTGATTTTCACTGCTGACACTCCACTATTCGCAAGATTATTTCATACAAAATCAATTCCTGCCAAACAGGTCGCCGATAACTGCGAATCCGTCTTCTACAGTCACAAAACATGCGCAGAATTCTTCTGAGCTCTCACCTCGTGCTTGATGATATTATGGTCACGTGACCGTCTGGAGGCCTTGACGTCACGGCACAACAAACAGCGGCGCCACCTTGCGTGACGTCAAAGAATGGAGAAATACTCGGGCAACAACACACACAACGCCAAAATAAGCTGTTTGGACCCATGTGATGCCATTGCGACACGAGTGAAGCGTTTTCCAAATTTGTGAAGAACGACCTGCTTCCTTGAGTACAGAATATGATGGCTGAAAACTGCTGGAACATGGATCTGTGTTTTCGTCACCTGGATAGAAATCCAAAATGGTGGATCCTGATGATCCTATTCGTGATGTTTTTGCCTTCGGATGCCACAGCCAGAGCTGAGGATGTCAGAGGAGCTTCTGATTCTTACTCAGCTTACGTGAACATCACTTATAAGGACCCAGTTAGTGGCCAAATAAGGACAGAGAAGAACGACATTGGCAGATATGGGCACAACAGCAAGATCGACAAGGAGAGAGGCATTGTCGTTCATGTGAAAACATCTGACAATCAGACTCACGGGTGCACACCCCCAATGAACGTTCCTCGCGAGAAGTGGATCGCGCTGGTGTCTCGGGGAGGATGCAAGTTCACCAAGAAAATTTTGAACGCTGCAGTTATCAAGAACGCCTCGGCCGTCGTGATTTATGACCACGAGCACAACGAGGAACTCTTGGCGATGGAGCACAAAGGTGAGAAGGGTGAGCACTCATCAGTGTTGTGACAGTCTTACGTACGGGGGGGGGGGGCAGGGCATACCTCAACTTGATGGAGGTCCTGCCCTCCCCCCACTCAAGAAGGACCAACCTGCCCAGTTCTTGAAGATGAGCGACGCAATGCGCCTGTGTTTAACCTCCACTTTCTTGGGACTTTGCCAGGATGTTCTGCTACTTGTTGCTTTTGCACTCTGTGATGAACAAAACCTTTTTTGTCGCACTCAACAGCCGAACTGGACTGACGTGTTAAATGGCGTTGTGCACAACACTTCAACTGGTGCTTCAAGTTTGGCGTGCACGCTGGAATTTGTTTATTGGTTTCAAGCTGTTCCAAAGATTTCATTGTGAAAAGATGAGATATCGTTGTTTGTTCAGCTTTTGGTTTTCAAGCTGGTAGAAATCGAATTTGTTCAGCTTGTGAACAAAGGTTCACTGCCTCGTACGGTATGATGTATTTGATTCGAAAATTTGTCTTTTGTGCAGACGTGTTGTCATTGTTGGCAAAAAAGAAAAACGTTTCATGACACTTTCAAAGTCCAGTGTTTCTATTTTCAGTGGACGATGTGGTGTCCATCTTCATAAGCAAAGCGGACGGAGAGCGCATAGCGCGACTCGTCGACAACGGCACACGCGTCGTCATGGAGATCACGGTTGGGCGGCACCAGATCATGCAGTACTCGAGCATCAACAAGACGTCCGTGCTCTTCGTCTCCATCAGCTTCATCGTGCTCATGATCATCTCACTCGCCTGGCTCGTCTTTTACTACATACAGCGCTTCCGCTACGCGCACGCCAAGGAACGTCTGTCGGTGAGCTCAAAACGTAGAATACGAGTGTTGTTTTGCAGGCTGTTTGGGAGGCACACGTTTGTGAAAGCTTTCCAGCACAGCGTAGAAACATGACACGCTCGTTTTTGCAGTCACAGCAAAGAAAACAAGTGAGATTCCAGTGTTGACAGTCCCGGAAATGTGAATCTGTCAGAATCCACTCACACCTTGCCTCTCCCAACAAATTTCTTTCAAAGAGTTTCCCTTCCAACGAGAGAAATGTTTTGAAATACTCCAAAATTTTCCTGCATGCATCCTCCAGAAGTAGAGAACCCTCACACACGCACACACACACACACACACACACACACACACACACACACACACACACACACACACAACAGAGTCGCCTCTTTCCGTCGAACATTTTGCAAAATCGATGCGCGGTGAACAACTTACTTGTAGCACTGACTGCGTCATGTCAAGCAGCAGCTGGATTTTGCTCAACTCTTGTTGCAATGAAAGACCACTTGTGTGCGTCCGCAGATTGTCATCTCGGCAGGAAGGACATGTCCGTCAACTTGTCTTTCACATTCTGCACCTGAAAGCTTGCTGCTGCTGGTCATTTGCATCGCAACGTTGTTGCGTTCAGCGAAAGTGACTGAAATGTGACACAGTGGAGATTGATCACCGCTGTTCTGTCAATGAAAAAGACGATCCAGGGGTTTCACGTCCCCATTCTCATTTTCGATCTACTGGAGCTTATTGACGAGAAGTAGATCTTCGAGAGAACTAGGCAACCCGTTTTGTATTGAACCAGCGCAAGTGAAAGAGAACTGAAATCTGTGACAATTTGATTTTCACACGTTGACTGTGTTCAAAGTTCTTTGGTGCCCGGAAGTCTCCCCCCCCCCCCCCCCAAGGGGGAATGTAACAGACCCACCGTCTTTTATCGACACCGTGCCTCACCCCAAGAAGGCCAATAATACAAACACAGTTTTACACGTACGTA
>JAAUXT010022974.1_pt1 | contig 12458 bp, 16 predicted proteins | sample 7278171 | NCBI WGS metagenome assembly JAAUXT01 (sample SAMN14350112, study PRJNA611818) | marine sediment metagenome | isolation source: surface marine sediment (1.8m) | place: French Polynesia: Moorea | collected 2018-08
TCAGCAAATATCAACCATTTCCGAGCTATAAAGCCATTTATACAGCCATACCCAAATTTCACCATGTCAGCCATATTAGTTTTTTGCCCATAAAAATACGTAAAAGAAAAATTTGTTCTTTTGACACTTCATGCATCAACTACAGCCCGAAAGTGAACGAAAAAGCCAAACATGACCAAAATCGAATAAATAGAACACTTTCAAATTTGCGTTCACAGATTTAGCCTTTTGATGCCTATAGGTGATTCTCACCACCATACATTATACATAATGTATGCTTCAAGGTTCAAATCACCTAAAAAGCGCATGTGGTGGCGTACGATTTCTCGACAAATTTTTTTCGGGTTGTTTCCCCGTAAAAAGATAATTTTCTTGTGTACGCGGACAACAGAACCATGTAAGAAGGTAAGAGACGGAGATGCAAGTCAATTAGAGACGCGGCATCTCTGCCCCGCAGCTGTTGTCACCGATGTAATGTTAGGACATCCCTAATCAGGCAAGAAAGATTTGTCTGAGGTGTAGGGATTAGGTCTGCTTTCCTCTTATTAGCCTGCAGCTGAAGATAGAGAAAATAATTGGATGTTGAGGGATTGCTTAAAGAAAGAGTCCGCGCTCCACTGAAACACGGTCGACGCGGAGATGCAGAATTCTAAGGCCCAAGTCACTGATGCCTGCTTCAAGCCTTCTTTCTCTGCTGATTCTCAGAAGAATTTGTGTTGGTGCATCAGGCAGTGCAGCATCACACGATTCCATTTGCTGCCATTTCATCGATAATTGTTTCCCTTCCGAAACAGATTTTTTGCAGTCAAATCAACGTTGTCGCACGCACGCCATTACATGCAATCAACGGTAATCTTCTCAAGGATAGGATAGCTCAGCGAGGTAAAACCCTTAATCCTCGTGCTTCGTGGACTACGTGATGTAATCACGAGTTATCCGTGCTAGAGAGTACAGTCAATTATCGGGTCACGAAATTATCTCCAGTCGAATGGAACTTTGCAAGTGCAGGGAGACTTTTGGATTCTCTCATTCTCCTCTCGCATTGCACTGACGCTTGTGTCGTTGTGAACGAACAGGCCTCCAGATTTTCCTTTCCAAAAACATTGGATTCCGCCCTAATCCAGGGTCTGTGTGGTCATGCATCTTATCCTTATTCACCACATTGGAAAGAGTCTCGAAATATACAAATGACTCAAGTTGCTTCAAGGAAAAGAGGACACCGAACCCACAAGCCATTTCACCGACAACTCCTTATGTGATGCGTATTGACTCGGCAGGAAGCCCCCGCGGCTGACTGGTTCTCCTAATGAGGACGTCCTGATTGCAAAATCAAACTTCAAACGTGACATTTGCACTGCCTGCATCATATTGCCTTGAACTGTGTGACCTGTGGACGACGGGAATCAGCAGATATTCTGCAGAAGCAGACACAAAGACATGCAGGTGGTACCCCTCAAAGGGCCTTTCTGTTTGCCTGCGTCAAGATCACAGCAAAAAACCCTGTAGCGCTGGGCAACTTGTGGAAAACATCTGACTGCAGTTTGTTCTGTTGGAAAACGGTGTGGCCGGCTTGAAATCAAAAACAAGAAACAGGGAGTGGAAAATTTGTCCCTGTGCCGAGAAAGATTCACCAACATGAAAAATGAGTGATTCCAAAAGAGAAATAACACGTTTCTTTCAGGAACACCACACGCATAATGTAATTTGGAGGGTCTTGCAAATTGTGCAATGCACAAAGCAAACAGTATCTTGTAGAGCAGCCAAATTGTCAACATCCAGACAAGCGAATCATCACGTTTCCATGTTTTTGCCTGAAGAAGCAATTCCGGAAAGAACCTCATCATTTGGTTTCTTTCTTCTGTTGCCAAGAATAAGAAATGCAATTGAAGAGGTCTTCCCATTTAGTTGGCGGCTTCTACATCCCCTCATTTGTGGCCTAATCCCTCGTGATTTGAGCGCCTCGAGATCCTAATGTGACAATGTCTGTAATTTCGTCACAATGCATTTTTTGCGCAAATGATCAATAATTGGATTTCTGTCTCATCTTTGATTACAGGCGGGAATGAAGTTGGCTACTCAGCCGTCGTTTGATTTGTTCTGGTCTGTCTATTCTCACTTCACGAGATGTCTCACGCAAACTCTCACGCAAACCTCTGGGCACAGAACGGATAAAAATGATCTTGAAAAGAAACTTTCGTGAATGCCTGTTTTCGGTTTCTGCGTGTCATTGGACATTTCCGTGTGTGTCTTTGAAGCTCACTTTGCAAAGGGTCACATAAAACTTATGCGCGTCCTTGCAAATTTTTTGAGGTTTAAATTCAAGCAAATGAGATTGAAGCTTCCCCTAACTGCTGGTGCTTTTCTTTTCTTCAAGTCTGCAGATTCTTTCAGAGGTGGTTCGCCCAAGTGTACGAGGGAACTCCGCAAAGTCCGGTTCGACGTCCGTTATCTCCGGAACCGAGAGAGACTTGCCTTTTAAAAATTTATTGCACATAAAACTGGAAGTGTGCAACAGAGCACAATGTTCAAAAAGGTCAAAAAAGACCAACAAGAAGTTCAAAAAGGCATGTAAACATGGGTAACCTTGGACAGTCTGCGATCAGTTCTCATCTTCAGAATCATTGTGGACCAGTTCCAAACCATGATCTTCCGGATCTATCACAAGATGTTGCCCCTCAAAATAGTTCCCCCTGGCCTTGATGCACTTCATCCAGCACATGGGTAAGGTGTGCAAGGCGTCTCTGTAATCCTGAGTACTGATTTCTCTGAGGTTTCTGTTCACTGCAATTTTCATGTCATTCAAATTCCTGAACCTGTGTCCCCTGGACATGTTCTTAAGCCGAGGAAACAAAAAAAAATCGCACGGAGCTAGGTCCGGTGAGTACGGTGGGTGTGGCACAAGGTTGATTGAAGATGATCCGATCAAGGCTATGGAGATGGCTGCAGTATGGGGAGGGGTGTTGTCTTGTTGCAGAAAGAATGTTCTGTCCCCCTCAGCAGTCCTTTCCCAAAGGTGGGGTCATTTCCTGCGCATGTCTTCCTTCAATTTTCTGAGTACAGAGCAATAATAGTCAGAATCCACTGTTTCTCTGGGCAGCAAAAACTCAGAAAAGACCACTCCATCCACATCAAAAAAAACTGTCAACATTGCCTTCTTCTCAGATCTGTTCCGGATGGCCTTGATTCAAGAAGGGCATGTCAAAGATCCACTTGGATGCCATTCCCGCGAGTTCTGCTTCAGTTCCAGCTCAAAGATGCTCACCCAACTCTCATCTCCGGTGATGATCTTGTCAATGAAGGAGTCATCTTGCCTCAAGGATTCCAAATTGAGCTCACACATCTGGACACGGAAACATTTTTGTTCGTCTGTGAGCAATTTGGGCACGAACTTTGGAGCCAGTTTTGAGAATTTCAGATCCTTCTTGATGATGGAATGCACTGTGGTCTTCTTCAATTTGGTTTCCTCACAGATGTCAGAAATGGAAGTGCGCCGGTCACCCTGGATGACTTGCCTAACAGTGTCAATGTTGGCCTGGATTCGAGCAGATCTTGGTTGTCCTGAACATGGTTTGTCCTTCACAGAGTCCACACCTGCTTCAAACTTCTTTGACCACACCCTGATCATCTTGGGAGTGATGGTTTGGTCATTGTAAACCTGTCTCATTTGCCTCCAACTCTCCATGGGGGCATGGCCGGATTTGCTCAAAAATTTGACCATAGTGCGCTCCTCCTCCAAGGAACTCATCATGCACAAAACAGGAACACTCAACAGCAACTCAAACACAACAAAAAAGTAAAATTTCAAACCAAAAACCATGTCTCGAGGAACTTGTGTCGGCACAGCAGGTAAAATCGCAAAAGGAGCGCAACAGGGCATCGTAATTGGGTCACAGGATCGACCATTGGTGATCATGTGCCCGATCTCCTTCACAGGGATGAAGGACAGATCATTCCTAAGCCTCTGTGAAGAAATCAAAAGATTCTGTCAAAAGGAACCGGAATTATTGAACGATGAACAGGACTTTGCGGAGTTCCCTCGTAGCACCGACACATTTGGGAGGTTAGTGTCCTTCAAAAGTGCACCTCAAGCGCACAGTGGAGTCGTGCTCTCCAACCCGATGAGGGTAATGCGCCCGCGGGCCGCAAACATCTCCTCTTGAGTCCGTTGTAATTGCAGCATCAAGGCCCCATTATGATTTTGCACTGCTGGCGGAATGAGTCCTTGACCGAACATTCCGCCCAGACGGTTTCGTGATGTGTGCACCCAAGTTGGGGGGAATATCTCCCAACAGCAATCATTCGCGCTTCATTTCGAATCGGTTTCAATTTCATACGAGGAAAAGGCGATGAATAATCAGCGCTAATTGGGTTGTAATCTGATCGCAGCAAGATGCGATCGATCTCGGCTGGTGTTCTTCATAACTCTCTTTGCTCACGTAACGCAGAACCCGCAGAGAAACTGAAATTCTGTCAAATCATCTGTCCGATTGGGAACCCACACAATCACAATGGTTCACACAGGACAGAAAATTTTCTCACATGTTGAAAGCGAAAAACACTTGTGTTTGCACATTCTCACAGACTCGGGAAGGGAACAAAGTTCTGTAACTTTGTCAGTTCAACTTCAATTCCCTGTCAGTCAGTTCATGCACAATTTATGTGGTTTATATCTGCAGGTGTCGCCGAGTACTGCGAGGACGAGTTGTTCAGGGCGGAGTGCGGCCCCAGCGAGGTGATTCTCATCGAGAGCGCGCTGTACGGCCGCATGCAGCTGGGACGCTGCGTCTCCAAGGTACGTCGTCCGTCCCCGCATCAGACGAAAAGCACCGCCCCACCCACCACACCACCAGTGATATTGGAGAACTGTGCCAAGGCTATTGATCAGTCAACGATCTTTTCCACATTTGCACAGGTGTACGAGTGTCCTTGTGTGAGTTCAGGAAGACAACCAATTCCCGCTCAAGCATTGTGTTCGTCTGGTACAATTTCAACAAAACCAGAAAATCGACTGCACTCGACAGCAACTTCAAACAGAAATGCGATACGTCCCATCAAAAGTTCCTGTTTGCTGTCCTTTTCTGTCAAAATCTGCACGGTTCCCGTTGTTTCGCCTGCAGAACTACGGCAACATCGGGTGCGCTATTGACGTGCGCGCGCACCTCGATCAGTGGTGCTCGGGTCGGCGGCGATGCGAGGTGCCCGTCACCAACCTGCTGCGCGGCAGCACAAAACCATGTCCCAAGGACTTCAGGAGCTATCTTGAGGCCAGCTACTCCTGCCTGCCCAGTAAGATTGTGTTCAAAGACTCTGCAAATCCACATGAATTTGTTACGATCAGTTGTGAATACTTTCCGATGCAACAAGTGTTCCTTCTGCGTTCGAGTAGTCCCCAAAGAAACTCTCTTGTTGGTTCAGAATTTTCCGAGTCACAGATTCTCTGTTTCCTCTCCATGCAGTCTTGAACGTGGACTCGAGCAGCTGTCGCTTGTCGAGTTTCGTGCGCGTCGACGCGGCGGACGGCTACATCGCGTCCGAGGTGACTGAGCGCACGCGCTGCGGCACCATCGACACGCCGTGGTTCATCAGCGCCGCGCCCGGCCAGCGCATCAACATCACGCTCTGGGACTTCGACGTCATCAGCCAGGCGGCCGGAGGGCGCGGGCCTTCCGGCATGCCCACGCCCTGCCACGTCTACGCCATCATCAAGGTGAGGCGCGCAGCTTTGTCTTCCAATCAGTTCTCTTCTGTCAGTATCTCAAAACAAAGTGCCGATTGAGGCTCGAGAATTTGGTCAAGCTCACTTGCACCGAAAATGTTTGTCTCTTCGGACCTGACCACCTCGGGAATGTTTTCCAGGAGAAGGACTACACGTCGAGCAAGACAGTGTGTCCGGACGGCAGCAGGATCAGCCACGTGTTGATGAGTCAGGGCAACGAGGTCGAGATCCGCATCGTCACGAAGCGCCAGGACGCGTCGAGCGACGAGGACGGACACTTCCTCCTCCACTTCACCAGTGAGTTGATGACAATGGAAATTTACCCTCAGTTCCACAGGGACTTGAAAGGTGTCAGGATTCAAAAGGCCACAGGTTTACTCGGTCGGACATGTCTACGAGTATTCCTGGTCTCGATAACGGCCAACAAACTTTTTCAAATTGAATATATTACACTCAAAAATATCGACACCAGCTGGTTGCTCCTTGTTTGCAGTCTCCAATGTGTACTTGACATTTTCAGCTGTTGGCTGCGCGGACATTGAAACGAAGGGAGACGCGTTCTTCGAGCGAAGTAACCACAACACGGCCACCTTCGGCTGTCGCAGCACGGGAGATCGTTGGACGCTCACCTGTGTGCACAACAGGTGGAAGGGGACCTACGGGAAGTGCGCCACAGGTAAAAACCAACCACCAATGTGCAGTCGAGATCTGCACGCGCTTCTTAACTGCAGCCAATTTAAATTGTTCTTATTCTTTGAAAAAAGACGGCGTGACGCACGCATTGAGCAAGCATCAGATTATGAAATCCAAAACCTTGCGACACAATTCACCGCTGAGTTCTGTATGGCGCGCAGTTGTGAGTGGAGAGGGCGGTGGTTCGTTCTGGCGGGCGGTGAGCGGCATGTCGGCTGCCATCATCATCGCTGTCGCCGTGCTCGTCGGAGTGGTCATCCTCGTCGCTGGCCTCGTCTGCCTCAGGTGGTGCGTGTCGCTCCAGCATGCATGCGCGAAATTTCACACATGTTTCCTTTTTTCGTCGTTTGCACTCCGAAAATTGGAGCAAATCAAACCTGTTTGCACGTTTGTGACTCTTCCCCACAGGCGGAGGCGCAAGTACGCGGAGTCGGTGAAGCGCGCCAACGAGCTCTACCAGCAGGACCCGCGACACTACGGCTACGCGAGCGGCGCGCAGTCCATCAAGGCGTACGACCCGTACAACGCCGCCGGGGAGAACAACTACTACCGCACGTGGCAGATGCAGAGACACGGGATGAAGGACGGCCGAGACCTGCCGATGCCTCCTCCCTACCACCCGCAATCCTCCTCCACATCCAGCAACGGGGACGGAACAAACCCCAGATACGTGGAGCACATTTACGAGAGTCCAAAATTTGAAAGAAGACAATACTCGGAAGATCAGTCCAACGGAGAGTTCAGTCCGACTCAGCAATATTTTGAGCTGGACCCAGAAGTGGTTCACAGCAAAGCTGTGGGAGAACCATCCACATCCGGCAGAACTGTGCAGTTCAGTCCCAGAAACTACCCCGCACCACGGATGTAGCGCCGCGTAAACTAAGATCTGCATATTGAACTGTGTTTTTGAAGATTCTGCGTAGATCTGTGTGTGCGTGTTTCCAGGGGCCGTTTTGCCACGCCTTTTCTTTTGCTTGAGAAATGGTTTGATTCCACGTTTTTGAGAGGCTTGGAAAAGACAAAACAAAAGGGGAAGGTTCAACGCAAACGCAAAATTTTGTGGATGCTTGTGACGTATCAAAGGGTCTGTGGAACACTTGGAACAAAAAACGAAAAAGAAAAGAACGAAGCAGATTCTAAGGATCGGGAACCGAGTTCTCAAAACGAGAGGACATCAGCTTCGCACAAATGTCACAAGCGACACACAAAATGTTTCTTGGGTCCAGAGCCTGTTTTTCCCGAGTTGCGTCAATCTTTTGTACAGGACATGTGCAACAAATAAAGAGTACAAGGGCGAAGAGACCGCGTTTTTTGTTTTGTAGACACGCGTGTCTCCCCCCTTTTTGACAGAAAACAACACATTCAGATCACACTTGTTGTCACTGGCGCAAACCCAGGGGCGCAGGTCGGTTTGCTGAAGAAGTGTCTGCCAATGGCTGCCTGCGTGTGAGAGGTTCCCCAGCGGGGTGCAGCGGCAGCAAAACAGAAGGCGTCCTCTTGGACATGTCTGTTTCCAGAGAAGACATCAACATTCCCTCTCTCAGGAGCTCGCTTTCAACCCTGTTTCTTTCTTCTCTGAGAGTGTCAAGGAAAATGCACAAAGCAGATTTTTCCCATTTGCTTTTCGACAGACGATCTTCCAAACTTTCGCACTTTTCCTGCAGATGATTCGTGTGTCTGATTATGGAGGGTTGCACTTCCATTTCCACAGCCAAGTCCTCTTTCAAAACCTTCGCGAAGAATTTTTTCAAGCACAAGTCTTTCCTGATCGCATTCACCTCAACATCCTTGGTCCTGAGGCTCTCGTCCAAGTGACCACTCAGTTCACCAGCCTTCACATCCTGGAGATTATCCAGTCTGGAATGGTTGCTCTGTACGTCCTTCTGCAAGGATCCCAGCTCATCTTCCTGCTGCGCAATGTGTTTTTCCACCTCAAATAGACTGGAGCTAATGTTCGCCACTCGCTCCTCTCTTTTCAAGAGCCGTTGCAAAGTTTCCGACTCTTCGGCCAGTTCTTTTGTCGTGGCCTTGGTGGTTTCTTCCACATTCTCAATTTGACGGATGATGATCCTGTGCATCTCTTTGAATTTCTGATGCACTGCATGCAGGTTGGTGGACTTCGTGGAGTCCAGTTGGATCCAGACCTTTGCTTGGTTCCCTGCAGTCTCAAACACGCCGAACAGTTTCTCAAACAAACAAACCAACGATGTTGCTGAAAAGAAAACAGAAATTTGAAAGATGCAGTGGTAACTGTGAAAATCTCCGAAAAGCTTGATTTTCCCTTCAACTTTCTGGAATTCGGGCATTCTTTCTGGCGATTTTCTCGACCTGGGTCTGTTTGTTTGAATTGTGACCTTTTTGGTCTTCTTGGCAGCGATCTCTTGTGAAAACGTCATTTAGCTAATATTGGAAGGAAAATTAGATTTGACGTGTTTCACCGTCATCTTGGCTCTCTGAGCTGTACGAAGTGAGAGTCAATTGTCTGATCGGAATGTCGTCTCGAAGCAGGCGCCGCAGCTGCCGACAGGTCAGCGTCAGACTCGCAGCCGCTTCAGTGATCTTCTGTTGGTCCATCGCTTCTGACAACTGTTGGAGAAATGGCGAAAATGTGTGAAAACACACCCATCATTTGTATCCAATCGCCAATGCTCAAACCAAAATCGAACAGCCGGGAGCCTCGAAAAGTTTGGTCTGCGTGCCAAACTTCCAGACTTTTCAGGCATTGCTCCCAATTGTCCCACCCGCCAGGTCCAACGCTCAAAGCCCAGCTTCAGTGAATCAGTGACAGAGGCTAAACCTGGTCCTACCAGTTCATTTTGGCACCTTCCGGAACCCACCTGTTTGAAATTTGAATAAAGATTATCCACAGGTGGACGGAGATCATGGTGCCAGGCTGACATGGAAGAAGACGATGCGACCGCGGGTGACTCGCTGTAAGGACTGTGCCGAAAGAACTGTCTCAGATGCTTGTGTATCCTCGTTTCGAACAAATCCTTCAGCGACTTGAGATAAGAGTGAAACTCCAGTAACCATTTGAAGTACACAATGGTCCTATTGTCCTTGTAATTTGAGGAACCTGGAGTGTTGTCCAACTGTTCTGACTTCTTCTTCACCAGCGTCCGGAGAGTCGCCATTGTATCGATGTGCCCTTGACCAGCTTCAAGCCCAGAAACCAAACTGGGAAAGTATTCTCTCACTTTCTTCTCCGAGAAGGAGCTTCTAGATGTGCGAATCTTTGTCTCAAACGCATCAATCTGCTTTGTCAACTCAAGGTGTTTGTTCAGAGTCATTTTGTCCAATGATGCTGACTCAAGATCAACCTCGATTACTCTTCTTGGACCACGGAAGAACAATTCTGCAAGAAGGGTTAGCAGGGCCTCCAGAAGCGGCCAAAATCTTTTGTGATTTGGATCTCCAAACGAGGGCATTCAAACAACAATTTCAAAGGGTAAACAAACGTGAAAGGTTTACCTGACTTCCACTTGTCCGAGTTCAGACCTGAATGTTGTTGCGTGATCACAAACAATAAAAATCACCGTTGAATAAAATGTGTTGTGTTTTTGTTTCTTTTGACGAATCTCAATACTTAGTAATCCAGTTCGCTTCACTCTACACCCAATTTGGGACAGGCGAGAAAAAAAAAAAAAACTGCCTTCCCACTACCCGTACTTTGATTTGTGTTGTGTGTTTGCTGTGTGATGGTTGGTGATGAGATTTTGTTTTTGATCCACCTTTCGACGACCCTGGCACTTCAATACCTCCGCAGCTTAACAACCGTAAAATTTTTATTTATCTTTGTTATTCATCTCCACTAAACAGCAACAGCGACGAGCTACCAATTTCGCCCATCGATTTGTGCGTTGCACTGATTTTCGTGGCTCATTATCAGTCGATCAGAGTTGTTTTGGGTGTGTCAGTGAAGATAACCGTGTTCAGTTGTGTGTTACAGTGCGAGCTGTCGTGTTTTCGCACTGCGGGAAATGGCCATAAGTGTTGTGCGAAAAAGTCCTGCTTCTTACTGCAGCAAAGGACTGACAGTGTGTGCTTTCGAAAATCTCACACTGATTTCAACGCGTAGTTCGTACGAGGGCCCTCTACGAAGTAACCTTCTTTTGGCAATTGTCTCGAGGAAAGTAACCGGACAATATTGTCTGTCAGCCAAAATGGTCCCCAAAATGGGTCTTCAGTCGAGCGTATGTGCAGTCAAGTCTGACCAATGTCTGGGCTTCTGAGGCTGACTTGAATGTGGGTCAAGAGCGCAACCTCTCATTCACTTTGTGCGCAGTTGGGCATTGTCCGGTTCTGCAAAAAATGGCGTTTGGATGTATTCTCCTGTGGTTTTTTGGACTGATGATTGTGACTGTCAGTCTATGTGTTGAGCAATGTGTGAACATCAAGTTTTGTTGGAAAGTCGGGAAGACTGCAGCTCAAAAGTGGAGGATGCTGAAGCAACGAGGCATTGCCTTTCACCCAAGTGAAAATGTGGTTCATATGGTTCAAATCAGGAGACTTTTCTGTTGTGGACAAACTAAGGAGTGGTCAACCATATACCAGAAAGGATAAGCTGATGGAGGTCATGGCAGCCCTGGAGGAGGACAGAAGAAAGTCAGTCATCCAGGTCAGCCAGGAAGTGCAGATGCCACATTCCACCTGTCAGAAACTGCTCCAGAAGGACTTGAAGTTATCCAAGGTGTGTGCAAAGTTTGTGCTGCACATTTTGACAGACGAACAACACCAACATCGCAAGAGGTTTTCAGAAAACAACCTGGACTCAGTGAGGAATGAATCCAGATTTTTGGAGACAATTATCTCAGGCGATGAGACATGGATCAGTGTGTTCCAAAATCAGTTAAAGTTGGAAACTTGTGAATGGGTTCAAAAGGGCTAGCAAATTTGTGGCCAATTAAAGCCTTGCATTGCTTGTCTTTGAGGAAGTCAATGACAATTTTTTGTTTTTCAATATGTATGGGTTATTGCTTCTTGAATTTGTGCCAAGAAATGATACTGTCAATGTTGATTATTATGTCAGTGTTTTGAAATGTTTGAAGGACAGAATCAGACACAAAAGAGCTGGCATGTGGATGAGGGGAGGGACAGCCAAACTGATTGCAATTTTCTTCTGCACCATAACAATGCTACACCTCATGTTGCTGCAAAAACTCTTGCTTTCATTGGAGAATTGAACATAAATCTACTACCTCATCCTGAGTACTCGCCAGATTTGGCTCCTTGTGACTATTTAATTTTTCCATTCATCAAGAAGCAGATAAGAGGTCGCAAGTTCCCATATCTAGTGAGCGCACAAGCAGCAGTGAGATCCATTGTCAAGAACTGATTGACTCCAGAGTTGTGCACTTTGTCTCTGAGACTGCTGGCTTTCTGATGGAAGAAATGTGTGGCTGCCAATGGCCATTACTTTGAGGGATGAAAAGCAAAGCTGAGAAAATGGACACCAGCTCTGACTCAGAAACTGAATAATTGTATGAAAAGTGGTTCAGACTTTGTGCATGAAACCCACTTTCAAAGTCATTTTTCTACACCTGAGAAGTCACATGGAGATCTCAAACAGTGTATAAAAGTTGGTCAATAAAGGTCAGAATCAAGTTCCCACTTACCGAGTTTGGGTCATCAAATTTCGTGCACAAAACTCGACAAGGAAGGTTACTTTGTAGAGGGTTCTCGTAAAAAGTTTCAGCGGCCAATGAAATCAAATTGAATCCAACGCAGTTCCCGGACATTCTTATCACTTGCCATCTTGCGAGGTGCACTTCTGGCAAATCAGAAAAGTCAAAACTGATGAAAAGAAAATCAATATCCGAAAGACGCAATCAACTGTGACAAACCTCAAGACTTCGTCGCACTCCCAGAAGTGGTACATCTCACGCAATTGCGAATGATTATGACTTTGCCGCACGCCTGAAAGACTTGAACATGCGAGGTTATTCATGACACAACGATGCTTTACGCTCTGGTGAATGTCACCAAAAATTTGCGAGGTTTTATGCTGGGGCCATGCAACTTGCAAATTTGGGTGCCTTGACTAGGATAA
>JAAUXT010062301.1_pt1 | contig 12458 bp, 15 predicted proteins | sample 7278171 | NCBI WGS metagenome assembly JAAUXT01 (sample SAMN14350112, study PRJNA611818) | marine sediment metagenome | isolation source: surface marine sediment (1.8m) | place: French Polynesia: Moorea | collected 2018-08
GGCGACACAGGAACTTCACATTGTGGCGTTGTTCCAATCTGGACTGCATCCTGTCAAACTTGTGGTCGCACTTCCTCTCGCACAGACACAGGCAAAATCGCCAAAGAGCCATGATCGCCTGACCTTTGAGGACTCCTCACTGAGCACACCGATCGCAGAGCGATTCAAAACATTCCCCCTTTGTGCACTGAAAGCATGTCTCGAGCTTGGTCAACAAACGAGCGACGTTGATCTGACCAGACATGAGTAATCGACAGTGTTCGGACTTAATTGGGATCAGCCTCGTAATGCACTAGGCGAACACTAATCAACAGCAACGATCGGAACCATCATCAAGGTAGTTTTGAACACAATGTTCCAAATTTTACCGACAAACTTTGACACAAACGCAGAGGTTTTGTTGCTTTTGGTGCACACTGTGAATTCAAACTGTCTTGATAATGGTTGCACTATCGCGTCCGAAAATCAAATCACACCTCAGATTGTTTTGGTTTTGACTCTTGACAACATCTGTAACGGCTCGAAATCTTCAGATTTTGCTGATGAAAAGGACACAATTACCGTTTCAAATTTGAAGGTTTACTTTCGCAATTTTTCTTTGACGCAAAGTGAAGCAAAAATGACATCCCAGTATCAAAATGTTAAGCTTTGATGATATGTAAGAAAAAATTAACTTAACATAATTGAATAGAATGTATATTGTAATAAAATGCAAAAATAAATGCTTAATGTTCGAAGGACGAAATTTAATGGAACTCAATTCCGATGTGTGCCAATGCTCATCAGTGCAAAAAATAATAAGATAGAGTAGAAAGATCAAATATCTCAACCTTATATTGAAATAATTGTTGCCTTTGGTACTTTCATTGATTCTTTTCTCAAGTTTTACTTGATTTCGTTTGTTGCCTTGATGTGAAACATTGTGGCCGTTTGGCTGCCAGCAAAGCAGAACTAAAAAATCTCTACTCCATTCCGTAACGTCATTTCAAATGTTCAAATCATGGAAGCGAATAACTCTGTCTGAAAACGGGAAAACGATCCGTTTGTTTGTCATTTAACCACGCCAGCTTAACATTATTGATGGTGATGTTGGTTGTTTTTTTTCATCCCCGCTGTGTTTCCAGTTGGTCCCATGCCACTGCATTTCTATCTGCTAACAACCCAACGAAGTAAGACAAGGTACTTACAATTGGAACAAAGTTCCAAAGGCAATGAGGACTCATTCCCCTGTAAAATGTAAGAAAGAAAAATAAAGTAATAAGAAATACAATCATCAAAGTTTTGTACTTACAAAGCTCCGTGCCTAACGGCAATGAATTTTCGTTTCCCTGGAAGAATATAACATCACAATAGAATGATTAGGAAGGACAGGCAACACAGAAACACGCAAAATAAACAACTGAAACACGAGGCACAAGAACTTACCTCACTCCCTCCATTTCTTCGATCAGAATGAATTGGCAAGAAGCAGCACAGCACTTTTGGGACGCAAAATGGATGCAGCCAAATTGGGAAACTGGTTGCAAGGTTGGGAATGACCATGCAACAAACGCTTTGCCTAACTCACAAGGTATTACAATTTGAGACAAATTAGAGGTCATGTCTGGTTGAAACGCAACAGGTAGTCTGGGTCTACAAGCCAGGGTTGGGTGTAACCTTGTCACTGTGTCAACATCAATTTTTGCATTTCTTTCTTCAGCGAGTGAATCTGACATACCTGTGTGGAAGTCTGCGAACAAAGGAATCTATCCCCTGATTTTAGCATTGAATCTAGGTCATTCCCTTTCATATCGCACCGAAAGCGTGAAATCGCGAGGTGAGGGGGTAACGTTGTCAAGGGGATCATCGAGTGAAGAGTGTCCCACGATAGATTCTATTCACTGTTGTGTCAATTTAAACGGAAGCACATGATATCTACTGAACACCAGGGACTACGCTCGATAGATAAAAGTGATCTCACCAGCGATTCTTGCGACAAAAATGTCACTTTCACTCTTTTTGACAAGATCACAGAGCTGTCATGATTTGCGATGGTAAAAATAACATCAATGCACACAGCCGAAGTACGGCATTTAAACACACGAATTCAATCCTACCACTCGCTACTCCACTCCTACTACGCGGCTGTACCCTCAGCATGCCCAATACTTACCATCGTGCAGCTAAATTCTGAAAAAGGAAAATTTCTGACTTTAGTTTGCTTTTCTTGAATCCGGGTCCCTAAATATGGAGGCTGCGCCGGATGGAAATTCGAGGTGGCGCCGCAGCCCGATACAACGCGTCGCGCCCCGCGAGGTGGAGCCGCCGCGCCGCGTCACTTCCGCCTCTTTCTCTCTTTTCGTGTCCCTTCCGGAGCAGTGAGGTGTTTTGGATATGGCCGGTGTGAGTATTTTGATGTTTCTGCGGTGTCTGTGGAGATGCTTGGGTAAATATTCACAGTCACGCGTAGTTACGTGTATGGGCAGTTGCTAGAATGGATTAGATGGGAAGGTTTTGTGAAATTTCCATTGATTGTGTCTGCTCTTTCTCGCATCTGTCGCCAATTTTTTTGTTTCACATGTGTATTCGTGTCAAAATCGCGAAACATCGGCGCCCTGTGAACATTCCGGAGGCCGATCAGCTCAGATTTCTGAGGTTCACTGTTTATTTTTTCACTGCACCATGAATTTTCATCTTGTCATTTCAGACACTGTACACGTACCCGGATAACTTCCGAGCCTACAAGGGGCTGATCGCTGCCCAGTACAGCGGGACCAATGTCAAGGTCTGCTCTCAAGAACCAGACTTCAAGTTTGGAGAAACAAACAAATCGGAAGCATTCCTGAAGAAGTTTCCTTTGGGAAAGGCAAGTATATTGTCCGTTGTTTTCTGTGGGGATGTTTTGAACGAAATCTGATGCAAGCTGTTTGAAATCAGCTTGGTGATGTTGTTTTCCATCGGTATGTTTTGAATGAAATCTGATGCAAGCTGGTTGAAATGAGCTTAGTTGCACATTTCATCCGGTGAAGCCCAAACAAATCAGTTCAACGTACGCGCACACACACACAAGCAAAGCTTTCATGAGGAACTATCATGTATTTTTGAGACTGGTCATGATCGGAACCCTCTGCGATTGTTGCGCAATGCGACCAATTTGTACCCAAGCAGACTGTAAAACAGTGGAAACTGTTATCAAAGAGATTCAACATGTGCAAACGTTCCAACCATGACCAGTCTTGGAAATAAATGGTAGATCCTCGTTGAGGCCAGTCCCATTTGGACTGATCACATTTTGTTTGTTGCAATTCTCCAAGCGAAACCTCTGTCAAAGGCAAGTTCAACGTGTCCTGCAGTTGAGCTTGTAAGAATAGGAGGGAAAGAAAGTGGGCACATTTCATCCGTCGCACGTTCTCGTGCAGCGGTTCCATGGTGACCAACACACTTTCCGGCAGACGGTTGCGCTCGTGACGACGCTTCATGAGCTGATGACGTTTTGTAGGTTCCCGCTTTTGCTGGAGACAATGGAGTGAACTTGTTCGAGAGCAACGCCATTGCATATTACCGTAAGTTGGCACACTGCCGTGAGGTTGGCATTTTGCCGCGAATTGGCATTTGTTGATGTGGCCACCCCACTGTTCCAACGATGTTCTCTTTTTGTTTGTTTTTTTCAGCCCGTGGCCTGTCGACCGAGCCGCGGGATATGTGCAATAATTTTCCACAGAAATGGAATTCACAGTTTGGTATTTTTTCACAGTTGCAACAGATGGGTTGAGGGGACATGGGACCACCGATGCGTCCTTCGTCACCCAGTGGATCAACTTCGCTGACAATGACGTCCTGCCGTCTGCCTGCACCTGGGTCTTCCCCTGCATGGGCATCATGCAGTACAACAAGCAGGTCGACAAGAACTATTCCGAGTGCGAAATTAGACGCTCTCGTGGAAAACTGGATGCTGTATTTTTTTTTCACGGAAACTTACTTTTACTTCAGGCAACAGAACATGCAAAGGAGGAAATCAAAGTGGCTTTGTCATACTTGAACAGTCACCTGGAAACCCGGACGTTTCTTGTTGGTGAACGCATCTCTCTGGCTGATATTTCCGTGGCCTGCAATCTGTTGCTGTTGTACCAGTGGGTAAGTGCGCACTGTGTCAATCAGAGTCCGTACCAAAAAATAAGCCAGGAACCCAAAGAACGAACCTCAATCATTTGTGGAAAATCTCGGGGACAAAAAAAGCAAACTTGTAGCAGCCAACATGTTCATTCATGGACCAATTTCTTTGTGTAGGTGCTAGATCCGGAGTTCCGTAAGCCATACCAGAATACGAACCGGTGGTTTACTACCCTCGTGCACCAACCACAATTTCAGAAAGTCATTGGAGACTTCAAATTCTGTGAGAAAATGGCTCAGTTCGACGGTAATATACTGTTTTACTTCACCAAAAAGATGGAATTATGCTCCACGCCGGGCTTTGTACGTGCGGGCCATCAGTTCTCAGTTGTTCATTGCCTTTGCAGCCAAGAAGTTCCAAGAACTTCAGGGACAAAAGGGTGGAGGCGGCAAGAAGGAAAAGAAACAGCAAGAGCAGAAGCCAAAGCAAGAGAAAAAAGAAAAGCCGAAGAAGGTTAGCAAGTGCTTTTCAATCAAAAGCAACTTCTCCCAAAGAAATACACGATTTACTTCGTGAATAGTCACACAAAGCTGCCGAATTATGTCAATTAAAATCCCAACAAAAATTGTGTTTATAGGAGCCAGAACCGGAGGATGAGGAAGACGAACCCAAACCGAAACCATCCAAGGACCCCTTCGCTGCGCTGCCAGGAGGGTGGGTCACCAAAATCGTTGTGAAAGCTGGAAAAGTGATAAGAGTGCAGCGGAACGGAATTTGTTGTTTATCGTTTCTCACAAGAGTTCGCAGCCAACCTTTGTTGGGTGGTTGACGTTTTTCACCAGAGAAGTTTTGCTGTTTTGCAGCAAATTCAACATGGATGAGTGGAAGAAAACTTACTCGAACAATGACACTCTGACAATTGCCCTGCCTTACTTCTGGGAACACTTCGAGAAGGATTTCTATTCCATTTGGTACTGTGAATACAAGTATCCGCAGGAACTCACACTGACCTTCATGAGTTGCAACTTGATAGGAGGTAAGCGCGTTGTTCCTTTCATTTCTTTGGGTGGCTTTCTGCGATTGCGGCGTAAAATCGATGCCACCTTGCAGCTGTTTCGACATTTGTCCGATTTCAACATCCCGAACAATGAAGTAATTGTCTTTCTTGTGTTTACAGGCATGTTTCAGCGACTGGACAGAATGCGCAAGCACGCTTTTGGCAGCATGGTCCTGTTTGGAGAAAACAACAAGAGCACCATATCAGGAGTGTGGTTCTGGAGAGGGCAAGGGCTGGCCTTCGAGGTGATTTGTTTTGTAGTGTGCCAACTTGGACAGCGGAAAACTGCAACACAGTGAAGAAACGAGATGAGAAGACAGGGCGGCTGCAGAACTTTGAGGCTTCTATTCAACTCCTGTTTCCTGTTTCAGATGTCCGATGACCTGAAGGTGGATTACGAATCCTACTCATGGAAGAAACTGGACCCCGACAGCGAAGAAACAAAGAAACTTGTGAAAGAGTACTTTTCATGCGAAGGTGACTTTGGAGGAAAGAAGTACAACCAAGCGAAGATTTTCAAATAAATCGTGCTTAGCTCTGTTGTTGATTTTAGAACATACCCTCCTCAGCATCTTTCACAGCTGTAAGAAACCCGACCTGGTGTGCCAAGAGCAACATCTGTATTCTCTAGCTCTGAATAAACAGGAACTACGAACGTGGAAAAGGTGGCTCAGTGGAAAAGCAGCGGCACTGCACGAACGAATGCGCACAATTTCGAGGCGCAATGTGTCTATTGACTTTATCCTTCGTAGAACTCGCGTATCATGTCCTAGACGGCGCACAGATTTGGTCGAATGGCAGTTCAGTAAGGGTTCACACACGCTGAAAAAATGCAACCTTTTGAAACCTTTGGTCGAGGATAGATTGAACATGAACCATTATTTCAGTGTGTGAACTCACTTCTGCCAGCGGTCACGTACGAGAGGCTTTGTGACCGCAGCAGGGTAGAACAAGGGGTCAATCTTTTGTCCTCTGATTTGGCGCTGCTGTCCGAGACGCATTTTACACTTGTTGACTGCCTTATGTTGGCACCCCAACCTCGAGAGACATGAAGCGTGCGGCAGCGTCTTCCACTGCACTGACGGTGTCCTTGCACAAAGTGCATCAAATGCCGGAGATGCAGATCGGGACTGTGCAGAACTGTCTTGCAGTCAAAACTCAAATTCAAAACTTGGCGAAATGCATTGCAACAGCACTTCCATGACTTCGGTTCAGCGTCACCATCCGCACTTCCATGACTTCGGTTCAGCGTCACCATCCACAGCATATTTATTTCCTACGATTGCGTGAAAGAGAAACTTCGAACAGATTTGGGCGGCTGAGTCAAATTTTTGAAGACTCTAATTCTGTGATCAATGGATTGATCTTCATGACTTGTGTCTGGAATGTTTGGCAGGATCACCTCTGTTGGTAGGTGCTTATTCTCCGGTGCCTTTCTGGAAGTCATGTTGGTGCAAGCGGTGAAAACAGCAGTCTGTGTCTGAGCGATAATACAAGTATGAAAAGGTTTCCCGTGGTCCAGTCAGCTCTGTTTCGCACGTCATGAGAAACCGTTCAAGATTCTTTGATGCGGAAACCGAGATGCCTTGTTCTGCCCTGAACAGTTGTGGTGAGGGTGCTTGCGCAAGTCTTGTCTGACACCTGTAAATTCACGAAAGGCATGTCAAGTCACCTGTTCCAGTGTAACGTGGTCGGAATCAACGCACAGACACTGCATTGTGCTCAAACCACAGACCTGTCATCAGCAAACAAGTCGGATAAGCGACCCGTTCACCAACAGGTGATATTGTTTTTGTCGCACTGGTTGTCGATGAAGCAACTGGCTATTGTCGCTTTGTGCTTTCGTGCGCCAGTGGTTCTTTGGCACCTTGTGTGACTGACTCAAGTTCGTAGTTTTTTGTTATTTTTGTTCAAACCACATGAGATTGCATACGTTTCAGGAGAACAGTCTTGAAAGGTCTAGAAGATCACACTGGAGTTAGAACGGGACATGATTTCGGCCCGAGAGAGCCATGCGTATGCCCCATTTGGACGTCAGTACACGCAGAGTCATCCAGGACCAAGACCGCCGCAGCTGAAAGGCTCTTGTGGTGACCATGGCTTGCCGTTGGTCAAAGCTCTCAAAGACATCTCGATTCGAGAAACTGTAAAGGTAAGAAGGAGCTCTAATTTCTGCAATTGCTTCACATGAACGAATACGAAATTCTCCGACTGTAATTTGTGTTTGTTGTGGTGTCTTCCATGTTGTGGTCGTGTCTTGCACGTGTCGAGAATTGCACGTACGAGTACCAGTGATTTCCTCCGACTGGCAGGACCGGTGGAAGGTGAGGAGTTGCGACGATGACTCGGGATCGGAAGAGGAGTTGTATATCAATGATCAGACCGTCGTTTGGAGTCGTGGTCTTCCACACGGCACATCAACAGTCGTCAAAAGCTTCACAGCTCATTCCCTTGTGCAGGATGTGAGTTTGTGGCTCGTGTCAGTTTGCAAACTTTGTGCAAATGACCCAAACGACTTGAAGTGAATGACTTGGTTCGCGATTTGTCTCTTCAGGCGTCGTGGTGCACATTCCTATTGCCAGTTGATGACATGTTTTCAAATGATCTGGAAACAGGTAAGAATGCAGTCAGTTTGACGTCATGTCATTTGTGATCGGCACATCCTTCGGGATGGTTGAAACGAGTTGAGAAACAAGGCAGATCAACCCATTCAGAGCAGAAAGGGTCGGGGGATGTACGACACACAAAATACGCCCAAACCGAATTTCAGATTTGGTGGACGTCCAAGTGCAGTCTGGAGTTTGCGTTGTGGAACCAGGAGTTGTCAGTGTGTACACTGTGGATGGGCGAGACTACACCACTTACCTGCCGTTCCAGGTGCATTGTGATCCAAACTGAACGGATTCTTGTTTCTGTGGGTCGATTTCACTTTGTGACACATTTTCAGGACGAGCGTTGTTTCTTTCAGGTTGAAAAGTCGTGGTCTATCAAAAACGGCCTGTTGTTTGAAAAAGCAGCTCGCTTTGAGGAGAGAGACCCCATCAAAACGCCCCGAAAGTGAGAGTTTTTCCTTGACTTGTGACCTCAGTTGAAAAACATGCACAAAAGTGCCCTTTTTATGATTTTTCGGTTCTTTGCTCGTTCAGTTTTGAGTTTTGGGGCTGTTGCAGAATGAGGGCCAAGCACATGTTGTTCAGCATGCTTCACCCGCTGGACGAAGTGGCGCCTGTCATCTACAAACACGGTGGGAAGGTGGACTTCGTGACGCAGTCTTCACAGAAACTGGTTTTCACGAATGACGACCCATCTCTCGTCATGACGTACGACAAAACGCTTGGCGTGCACGCGATCTGGACACTGAGGAGAGCAAGGGCCGAGGTGTGTGTGTGTGTGTGTGTGTGTGTGTGTGTGTGTCGTGTCCTGCCGGTGGAAAAATAAACTTCACAGTTTACAAGTACGTTGGTAAAGCGTTCCAAGAATGCCTGCCGCAAACGTCAGGAGACGATGCATTTGCAGTTCTCTGTTTGGTGGTTTGCTTCAGGAAACGCAATTGGCCTGCAGATCGAACATTGTCGGCGACAGTTGTTCGTACACGCCTGGCATGAGTCACGCAAGCCACAGCAGCAGCATTCCGTTGAAGTTCACGCTGTCGAGCCAGTCGCCCAGCTTGTCACCTGTCCGCAGCATCAACCACAGCAGCAAAGTCAGCTCCCCAGGACACTCACGCGTCAACAGTCCGTCATTCAGCAAACTTGGAGGTTCAAGGTTTGTCGACCTTGGTGCTCTGGTCAGTTTCTGAAAGGCTTTCATACAGAGACTTCAGTATGAGCAGTAGATCGAACGAATATTTGCGGGTCATTCTGGTGACAAACCTGGGTGCGTCTGTGGTGGAAATGGCTTTTTATCCAGAGACCAGGAGCACACGACATTGTTGAATGTTTCCTTCGAAAACGTTTTGGGGACACGCGTTCGATTTGCATCCGAGAGTCCGAGAGTTTTTTGTGGGATTGGATGATGACGTTCGAATGCATTTATGATCATCCGAGAAGACCAGAGAATCTGAGACAGTTTCGGTCTGTTTGTCTCTCGATCGAACTGCCCAACTCCATGTTGCAGTCGTTCGCAGTCTCCCTCGGTCGCTGCATCCAGCATGTTCCGGCTACAGACGCCGTCGCCACAGCAGAGCCGCTCGCCTAACGCCTTCGCGCGCACGCCGCTGTCGCTCGCGGCGTCGCCCGGCGACTCGAGCTTCGCCGACACCTCCGAGGCGCCCGTCCCCGAGGTCTGCATGGACCACATCTGGAGCGAACCCTCCAACACTTCCAGGTATCCATTCGGTTCTTGCTTGAGTTCGTGAGCGTTCAGAATTCTGTTCCATTCTGATGTCGACAGGCCGCCAAACAACAGGGAACCCATAAGCTCTCCCCCCCAACCTTTGCAGAGACGGCAGTATGGGACAGGCGAGCAAAGTGTTCTTGTCAGAAGACCTCTGCTACCAGCAGTACGTCTGCTATCTTGTCCCCTTCAGGCAACAAATGAGGTGAGTGCTGAAAAACAAGACAGCCATTTGGTTGCTGCTTGTACCTCGTGTCAGTTGCTCTCGTCAACAGATTGCGCTGAACATTGTCTTGTCGACAGGTGTCTGAAGTTTGAATACAGCAACGACAAAAGCCAGTTGATCTTTGGATCAATTTCATTGATTCCTGCCAAAGATGCTGCTCCACTGAAGGTAGAATGCCAGTTGTCTCTATTTTGCTTCACTTTGTGAAACATTTTGTGGGCCCGCAAGTTGTACTACCTGTTGGTCCCTTGTTTGTTTTCAGCCTTTGAAAATGATGCTTGTGTTGGATCCAGGATGCAACTTGCTGTTGTACTCAGGAACGACAAAGGTAGGTATCCTGTTGCACTTGCACACCAAAAACACATTGAAGATTTTGGTCACGGGAAGTTGACCTCGAGCAATGAAAATTGAAGTGTGCAGCAAAGCCTTCACTCCGTTGCAGATGCAGCAGGTATACATTCACGGCTTACCGAATTCAGCCAGTTACATCAACTCGAGTGTGGTGGGTGGGGCGTCGTTCGACAGTCCGGTGCGGCTGCTGGGACCCGTCACGTCGAGTCGCCCTCCCTCCGCCGCCGCCATGGACGGTCCCATCACCTCCAGCCGACCACCATCCGCCATGGATGTGCGATTCGACGAAGAGGTTTGTAGTTCGTTGTTTGTTGAGAAAAGAAGGGACAAGGGGACCTGTCTTTCTGATTCGCTTCTTGACCTGTGTGGCCTTTGCGTTCAGTTGAAAATCGTAACCGCACAACCCCCGTCACGGCACAGGTGCAGCTGCTGTCGCCGGTGTGCTCGGACCGCGTCGAGTCGAGCGTGCTCGAGTCTCCCCTCCCGGACATCAGCTTCAACCCGAGCGTGGGCGGAGGCCCTGTCATTGGGCTCCGAGACCCGGTCGACAACCGGATAACTCTGGTACATATTGTCACCAGTTCCACACAAGAACAAGGAATCACTGCAAGCAGCGAAATTGTTTTTGAGTTCGCATGCGAGGATTGATTCATCCAAAGGGCTGTTGTTTTTACAGGAGCTGATCGACGGTGGGATGCATCGTGTCACCATGCCAGACATCATGCAGTCTCCGATAGGTAAGGGGTGTTTGCTTGTCAGTGACGTGGACTTGTTTGAGTCAGGGTTGATGTTTCCTTGACTGCCATGAACCACGTCTGGGGCCTTGTTGACAGGTGTTTGCAGGACGAAGGTACTCCGATGAGGGTGAGGTCAAGACAGGCCCTTGTGGTGGGGGTCTTGACCAAACCAAGAAGACGCTGAAGGCAGAGTTGAGCCACCTGCAGTAGCAGCCTGTCATTTGGAAGATCATTGACAAAATGACATTCCTGCTTCCAAACAGATACATGGTCATTTCTCCTTCGCGCGCTCAAATGTTTTTGATGAGCTTTGAACAACATGCTCAGCAGTGTTTGCTGTCATGGTGAGAGACGGGTTGTGACAATCGCACTTGAACCCTGCAGGTGCGTCGACAAAAAGGACAATCTCGAAACTATTCGTGATTTCCCTTGCAGTGGCGCTGTGTTTGGAAGCCATGAAGCAAATCTTGCCGCGGGACCTGGCCACGGCATTGCTCACGAAGTGGTACTGCACGCACAACGCGCCGGGCAGCATCAACGGTCAGTCCGAGTGGACACAGTTCAGCAAGTGTGTCATGGCCGCGATGGGGTACGACATCAACAAACTGGAGCTTGCCGAGCAGAGGAAGGCGCAGGTTTGTACACAGCAGCTCGAGAGCGCTTTTGGTCTGGTCATTGGGAAGGGCATAAACACTGCCAGGTCTGCCGGTCACATTTTTGTTGCTTCCAGATGGAAACGGACAACTCGATGTCGCCTGTTGTTGCTGCGAAGAAGGCGAAGCCGTCTGATCAAGGCTCAGATGAGGTGAGATCACGCACCCACCAGTCAAGTCCGAAAAGAATTCTTCTTGTCAGATATTCAGCGTGTGTGTCTCGTTCTTGTTGCAGGACTGGCTGTGTCTGCTCAACAGTCAGCACCACCAGGTTGCGGAGAAGGGTCCGATGAAGCTGATGGGTCTGAGCGGTCTGGCATCGGACGCTTCTCCGGTGAAGCGGGCTCGAGGCGCCGAGCACGTCCCGATCGACCCCAGCGCGCTGCTCTTCCCGCACATGCCCAGCATTCTGCTGGCATTTCACCATGTTTATGAGGTGTGGTATTTTGCTGAATAACTCTTGTTTCGCGGTGTGTTTGCACACAAATGTCGGTTGACTGCACTTATTTCCGTTTCCAGGAGCTGAAGTTGGACATGCTTCAAATACAAAATTTGCAACAGCTGGGAGAACTCCTTGTTCAAATTTCATGGTGGGTTTCTTTCGGTGTTTATCAGCCGCGGTAGCGGTCTGATATTGGTTTGCCCCTGTATCCGCGTCCGTCCGTCTTGGGTGGACAAAACCTCCGTTTTACCCCTGTTCCAGTAATCACAGACTGGAATCACAGTGGGTGCAGACACCCTTAGGGGTACTCTATAAGTCGCATATGGTATCATTTTTTTCTTCTGCTCTGATGAGGAAAAATGACATATGAAATTACAATAGAAATGCTATAGATTGTCCGGGTTAGGGGTTATCCCGGACAATGTCCCAGTTGGAAAATTTTTCTTTGCGGGGGGGGGGGGGGGGGGGTAACCCAGACAAATTGTCCGAGAGACCCCTAACCAGGCCAATCTATAGCATTTAGAGTGTAATTTCATATGTCATTTTTTCCGAAGCAGAGCCGAATAA
>JAAUXT010052183.1_pt1 | contig 12456 bp, 11 predicted proteins | sample 7278171 | NCBI WGS metagenome assembly JAAUXT01 (sample SAMN14350112, study PRJNA611818) | marine sediment metagenome | isolation source: surface marine sediment (1.8m) | place: French Polynesia: Moorea | collected 2018-08
TAACCAATTTTTTTTAAAAATTATTTAGTTCTGAATTTTGGGGGGTAATTGCAGCATTGTTCCACATGCTTTTTACGCGTGGAATTGGTGTGGTTTCCCGCGTCAACCCCCCCCCCCCCCCCCCCCACGAATTGGTGGGTGCGACTGTGTGGAACAACGTACCGGATGTGAAAGAAGCAATGGACAAAGAAATGTATGATTTGAAAAAAATGAAAGCGTGTTTGAAATTATCAATATTTGTGGTGCTTTCCCAATGTCCACAAAGACGCACAAGTACGAATACAGTGTCAGGAATTCCTCTGTGTAATCTGTGTTGCTGTTGGGCAAAAAATAGTTTGATCTTGCGAGACAGTCTTTGTTGCTCTCATAACCGAGAGCTTCACCTGGTCATTTTCTGCTGTTTTGTCATGTTTTTTCGAAGTTGAGAAAAGGTGAGACGATGGTGTTCTGCTGCTGGACAATTTACCAGCGATAACGGTTGTGTTGACATGGAAACACGAGACGCAGATGTTGATGTCCAGCAACGCTGACAATGTTTTAGTTCTTGTTGACGTGTTGTTGCCCAGGAAAGGATGTGTGTGTGTGTGTGTGTGTGTGTGTGTGTGTGTTGGAGCACGCTTGATTTCAGTTTGTAAACATGCAGACTGGTCTGTTGCACATGTTTGTGATTCTAATAAAGATCGTTAGTTTGTTGCCAAGGAACCGAACGTGCATTGCCGCATAATTCCGAAGTCTAGTCAATCGTGGAGAAACGTTCTCAGTGGTTGTTTCATGTCAGCGTGATTTGTTGGGAGAGGAAGGTGGACGGACACAAATCCAAGGCGCAAGTTTGTGTGCTTGGTCCAACAGGTAGGCAAGCGGAAGATGTACTGGCTCGGAAATGCTTGTTCTCAACGTTGTAGTTCAGTTGTGGCGAACGCAAGAGTGCCTGTGCAAAAGCATAAATAAATGAAAATCTGTCTCGTTTGGCTTTCCAGAATCAACCCTACATGCTTCCATGTGTGTGTGTGAACGCCTGGTGTTTTGAATCAACAGACAATGCGTTTGCTAGAGATTCTTGTGATTCCACGCTTCTTCTTACACCAAGACTTTTTTTCAATTTTTGCGACTTTTGATATTGACCGATTGTGTGGAAAATAAATTGTATTTACCGAGACCGTTTCTTCAGTGTTCGGTCGGCTTCGTGAATTCAACTCGACACTTCAAAATTTATTCAGTACGAATTATGTTCGCAGTTTATGCATTCATAAAAAGGCGAATACTTTTCAAGCACAACCTTCAAAAGAGCAGACGATCTGACAAAATTGAAGGCATCAGCAATCACTTTCGCACATTTTCATCCGGTGAGTAATCAACAAATCGTACTCATCAGGAAATAGTTCTTACTCTTCAACGCAGCAAACAGACTGAAAGGTTTTGCGAATCACCAAGATCTGCAGTGACACTATCACAAGTACAGCGTAGCCAGAAACAACCTCGTTGAAAAGGAAAATGTACAAAATGGCAACGCCTGTTTGTCTTCAAGGTCATGAATTATCGGTCACGTAGATCTGATGCCACACAAGAAGAAAACCGAAAATTTTACGACCACAAAGTGGACACAACGTGGCTTCAGAGGGCAGTACACAACACAAAATGGACCAACATAACCAAAATGCTGAACATCGGTGCTGTCAAAAGACATGAAGCATCCGGACAGTGACAAATGACAAACGACAAGGGACAGGACGGGGGGGGGCGACAAACAGTAAGATGAGAGAAAAGTGGCACGAAGTGTGAGCTTGTTGGCAAATGACTGACCCAGGAGAAAGAAGCGTTCGCACACGCCTCGCCGTGTTCAGCAAATTGGATCACGCAAATGTAGAACAGTGTTCACTGGAAAAGCGCGAGCATGGCAGACAAACGAAGCACCCACGGTCACTGCAGACTGTTTTCTGCTATTCAAGGTGCCGTTCCATTTACCATTCCGTCTTTCAGAGAAAATTGCTCCGGAATTGCACAAATCAAACATGATTTGTGCAATTCTGGTGATTCTGGAATGATCTTGGCCATTCCACTCCACAGGACGGAAGGGCCATTCCGGAATTGCAACGGAAGGACGGAACTATAAAACGAACCCCACCCAAGTATCGGTGAGCAAAAACTGATGTTTTTGCAGCCAGGATAAAAACTTGGTTCGTTGTGTCAAGACAACATCCCACCCACTAAAAGCGCACCAAGGAACTAAAGGAACGTCAAGGAAAAATTTGAAGTCAAGCGCATTGTCACACGATCAAGTGGCCGAGTTGTGCGGTTTCCACTTCCAGAGAAGCGTGAGTCCGACGGCGATCACGACGGCTGCGATGGAGCCCCACGTGAGGCGCGTCACGAGGCGGTGCGCACGCGCCTCCTCCGCCTCGCGCGACAGGTCTTCACTGAAGTTGCGCATGAGACGAATCTCAGAGCGCACGGAGTCCACAATGTTACGTCCGCCGCTGTTGCGCGAACTGCTGCGCACCAAGTCTGGAGTGACGTCACCAGCATGTGCGTCGTGGATACCACCACCATCTGACGCTCCATTTTGTGCAGTTGGTCCGTCCGATCTCAAAATGTCAGTGGTGAGACTTGCTGCTGCGTCTCCGTCTGAAGTGGCGTTCAAGTCCGCCTTTGTTCCTCCAGCAGCGCCGCCTCGAACAACGCCGTTCTGCGAGTGGTCTCCGCTGGCGCCTTGTGCCCCTGACGCATCGGACGGATTGTCAGTGGGACTGGGCAACAGCGAGCCCACCACGTTTATGCCTACAGGTTCAATAAGCAGTCCATTTGATCCTTGGACGCCAGAGGCACCGCCAGAATAACTCGGATAATCCTCTGTTGGACTGGATTCTGGCGACACATCCAATTCTGATATGGCACTCTGAAGAAACAACCATGTAACGTCAGACACCAGAAAACAAACCTTGTTGTGATGTTGTTTCACGGGCAAAGAGAACCACAACTTCGATTTCACAGATGCCTCTGAAGTCTAAGTACCTACCCAACCGCCCTGCCTGAGGATGAAATCTGCTGCTCTGTCTTCCACCAGCCTCACGGAGTAGTCGATGAGCTGACCCAGTCCACGCTCCCCTTTCTGCAGCAAGCCCAGTGTCAATCTCTGACTGAATGCCAGCAGCACTGCAACCTGTGTTCAGAAGTAAGATTCTGGAGAATGAACCACTGTCTCAATTGCGCGGAAACAATTTGTTCTTCTCGGTCAAATTTCTGCGTTGTGTCAACAATGCAATTCCTAAACTTGTTCGAATGACTGAACACAATCACCTGAGTCCAGCCCGACGTATTCTCCAGAAGTCTGTCCTCCTCCACGACACGATTCAGCACCTCGTAAGTCACTTGTTCTCTCGGCAGTGCGATGATGTCGTTGAAAGCCTTATCCAACAATTCCCCCATCTCTTCCTGAATCTGATGAGAAAGCAAATGTTTGAACATCACGTCGTTTCACTCATGCCGGCGTCTCGTGTATATAAAGGAAGAACACCCATCCCTGGCCCTGGATGAAGAATCATTTGTGGCCGATAACCTCGGCCTCGGGTTTGCTTTTGACCAAAGCTGAGAAATAAGTCCGAACTCGCAGTGACTGCTTGGCGCTTCACGCGTCTGAGGCAAATCAAGCCCCAAGATTTAACAAACTCCTGAATTGTAGCGGAAGACACGTCTTGTTACCCTGTCTCCGATGACGGCGAGTTTGCGCGCGACCTCGCTCTCCGGACTGCCGGGGCTTCCGCTGCTCACCAGGGGCGACAGGCCCTGCGTGCTGTCCGACTGCGACGCTGCGGAGCAAAACGAGGCTCCAATCAGAAAGGAGCCTGATATCAGCTGTCTCGGAAATGTCAACCTTCGAAGCCTCTCTTCGAAACAACATCCTTTTAGCCGACACGTTTCTTCAAAAATTATCGTTTGAACAAACAAAATGCTCTCAAGGCGAATAAGCAAGCACAGCTGCGCCTATTCGCAGAAGTATGACAATTACTTGATGGCGCCGACCGTGGAGACGTTTCCCACTCGAGCGAGAGAGAGTACCGCCACCAATAATACGCTACGAGTGCACAAGACAACACAGAGCAGCAGGCAACACCAAAAAAGAACGAGAAATTTTTCTGAGATGCACGCCATCACAATGCCTTGTCGGCAAACGTGATGATGTGTTCAGCAGAATCAAAGCAACATGTGAAAAAGTGAAAACACAAACCGCTAATGTGACTAAATACTTCTGCAAGCAGAAAGTGAAAATTTGCAGCGTCTTGCAAACATACAACTGAAGTGAAACTTGTCCGACAACAAGCATGCGATCTGTTGATGATTTGAAACTTGTGCAGGAGCTGCTTCGAAATGTGCACGTTGAACTGTCATCTAAACACTGAGACTCTTGAGAAATGACGGACTTGTTGGCACAAAAAGGGTGTATTCTATTGGCATTTTCCGACAGGAATATTTTGGATGTACAAGGGGAAAACAAGGCTCTGCCAAGCCAACTGTCACGAAATTGGCGTGCTTTTGTTTCAGCCCAAAACCTCCGCTTAGAGTTCACAGTTCCCATTTGGCCCAATGGAAAACAGTCTGCCTGAGCGCAGATCTCTGGTGGGGTCCATCGATTCCCTCACAATTTATGCAGCTTTTCCGGATGTGTTGCAACATACACAATTTCTGTGACCACACAAAAATTGTTGACAGCGATCACAATCTCTCACTTACACAACGATCGTGTTACACTTTTTTGAAGAACTGTGAGTGGAGAAAAATACAGATTTTATGCAGTTTGCCCTTTCTGCTTCAGAGCTATAAAAATTGACATTGTTTTCGGTTCACAACCTGACTCTGAGTATCCTTGAAGCAGGTAAACACTTCAAAGTACCTTTTTCGTACTCCTTCTCCCACTGTTGCCATTGTTCGTTCAGCTCTACCTGCAGAGGAAGCGCTACTTGGGGCAGAACTGATGTTTTCACCAACGCCTTGACCTCTGACTGAAATACACATCAAAACCAGTCATTGTTGCAGCTTCAACCGAACTGGCCCAATTTTCGTTGGAATGTGAGTCAGTTGTTCTGCACGCACCTCAGGCATGTTGACGACGGAGGACCGCTGACTTGCTGCTGAAGAGACGAAGCTTCGTCCGCTCGACGCCAAGTCTGACGTTTCGCTGGAAGGTGAATCTATGTCCGAAAACTCACTTTCCTTCGATATTGGTCTGAATGCTTTGCGAGAAGAACTGTCTCTTCGAATGGAAGTCTCAATGCGACGACTTTGTTGGCTGGCATCATTGTCTGCGGATATATCTCTCCGCGGGCTTTTATCGGGCGGAGGTCGAGGTGTTTTGTCTCGCCTTTGAGGGCTGTCGTCTGTCTTGTCAGAGTACCTCTCCGGGCGCAAAAGTTTTGCGGAATCGAAAGTACCATTTCGCTCAGAGTTCTCCAACAAGTCTGATGCTTTGTGCAGACCATCCAGGCTCTGAGGTCGTGTCGGTGACACAGATTCAGGCAAGTTCTCTGAATGTGGAGAAAAATCGTGTTCGGCCGTGCGTCCTGGGGATTCTGCTTCAAACACGCCTTCTGAAGCGGTATGGTCTGGCAAGAAGCGTGAACTACCTGAACCGGTGAGGTTGCCATCAAATCCGGTGGACAGGTCCGAAAGCTCCTCAACGCCTGACAAATCCCTGGGCAAAAGCAGGTCTTTCTGGGTTTTTACTTCTCGGTCTTCCGTTTCAAGTTTGCTCTCCTTTTCAAAGTTTGCGTCTCCAATACTGTCATAAGTGGCCCTGATTTCATCAATTCTGGACTGAGCAATGTTTTTCAGTTGCCGCAACACTTTGGCCTGCTTTGACCGCCTGTCCCAATGGTCCGATATTTTCTTTCTGCCTGCATCATCGAGATCTTTCATGGGATCACCAACTATCTCAGCTGACAGCGTGATTTGTTCTTCACCTGAAGGCTCACGTTGTGGCGTTTCTTCATCTTGTTTCACTCTGCTTTCCGAACTTCTCCCTTTTTGCACCTTTGCCTGAAGAGCTTTGAATTTCGCGTCATAGGAAGCAGATCTTGATAGCTTCAGATCTCCACTACCTGAATGTTCTGGAGGTCTTGGAGAAACACTTGGTGGCCTGGGCGACACACTGGCCGGTCTTTTGTGTGAGGAACCAATGCTTGAAGAAGACTGTGTGGTCAGTCTTTGCTTTTCACTGCCACTGCTTGATCCATCCAATGAAAAACGCGGTTGCACTTGTCCCAGATAGTTGAGCACCACAAATCTCGTTTCGAAAGCGAATGCCTCTTGCGATATTTGTGGCTGTGAACCCTCCCTGCCTGCAGCTTCGTTGCCAATCGGCTGCATGTTGTCGAGTTGCTGAAAACACAACACATCATTCGATTTAGAGGTGAGAAGGGACAACGAAACATTGGACAGATCTATCGGTCAATAAAATTGCAAAACTGAGTGTGGGACTTTCAGTTGACTGAGAAGTTCATTTGATTCCAAAATCGCTGGATTCCAAAATCGCCTTCGAAGCGAAACGAAGAGTAGATCTATAGACTCTAGATCCACTTTGTGAAATCGTATCAACATTCGGCAGACAATTTCGGCCAGGAATCTCACAAGGACAGTGTACTTTTTGCATCGAACACACAATAAGATCACTAAAACACGGTCTATAACTCCGTCTTACCGCTCAAAGTTGATAAAAGTTGATATTGTCACAAACTTCAAAAACTTCGCAGTCAAACCGGAAGATGGGAAAGTCACGTGACACGTCATCAACATCACATGACTTCGCCATATTGACATTCTGACAAGGACTGAACTATTCTATATATTCTCGATTTTCTTCGAATTGCTTCGAGTACATCAGCCGTAAACATGGCTCTCAGCGATGCCGACGTTCAGAAACAGGTTGGTGTTCTTATTTTGAGGTTGTGCGTGAAACTGTTTGTTCGGGATCGACAGACTCTACTGACTGAAATCCCATCCAGTCAGATGATTCGACACTTGCAGACTAAAATTCACCAGCACGATCAAAGAACGATCCAGTTTTGGCATTGTCAAAACAGATGAAGTAGAATCTGAAGTGGCATTCTGTAACCCTTGAATATCTGGAAGATCAACGCCAACAGATTCAAGATCAGGGTTGCCCGGCTTCCGACCCTCAAAGACCCCTGTCGTAGGTTGGGCACCTGCAGTCTACAACTTCCACTTAAAAAGTTTGACACGCAAAATGAGAACAAAAAGCGAGAACGTTTGGCAAGCGGGTCCCAAGGGTCTGAGTACAAGAACGTCGTAGTAGATCTGTGGGTTGTTGGACGCCGATTCAAATCAAATGTTAAAAGTATTTTTCGTTATTTTCAGATCCAGCACATGATGGCCTTCATCGACCAAGAAGCCAATGAAAAAGCTGAAGAGATCGATGCAAAGGTACAGCTGCAAAATCAGATCTACATTGAACCACAAAAATGTCTGAGAAGGCCGCGGAACTGAAATGCCCAAAGGTTCATTGCAGGCTGAGGAGGAATTCAACATAGAGAAAGGTCGTCTCGTACAGCAACAGCGCGTGAAAATCATGGAATTTTATGAGCGCAAGGAGAAGCAAATTGAACTTCAGAAAAAGATGTAAGTCAAAGAATACAATGAACCAACGGGTGGTGAAGGGAAAACTTGTTTGAGCTCCTGAATGCCATTTGGTGATGCAACGTGAAGTATCAGAACAGAACTTGCATCTGTGAGGTCCTTGTGATGTGTTGTAAAAACAAAGCACTACTTGTTTGTTCAGTCAAAACTCCAATCTGCTGAACCAAGCGAGACTTCGAGTGTTGAAGTCGCGCGAAGACCACATCAAGGTGACACATCCAGTGACTTGTTGTTTTTTTTTCGTCCAATGCGTCTCAAGTTTTGTCCAAAGCCAAAGGTCCAGATCCAAAACACCACTGATGGTTTATTTCTGCATCTTCACAGCAACTTCTGGAAGAAGCTCGATACCGCATGACTTCACTGGTACAAGATCCGAATGGCTACAGAAAGCTGTTGGAAGGACTCATTACTCAGGTTGGATGTCAACACAAACAAGCGGAATCGCCTTGTATTTTAGTGGTATTTTTCACATGAGCTGAACCAACTTTGAAATGTCTGGAAATTTTACTTTTCGTACAGGGCCTTTATCAGTTACTGGAAGAAAATGTGACCATTCGTTGCCGGCAGCAAGACATGCAGATCGTCAGAGTAAGTGTTATTGTGAAAGCCAAACCAATCGAAGCAATTGTTCTCCTCAAAGTGGACGACGTCAAGACACCATACATGTCGTGAGTACTTGTTTCTTGTGGTCGAGTGTTTGGTCAAGTGTCGAATTTGTATTTTCAGGAAGTGATGGACAAATGTGGTCGAGATTACAAGCAAGCAACAAGGAAAGATGTACGCCTCGCGTTGGACACCGAAACCTTCTTGCCTGCTGATGTGTCAGTGTTCAGTTCACCCGGTACTCGTGCATTGAATTCGGTTGTACTGGCAAACGGTGAAGATTATGTATTGATGTTTGCGAATATTTCAGTTCCGGTGGTGTCGAACTGTTGGCGCAGAAGGGCAAAATTAAAGTGCAGAACACGCTGGAGAGCAGATTAGACATGATCAGTCAGCAGGTTTGTATTTGATTCGATCATCACAATTCTTTGACAACCCAAAATCATGAACGTTGCTCCAAAAAAACAACGGACACAGAAATTTCCCGGGTGCGGAAATGAACATTTCATTCTTGTTTCCAGATGCTTCCAGAGCTCAGAGAAATGCTCTTCGGGGCGAATCCTAACAGGAAGTTCAAGGACTGAAGTTGTTGATTCGTAGAAAATTGTTTCCATGTCAGAATTCCCAGAGACATTCCATGTTTGACGCCCGTGGAGAATACGTAGAAGACATTTTGATCATGTAGGTAGGCGCCGCTATGCGAACAAAACTAAAGTCATTAGGTTTGAGTGGACTCGTGATGTCAAGAGTGTAGATTGAATGATGTTTTGAAAGCATTCGTGTTGCATGGATGCTCAAGGGTTGAACTATCGACTGGCGAAATCTAGTCACATCGAATTGAAGCCGTTGCTCTTGGCTTCGAACGGTACAGAACGAACCGTCGTCGCACATCTTCGGTTTTAAAATTTACAGTTAGCTCTTGGTGATTCTGTGTCAGGCCGTGGACTCGGGCGGAGTGGACAGAGTGAACGACACCGAGCCCTCCTGATTACACAAAGGGACGGAACCTGATGCAGTGTGTTGAGTTCTTGATCACTAGAAAATACAGCATGAAACCAAATTCTGGTTTTCGTTGTTTTTTTTTTGTTTTTTTTTTTTTTCAAGGAATTTTGCCTTCAACCCACATTTGCAGATGTTTAGCTTCGCTAGAGTTCCTGCCAATTCGGCTTTCGTGATGGCCAACAAGAAGTTAAGTTTCAATGCATTTATTGACCGCGAACACAACACCATTGTAACAGAGCAAAGCGTGAACACATTTTTCATTCGTGAAACGTCACGGTTGAGCTTCTGTGGAACTTGGACAATTCGGAACAATGGTGACAACGTGCCATAAATCTTTCTGCGACATAACGCGCACAGGCGAAATCGTCAGAACGACAGCAGACAAATTTCAGAATCAATTGCAATGAAATTTATTTCCATCTCTTGAGTTGGACTTGTGGCGAACTCCACACAAAAGTCAGTATGTTGAGCGCAAATTTCAAAAGGGTAGTCACTGAAGTGGAATCGGGGAAAATTGCGATGGATTTTTCCCACCCTGATACAGAACAAGAACATGTACGTTCACCCCTTTCGATTGGCGTGGCAAAACGCGACTTCCAGCTCGCCCCAACGCCCACAAACACGAATAATGTCAGGCACCAAGCATCGCAAGAATGACAACAAGTGTAAAATTAATCCAAGTCTCAAGAAACTTGGAATCAATACTAGAAGTGACAATAATGCTGCTCCAAAATAAAAATCCAACAACTCTTCACTCGTGGACAGAAAGGACACGCTCAAGACAACATGACGGAAAGAGTGACGTGTTCTCTTGTGTAGTCACAAATGGCACACCAAACTTACACAATTGTCACAGCAACAGCTGCACATAAAATATCTGAAATGGTGGAATGCTTGTGCCGTTTTTTATGCATATGGCACGACGCTTGTCTGGTGCAGTTTGCGCTCACAACTTACGCGCGTCGGGTTGCTTGTCGCACAAAGAGTCAGTACAATGGTTGGTGGTTGGTACGGAATGATGTGCTTGCGTCGGTTTTACAAAGGAGCAAAAGACAACAGTCGTGAAAGACCCTGCCACTTGCCTGCAAGAACTACAGCGTGGCAGAACTGGAAATGAACGGACTGTTGAGACAGGTCCTCCAGACCTTCAGAACTGGAATATGTTGCAATGAGACGAGCCCAAAATACAGAAAATACCTGACGCAGCGTAACAAGAAACAAAACCGCAGGGCCAATCAACACAGAATGTCAACAATTGGCCCCGACTATCAGCAACCAAAAACATGTCATGCACACACATTTTACAATTTCAGTTCACTCAATGCCACCTGCAATCGCTCCTGTGACTTATTTTTCTCACACACCCGAACTCGAACCAATTTCCACTTTGGAGTTTTTGCTCTTCAAACCACAAGCAAATCGCTGCAAATACACGTCAGACTAGTCCTGAACTGTGCACTGAGGTGACGTGAACAACAAACAAATAAGAAATCCTGCTTCACAGGACTTTTTTGTCACCCAGTTCCACAAGGGAAGGCGCAATGAGTTGCATTTTGCGCGGGAAAACCTTGATTGTCGTCAACACATTTTTTACCCTCGGTCTTCACAACACGAGCATTTTTATACCCTGCATACATTCGTCTGCTTCCAGGTTGAGCCCAACAGAATTTTGGCTTCTCTGGATCTGGAAGCAGCTTTCAGACTGGCCACTCGAGTTCATATTTGGCGAATTAGATTCAGAATTGCAGAAAGTGAAGACTGGCTACAAAATGCTGCAAACCCAGCTGAAGCAACAAATCACATCTGAACTTGGGAGTGTCCAGCGTTCTTGCTTTTTCTGACTCGTGACATTTTTTGAAGACAAACATCCGCAAACGGAACATTGAATCAAGCATCACGCGACGCGTTGAAGTAGATCCACTACAATTCACTGACACTACCGACACCCTGTTCAGAGTCAACCAATTGTGCACGGTTCGTCTGGACGTCCTTTGCCTCACAATTACATCATCAACAGTATTTTTTTTTTTTTTAAGTACAGACACTCATTTCTGTTGCAAACCACTCAGAAATGGCACCGGAAAAACAAACTCATTTTGGTTCTTGTCAGCACCGACGAGAACTGCACAAGAGGCTTGAGATCACAGCTCTGCCGCTACGCTCTGGGAACACCGAGCACGAACTCGCCGACGCCAAGGAAGTAGACCATCTGCGCGATGCCGAAGAGCGGCGCGATCACCATGATGCGACACGAGCCGCCTTTGAAGAACGCCCGGGGACCTTCGTTCCTCATCGTCTTCCTGCATGAAAATGGTTTCATGTCAGAAGGGCGCCTCATTCGCTGAACTGCATTCTTCCTTTGCAGTCAGAACATTGGGAAGTGTTGTTCCTGTGACCGCGCTCCTTGTCTGCGTTCACAACCTGGTCTGTGTCCACGGCGTCATTTCAGGACATTTTTTCGACGACAGAGAAGGGCGAGAAACCAGGCCCGACACGAATATCAGGAAACGCGCTGCATCGGTGGCGCTCAGCTGATACGTTCGCGGGACTGAAGTGTTTCAGATTCAAGTCCATGCAGTATCGGTTCGGTTCTGAATTCTCCCACGCTCGGGAAAAAAAATGTCACGAACCTTATCAGGCTGTTGTTTGAAATAGCCACAAGAAACAAGACAGGTGCACATTTCCCATTCCTTCAGTGATACCGCGCACAATGATCCATGGACTGACACCAAACTACCAGTGTACTACTTACACAAAGCAATCCACAATTCCGTTGTACGACAGTTCACCCTCGGCCTTGTTTAGTGTCTGCAACCTCGTCTTCACAACTGGAAAAAGAAGAAAAGTGGATGGGACTGTTGTACCAAAGCACGAGAGAAAGTCACAGTTTTGAAATCCATTCCCAGGAAGTTTCAAGGACTTTCAAAGGTCAAGGTTCGCAGTCTCGCACTTCACTTGTAGCATCGACCTTTGTGTTCAATTTTCGTCCCGTCTATTTCACCTCTGTGTCCCAGGAATTGACCCCACCTTTTCATTTCAAACAAGAGAAGCAGTGCTAAGGCAACTGCGGGTGCGATGTCCCCCTTTGATCCTCAAGATTTAGCTATTTGCATCTTGTTGCTGGGGTGTTTTGCATCTGATTGCTGGGGAAGTTGTCATGGACATTCTTTTGAAACTCGACTGCAAACTACTTTCAAATACATTCCA
>JAAUXT010095868.1_pt1 | contig 12456 bp, 15 predicted proteins | sample 7278171 | NCBI WGS metagenome assembly JAAUXT01 (sample SAMN14350112, study PRJNA611818) | marine sediment metagenome | isolation source: surface marine sediment (1.8m) | place: French Polynesia: Moorea | collected 2018-08
ATGTTGACACCAATTCGGCGAACATGACGGACCCAACTTTGTATACTTACGAGGCTGATACCAAAACTCTTTCCTGCTGATGTCGCTTGTTTTTGTTGTTCGGTCAAGATCTTTGCACTCCCATTGGTCAGCAATGGTACCAGGTGATTGAGAAACAAAAGAAGTCGATCAGAGTGTCGCATCGCCAAGAACATGACCAGGAAAGAGTTTTGGTATCAGCCTCGTACCTCGTAAATGGCAGATCCTCGTATCAATCTGTTGACACGTTTGCAGTTGAGAACCGAGGACGACGACGAAGCGGCGGCGGCGGCGCCGACAGCGCTGCAGCACGCGACGGGGATGGTCGAGGTGCCAGCGGAGCCGCTGCCTCCCCCGGCCCCAGCGGACGACTACACGCAGCCACCGCCCTCCCCGCCTCTCGCACAAGGTAAACACACTGTTGGTAGTTCTTCAAATATAGAATGCATGCCAGCAGAAACAGTTGGCGATGCAGACAAATAGAGGGCACTTTCAGTTTCACAGTCCGAAACAGCAAAGCATTTTGCGTCTGAATTGTGCCATGACCACGACCAGAACCTTTCTTGTACAATTCAGTGTTGCGAATGGAATTCTTGTCACATCCAAAACGTCGTTCTCTTCACGTTCTACAGATGAAAATGGAGCCACTGGAGAAGTTCCAGAAAAATACGATCCCTTCTTGCCACCGTCTTACAACGTTGCGACGACTTTGCCTTCCTACGAAGAAGCAGAGCGAACGAAAGAGGAGGATGAAAGGAGACAGCAGGAGATGGCGGAGTCTGGATCCGTGAGTCACTCCTTTCACTGGCGCCTTTCGGAGCGAACCCGTGTTCGCACTGGCAGCAGGTCGAGTCATTACGTACGAGGCTCAGTCATCAAATACGTGGAATTATCATGTGCAGTTTTCTGTAGTCAGTGTCGATCACAAACAGCAATTGAGTTGCACTGTGGACGACCACAAATATCGATCAGGCATCGCGAAACATGATCAGTGCGACAAAACTTTTCGATGCATCCCAATGGTGCCCTGCCCCCCACCACCTACCTGGCCAAGCAAGGTTTCAGGGGGGACGACAAACCCAGATTTGGGGCAGGTCCGACCCCTCAACCTTTCCTCGCCGCCGGACTCAAACTGTGTGGCAGGGAAGCCGTGCGATTGCGACCCGTCTGTGTCCAGAGCTCTGCGTTCGTCTTACGTTTCACAGATTGCGCAAAACTCTCGGGCCACCGCCAGGTGCGCTGGAGCAAGGCTGATCGAGCTGAAGGTTTTGTGGTTCTTTTGTTGGCAGATTCGCAGTATTGACCGGTTCACGGAGATGCAGCTCGGCACGGACGGCATGTTCGTCTGCATGTTTCTCAGTAAGTGTCAACTGGTCAACCGAGCGAAACGTCCAACAGCTCCATTTCGATGAATGGTGGAAATCTGTTTCAATATGTGAATCTCAACACTGTGAATATCGTCTTTCTTATGTTTGATGAAGTCGTGTTTGGTTCTGCAGTTGCGTTCGTGTTCAACTGGGTGGGGCTCCTGGCGTCGCTGTGCATAAACCACACGGTGGCCGGGCGATTCGGGGCGATTTCCGGCTTCGGACTCTCCATGGTGAAATGGGTGCTGATTGTGAAGGTTCGTCAGAGCAGCCAACGTTTTAACGGTTGTTTGAAATTGCTGATTTGTTGTTTGTGCAAGAGAACACCCAACAAAATATTCCGCAAGATGTCAGCAGCTCACCTCCGTTTCGTTCTGTGTGGTTCGTGTACGTTTTGGTGGACACATGTGGGAGGTGACGCCACCTGTAGGATTTATTGCAAGTGCGCGCGTAAGAAACGTTGCGCATGACAATTTATGTTCCCTCTTATTTTTTAGCACAACAACTGGATCGCTGGGATGGCTGACGGAGAGTCGTGGCTGTGGTGGCTCCTGACGATACTTGGTGAGGCAAACAAACAAACAAAAAATGCGTTTGATCTTGAGTAGTCCCTGCAAAGCAGTGCAGTTTTTTTCTTCAAATGGCTCGGTTTTCTTGCAGGGTTCCTCTTGTTTTTCCGCGGCTGCACTCAGTACATTCGTCTGAAGTATCAGTGGCATCGTCTCAGCACCCACGTGCGGAACCAAGCCTACTTCATGTTCTAGCGGGCCTAGAAGAACGAACCGGAGTCACAACCCGGTCTGGAACATGAACGTGTTCCGGTCATTTCACGTTGTTGTACGCAGAATAAAGGGTTTCCGAAGACAACATGCCGCAACACTAGATTGCAAAACATTGACTGTTGCGCACACAAATTTGTTTGTGCTGGGCTTGGTTTGTAAAAATATTTGTCAGTTTGGTAAAAATGGTAGCTTTCTTATTGATGTGGACTGGGGCTCAGTTACCAATTGGGGGAACACGAACGCGCATTTGCTAGAGATGCAAACCTATGTGGTGATACCATTATTGTCGTTGTTTTCACATTTTCCCACAAGCTGGCTGTACTGTGCTTTGTATAGAAAATTTCATCTTTGTGTCAAAGCAACGTGTCTGGGAAGAATCTTTGACGTTCCCAATCGGCCATATACAAAAAATGTTGAACCGGTGGGCGGTGCAGTTTTGTTGAGAATTGTTATGTATTTGTCCTGGAGAGAATGAAGGGTCGATTCTAAACTTGGGGGTGGCGTGACGGGGTTGGAGCTGGTGTCCACGAGGTCGTTTTCCTCGTGTTCTCTCAGATCCAGTGCGGTGTGCAAGTATCGTGTAGCTGGCGCGGTGGTCGCTCGTTGATCGAAAGCCGTCACCCGTGTTTTCCATGTTGTCAGATTTCCAATCGAAAATCACTTTCATTTCTTTCTAAAACAGCTATCAAGAGGATTTCCTTCCACGACACCTCCAGGTGATTTGTCCGCACAAGCCGAACAGTGTCAAGCCGGACAAATCATTATCGCCTAAAAATCGTAATGCCAAACCCTCTGCCTTGGCAGATGTTTTGTAAAGCAGAACAAATTAAGTTTTCCAGAGATCACACTGCGGCGCTGGTATGATCCGCTCGTGTAACCGTGTTCGTCAACCTGTCAAATCAGACGCCGCTTACTGTGGAACTAATTCTGTTGACGTTTTTCAAATTTTTCAACTCTACCAAATTTCGTATTGAATAAATGTTTGAAATGTACCACACAGGTTCTCTGTGCCACGCTCTATGATTCATTTCGTAGTGAAAGGAGTGTTGTGAGCAGTTCGTCCGGGGAGAAAACTTTGGAAATCAAACACCGCAAAGCGGAAAAATTGTTTCTTTTGCCCATTTTAGTGGTTGAGTGCTCCACGAGCTTGTGTCCGTTTTGAGTAGTTTTCAGCGCAATTGTGAGAATGGCCCTCACAGGTGGTCAAGAACGATTTTGAGATGGAAATTGACCAGATAAAAAGTGTCTGCTGTTGGGTATTCTCAACTGTTCTTTCGAGAAAAATGCTCCCTCTCCTCCGTGCAACAGTACTTTGCGCATTCAATCAACGAGACTTTTTGCTGGTTCGAGGACTCAACACGACACTGATAAACAGGAAACGAGCCTGGTGGCGATAGCGAGTGCTTGAGATGTTCACTGTTGCGTACTGTTTCCAAGTTGCTCAACTAGTTTCGCACAGAAGAGAAGGAAGATGTGTGCGTTGAACTTTTTTTTCCATCCACGATGGGGACACAGGGACAAAGTGTGAGCACGAAGTCAGTGTGACCACCACAAAATCAACACGTTCAAGTCCACTTGGCAAAACTTCGTTTCATCCAAATGGACAAATGGTGCTCAGGCCGCGACGAGTTACTCCAAATTCGGATCACCATCGCTTTGAGCAGCCTTGTGATCTGACGGAAAAGTGCGCATTTTTTCGTGCAGGTCAAAACACGACAGTCCATTTGCCGGGGCTTGTCCGGCTGTTCTCCACTTCTTGAAATCAATCGGACTCAACGTTTCATGCGACTCCTAAGTGGGGGTGCAAACGTTTCTCTTTGTTGCTTTGATCGTTGTGTCATTTTTGCCCACAAAATTACAGTGTTCGTTTGAAGGAATTCTCAAAGCAAACAGTATTTTTTCACTTTCCACCAACTTGCACGCAGATCCAAAGGCTTCGGTGAAGGTTTTTGACTGACAGATGAAGGCAAACTTTGCTCAATGCTTTTGTTGTCAGACGAAACAGGAAATGCGAAATGTTCTGTCTGTCATGAATATTTTTGCTGCATGCCAACTGCAACCAACTGAAGCCTTCAGAACCCATGCACGCAGGAACTCAGTCAAAGACACAGCCACAATTAAAGGACAGCATATGCGTTTGTTGAACATGAAATTACTGTCTAAATAAGTGCAAATAACATAATTTACAGTGGGAAAGCCACAAATTGCTGCACTGTTTGAACTGGGCGAAAGTATAACGTACGCAGAATCCTGCCCGCCCGAACGCTGCACGGAGGAAGATTTTGTGTTGTGATTGTTTCGGAACTCAAAAAATGCGAGCTAGGTTTCAATACGAGAAAAAATACGACCAAGAAATCCTCTACCAACAAATGTCATACACTGTTGTTGTTTTTTTTTCTTTTGTGACGAATTTCGTCCAAATGACAAGCAGAAAAAATAATGCTGTCAAAAGTAGAGATTGAAAAAAAAGGGTTAACTTGAAGTGGATGACAATTCCCCCCTCCTTCAAAGATTTTCCCAGACGGGAAGAGTGGCGATAAGGGAAACAGTTGTGTTTGCTTGCGTTGAGATGACTCTTTCCTGTTTGCTCTTGGGGGACACAGGTGACACAAACTCCAAACGTCCACTGTGGCCACTTGACCAATGATAAGTCTTGTCAAAGTGGTGCTTGTCAATGACACTGTGTCCTATCCAGCCATCTCTTATCTCCCATTTCGTCGCTCTCCTTTCAAATCTTCGGGAGAAATCATTGCCACGTGAAAATTCAGCTTTGCGTACGTAGGTGCGCGACATTTGCAGGATTGCACCACAGTGACGCACCCAATAACCGTCACCACGTCTTCGGTGTCCGCGCACAGTTCCGTGGGTCGCACACGCACCAGAACCATCGGCAATGCGGGGTAATTAGAGACCATAAATCTCATTCCTCAGCACTGCAGATTCCTCACTGAGATGTGCACCGCAGATTGAACCTGGCAATACGTGCACATTTCTGGGGTTGTCATTTGGACTCGGACGTGCCCTCGAGACTTGCACCCATCCGCCTCCTGCTAATGAATGGCATAATTAGAATGTAATGATGAGTTCAACCCAGCGACGTGAATGCACTTCCGGCGCAAACTGCAGCAATGGACCTTTTCAGCGGACCACTGCAAACATTTTCATCGCATTACCCCTTTCTAACGAGATATTTACTTCTCCGCAATTTGAATTTTATAACTCCATTGGTATTGGTGTGTATTGGTGCTTGGTCTGTGTTTTCGCTGCCAAATCGGGAGATGCTGCGGAAACGCCCGGGGCGCCCGATTACACGGCTTCGTTTCTCCTCAATCTGCTCTGCAAATCTAAATTGGAGACAAAGGAGGGGGACAAACGAACGTGGCAACACACAACCTGAAATGTTTTGCATGTGCACATTTTTCGTGACCAAAATTTGAAAAAATGGCGTGCGAACTTTGTTGAATTGACGTTTTGAGCCCAATACTTGATGCCATCGTTTGCACGCCTGATGGAACCGTCCATCGCACTCGGATTCCCCTCGTACATCACGTTCCCCATTGAGCACACATTCCTGAATCCTCCTTCAGATCTTCGTTTCAAGGCTTCTGTTCAAAACCTCTTTCCGTTTCCTGTTTGTTTCTGCATCTGGCGAAGCATTAGGCAAATGGGAGGGAGAGCGAATAGCGAACCGCTGAAAGAGACTGGGTTGTTCTTTCTCGTGTGAACAATTGGCTTTTCAGTGAACATCCTGCTTAACAGTCAGTCAGATGTGTTGAGAACAGGAAAAAGGGTTTTAAATCGGTTAAAAAAATTGAACTCATGCGAAAGACACTCGACGCAACCGGAAAATTTTGTGAGTTCAGAAAAGTGATTTTGCGTGATCGCGCATGCATTTGCTTTCAATTTCGTATGAAACGCACCAAGTTTCGCCTGAAAGAAAGATCAGAAAGAAAACAATTTCTTGCCAGGGAAACTTTCAATGTTGGGGTGTTCGCACCTGAGCCGGATGACAGCGCGCCAACCCCGTCCGGCGCAGCTCGCGCGTCTGTCGCTTCAAGACATCACTGCAAATACGCGGACACACAACTGGCGTATCAACCATTAAATTCCATGAGACAATATATCGCAATTGTCTCAACTGCTGAGATATGAGCAAACTTCATTCAAGTGGAAATTTCCTCTTTCTAAAGTGTTTACGAACAAGTCATTTGGGTCCCCGACACTGCGTCTCTTCTTGGTTCCCGCGCCTTTCCCAGGCGAGGATTCTTTCCGGAGCGCACATGATGAGCAACAAGTGTCTTGGAACAATTATATCGTTGTCATGTCCAAAAATGAAAACACTTGAGACTCGTGAAGTTCAAATACAAAAAAAAGAACAATTTTACTTGATGTAAAATGCAGAAAAGACTCAAACATTGACGCATTTGCGTGCATGTGCAAAACTTTTTTCCATAAAAAGAGGTGTGGGTCGTCCCCTGCCCCGTGACGCTGCTGTCGCTTCCATTCCGCTCGGGCGCCGTTTGCACTTGACCGGAAACGTCCAGTTTGTGCTGTGGTCACTCGAGAAACTGAATGGCCTCTGCAGATGACAAATGTTTATTTCCTGTGGGACAGCAAACCAACAATTTTCAAACTCAACTCAAACACCGTGCGGTGTGGACGTTTTGTCAATAATGCGCCCATGTCACTTGCGCTTGGAAACGGTTGCGTCCAGCAACGAATTTCTTTGAGGGTGGGGTGTCACAAAAGAGGTGAGAACAAGCTCTCAACACATAATTTTCGACAAAGTGAACAAATTTCATGAAGCTCAAGATTAAAACGGAATTCGAAATGAATTCCACCCACACCCTTTTGCAAACGTGGTTCCTTCTGTGTCCGAAACGACACGATCGAAACAGACCGACGGTGACGCGACGTTTCCGCCCCCCTCCACCAGCTGCGGTTCTCAGTGAATGGCAGCAACACAAATATTTAGTGCCTGTGGTCAGTATAGACTGAGAATGATCAATCACGCGCCTTTCGATGAGTAAATCAGTGGTCACCAGAAGTGCGCAGAATCCTTTGATACGACCACCAAACGGTTTGTTTGTTCAAGGTGCAGTCTTCACTGACCTCGGAGGGGTGAGGTTAAAAAAGGTGTCAAAGTGGGTGTCAACCGGGAAAGAAGTGTCCGAAAAGGATCACTCTTTTTGTTCTTTTGGCAGGTTGACTTCAATATCAAAGCAAAACTGGCGCGTGATGTGTTTTCAATCGGCTGTACCCGTGCAGTTGCTTTGGGCTCGGTTCTGTCATTCCGAGGGGACATTTGACCGACTGGTGAACATTTTGCCACGGCACACAGCTCAGATTTTGCCAGTAACGAGAAAACTCCCACTGACATGATAATTCTGCGCTTGCGAGTTCTGATTCCTGCACAGATTTGTGCTGCGAACTTTGCTTTTTACCACCCAACCGCACAGTTCGGCAGCCAGGAATCGCCGTTCGAACCTCTGTGGACAAAACAGTTTTTTGATACATATTTGTGTGTTGACGTACGCATACGTCCATCCGAGGCAGATTTGGTGCCGTGAAATCACGAACGACGCACTTGCGCCTGTTTTCGCCACTCGTGCTTGCATGAAACGCGGTCCACGGCAGAGTTCCCACGGCAGTCCAGTCCCGAGTCATTACAGAACCGAGGTGTTTGTCACAAGAATGGACAGCAAACGTGCGTCCTGTGCAAGTGCGCTGTTCCGTAATTTAATTACCCCTGAATGTGACAAAACTGCACCATTGAGAACCAAGGGATGGTACTTAAAAGCTTATTTGTCAAAGGAAGTACCTTTGAGCGGCTCAAATAGATACACAGGATGCAGCAAGTTTGCCTTTTCAAGACACTGAAAGCACACCTGTGGAGAGGAGTAGTTTTATGTCATTCGACGCAACAAACAAACGATTCAGTGGAACAAATTGAGTGTGAATCCGCTCGGAGGTCCTTGCGATGTCTGCCCATCCCCGCCATGTCCGTGAGTCACACGTTTTAAAGCTTGTTCAAAATAACAAGAAGAACATATTTCAAACTGTTGAAAGCTTCGGTGCTCAACTCATGGATTCAGCGCGGACGGAAGATCCAGTGACAAAACAACCTGTTAGGGTGCACACACGCTGGAAAACATGTTCCTGCGAAATCGCACAACGACTTTTCGAGAAGAAGGGCCTTGAAAAGAGTTGTGATTTCACAGTACTTCACCTTTTTCAGTATGTGAACTCACTTCTGCAACAATGCAAGAGGCTTTGTGGCCCCAGCATTTATTCAGGAGCTCGAGGGGGCCTGCATCATCCCCCTCTGAACGGGATTTGCGTGTCGGAGCAAAAATGTGCGGCGGTCACCAAACCTGAGAGACAGGAATTTCATTTGTTTTTTTCCCAAGTTTTTTTCTTTCGCAACCTTGCGCAGAGGAACAACACGTGCACCAGAGAACAAGCGGAAGCACTCTTTGATGGAAATGAGAAGCAAATTCAAAATTCAAATTTTGAACCCGCACGCACGTCCTTTGTGAGTGTGCTTCACGGAAAGATGACATCCTGTTTCCTTACGAATCGCAAAGGACAGGAAGGAAGTGAGCTCAAACCATTGCAGTTGCCAATATGTTTCATGTCAACGGAGGGTAAAATTGCTCTTCCGTATTCTTTTTTTGGCAAAAAACAAAAGAGTCAAGAAAAAGGGTGGCACGCATGCAGAGGGTGTTTGGTGGCGTCTGGCCGTCCGATGCGCCGATGCGCAGTGTGGTGCAGGCAAGAAATCATGCCACAAAAGTGCAAATTTCAACTTGTACACTGAAAATCACATGTCTCACAAACAGTTTCAATGATCGATCAGAACTGCCTCATGCCCTTCTTCTTCTCGTGGAAATTCAACGCAGTTCACTTTTCTCGCACCGAGTCGTCTTCGGTGGTTTTGAACCCAGCACTGGCGTTTTGCCCTTCATTGATTGACAACCCCAAAATACATGCGCGACATTTTGCGTGCATTTTTGTCCTATAACGGCCACGTACAACTGTCAGGTGCGTGCACTCCAAAGGTCAGGAAGTCCATGTTGGGTGCACGTCATGTGAAATGCTGAAAAGCCTGAGGAACAAATTTATGAGGTCGAGGAAATAGAAAAGGTGACGAGAAAAAGCAAGGTGATAGCTCAAAACGTTCTGGTCATGTTTTTTCATATATATATATGCTTTGTCATTTGTCATTGCCAAGGTTTTATTTTAAACCGTACTGGTTCCATTTCCGGTAGTAGTACCATTTTAAATAGGCAAACTGCACAACCTTTTTAATGTTGCATGACTTTTGCACAATCTAAAATTATTTTGTGTGAAAAATGAAGAAAGCAGTGCACTTTCAGTTGATTTCACCCAAGTGATATGGTTCTGACACAAATGAAAAGCATTTAAACTGTACTTGCCAAGCAGCTTGTCAAGAAGTGCAGTTTTATACACACTTTCTGAAATTGATGAAGAACTAACAGCAGAAAAGGAGGAATTGTGTACGCACCTGGTGACCTTTCAGTTTTCAATATACCGCACTACTTGTGACTTGAACTGATATTTTCCAATGTTCCTCCTATTTTTGGAAGTGGTACATTGAGAAGTGAGGTAAAATTATCCAAAAATGACTCTTAAATTTAGTATACAGTGTGTTTTTTATCCTGTCTGTATAAATGAGAGTAATGTGGTTCAAATTGGTTGAATTTTCAGTGTTTGTATGGAATAGTCACACTCCTCTGGCAGGCAATCCATCTTTTTACAGATCTATACTTTTCAAAGTTGTTCTTCTTGCAGCTTTTGGAAGGAAGTTGTTTGGGGGCTCAAATTTGCAGGGAAAATTAATTCTGGGAAGGTCAGGGATCCCAACTTTAACTTGAAAAATATAACGTGCAAAATGTGAAAAGAGCTTGTTCCTTCGGTGCAGAATTAGATCTGAGGTGGGGCCACGAACATAATAAAGATCACGGGGAGTGGGCCAGGACCCTGTGCCCTGCATCCGCGAGAGTGGTCCACGAATACAAAACCTGATTCTGCTGCAAAGACACAAAATTTGACGTCCGGAGTTGTGAAAAGAGAGAACTCGGTGAGGCTGGCACGGAGCAGCCCGCCTCTCCGACACCGAGTCTCCACAGGTTCGGTTCGTGGAGATTCGCGGGGCGCATCTGCACTGGAAGTGCGGCTGGAAGGAGGGTGCTTCAGCAGACACAGGAAATGCTCCATCACCTGGCTGCGTGGTGGCGCGGCTCTGTAAATACGAAGTTGCCTCCGCAGCAACACCAACTTCCTGCAGCCGCTGATAGCACCCGAGCTGCCCTCACCCAACGTAATATTCTTTCATTCGGCGAGGAACTCAACCTGTGGATACGGACCATCCTGATTTGTTTATTCAGCAAAACAAAACTCAATTGACTTAGAGGAAGATGGCAGTCGAGAGGTTTTGTGCCCTGACGGAGTTCATAATTTTCGGCACACTTGGCTCGAAACACAATAGCTTCGTCCCGAATCTCGCGTTTTGTCGGGTTAGTGTCGTAGCCAGAAGCAACCCCCCGTTCCGACGAAATCCTGTTGCATCGCCAGGCTGTCTATCACTTGTCAGCCTGTCTGCATCTCTCACCCTCCTTTCCACTCAGCGTTTCCTGTGTGTTTATGACCATGAATCAATTTGCGTTCACTGGCTGTGCTCGTAACCGCAAATCTGGTCTCATCGTGGGAAAGTGAGTGGCGAAAGCCGAAGAAAGGCAGTTGTTATCAATTTTCAAATTCCCAGAGGCAAGTTTCGCTTCAAGTCTTACGCGTAGAATGGCTCGGGCTGTTGTTTGATAACCAACTGGATACTAATTAGCATTTCCTGCTGAAAAAGCTCTGCGTTTCCTGTTAATCATCGACCTGATGCTAATGGAACATTAACCGACTGATTTTCACGCACGATAATCATTTATTATGATAAGAAGTATGATGAGGTTGTATTGGAAATCAGTGTGATGAAAACCAATAAATTTGGGTTCCTTTGATGTGCGAATTGTTTTCCCTGGGCGTCTCACTTCACTCAACGTGACAGGTCAGTGTTGAGCACCCCCCCCCACCAAAATTCAAATGTGAATTCCAAGAATTGCCACTCCACCAGACTGGCTTGTAAACACTGACTCCACTGGTTTGATTTCCAAAATGTTAACGTCAACGCCAATAAAAGATGCCCTGTTTCATCCTGTTGATGGTGAGCCTGCTCTTGCGCCGCGCCGCAGCCATTCTGCACTAGCGGTGCCAGGAAGTTAACTTCAGTGAGCATCGGTAAACAGATGGTAAACTTCACAACCAAATCATCACCATCTGCCTTACTCGGTTTCGCGGGCAGCAGCGTGATGCGCCGCAGAACGAAGATCCTCCGACTCCAGATCCACTTCCTTCCGCTGTCGAGTCGGGTTTGGGCCGCCGCCCCATCGCGAGAAATGCTGCACAACCTCCAGGACTTCGGGTCTGGCGGAGATTCGAACGAATCAGATTGCACTTCGCATTGCTTCATGATCTCATGACAACTCTTCGCACAAATGTTCCTTTCTTGCTCGACCAGACGTCGAGGAAAAGAACCCTTGCAGATGCAGCGCGAATTCTGTTTCTGAGCGCATTCTGCATCCTGTACGCCATATAATCGCCAACGTTTAACAACAAGAATCATTGCATCACAATCGACATCCAATCCGTGATGAAACTGCACCCGACTTACCCAGAGCAAAAAATAATCTCGGAGCGGAAACCACAGTGGGTTGGGTTTCCTCCAAGACGAACTTGTTTGCGGAGAAACGGAAAACAAACTCGCTTAGTTTCTGTTCCGCAACCTGCAGGTGCAGCGGCGGCGGAGGCTCGACGAGGCAACTTTTCATCCAGTTGCGGTTTGTGGTTGCATACCCGTTGTTCGTGTTCCCAGAACATTGGTTGCTGCGGTTTCCCAACATCTTTTTTGTTGTTTTGCAACGAGTACTGTGTAAATGTACGCAGTGTCACTAGGGGAGCCCACAGCTCAAGAGTGGTCAGAAAATCCGGCTGCAAGTTGTTGCGCGGGAAAGCCGCGTCGCGGTGCAGGAAGTGAACAGAGAAAATTGGTCAGGGTGAAGTGCGCAAAAAGCTTGGACTTTCAAAACTGAAAATGGGTGCACTAGACAATACGTAGCAAGAAATTTAAGTACCCGATCAGGCGGCGTTTCTGGTGGTTCGGATGTGAATTTTTTCAAATCCTAAGGGAATAACAAAGAGTAAGACACAATCTTCCTTCC
>JAAUXT010026659.1_pt1 | contig 12455 bp, 13 predicted proteins | sample 7278171 | NCBI WGS metagenome assembly JAAUXT01 (sample SAMN14350112, study PRJNA611818) | marine sediment metagenome | isolation source: surface marine sediment (1.8m) | place: French Polynesia: Moorea | collected 2018-08
GATTGGGACAAGTGCTGTCCTGCCTATGTACGCTGCCCGCGGCTGATTGTCTACTTGAAAGTCTAGTTTGTGTTGAGTCTCATCGAACTTTTGATCGCAACAGCAACAAATAGTGCACATCCTTTCATTCGAAGTTCAGCTCCGTGCAATCACCGGTGAAAAATTTGATTGTCCAAATGTGGCACAGTCCTCACGTGTGTGATTTGTTTGAGACGCTAGAGAGGGTTGTACAAGTCATTTGAGTGAGAAGAGGAACTTTCTTCGGTGTTTGCTTTCAGAAATAACATTGCGGGATGGATCGAGCAAAAAGTCTGCACACCAAAATTGAAAAACTGCGTTCGTTGCGTTGGAAACCTGTCGTTTTCGAATGTTAATGTGGTGCTTTAAAGCAGCTGTTTCTGCATTCTCCACACATATATGTACTGGTGGATCAGTCCTTCCCAGTTTCAATTCATCTTTTATCGCAGATGAACAACATGCCACCTCATGTTTCTGTCACATGCAAATTCTGAACATTTGAATGCGAGAGAATTGAGAGAAACGCAGAACCTCATGCATAGTTGCGCGCAAGAAACGAAGAACGGATTCTGGGTTGGTTCATGTCAATTTGTCAGCAACAGTTGCAAATGGTGACTCGGGGAAAGGCGGGGGCGGGGGAAGAGACAGGTAAGTGCAAGTGCTTTTACCTGTCTGTGGTTTCGTCAGTCTGGTCGAATTTTCGTGCAACTTTGGTGGTCAAGAAGGGTGATAATATTTTTGTGGAAGTGAAAAAGTTAGCCTCAGAAAATCATCTGACCAAAATCACCTGTTCTGGCCGACCACATTCTTCAGGTAAAGCTTGTAACGCGTGGTTTAGGCTTGTACTAGTGTAGCATCAGAAAGAAACCCGTATTGTGGAAACCTCAGGTCTCCAGACAATGGGTCAACCACCATCATGTGGAGACCTATAAGACCTGTACGCAAATGGCCTCAGCTGAGTTCACCCCACAACAGGATGTCTGAGGTATCGTCTTTTTTTTTGGGGCGGGGCGGTGGCACCGCGTTGTGTGTTCACCTCATGTAGACCTCCACTCACCAAACTGACAAAACGGGAGACTATTCTGGTTGTTGCCCGAAAGTTGGCGAACGAATGTCGGAAGCTGTCCTTTCAAGTTGTGTATGTCTGGGTATTTTTAAAACAAAATTCAAAACATTGGCGAAACTTCAGCAATTGTTGTGGCCAAAACCTCAATGTGGAGAACCTTGGACAATTTGTTTGTTGTAACTTCATGCGGTTTTCATTGGGAACAATAGTTGGAATTCCGTCCGTGCAGCTGCTGCACTTTTAGACTCTATGCAAGCTGAAAAAACACTTCAAAGAAAACAATGAACTTCCAAAGATAGGTCCAGTGCCAGTGAATTAATTTGTTGAGCGAGAAGAACTGTTGGAAGCTTCTTCGCCACAAAGCTGGTGGTTCCTTTTGAATGTAGTGAAGAAACGTTGACCTCAGGTTCTTCATGTGGAGTTTACTGCTTGGTTCTCGTAAAAGAATGTCCCCGAGTCACGAAAACGAAAATGCTGAAACTGGTTCTGTCACACGAAAATGCCACGGTGTTACGAGCAGGCGCTCAGTGCTTCACGCAAGCTTTCCTTTCGCTCTTTTCCAACAGTGCGTATAGCCAGACAAATTGAGAAAAGTTTGTTGCCAGAAATCAGAATCACGGTTCTTTTTGTAAAAAGTTTTAGCACGCACATTTAAGATTTGCGTGGGGTCTGTTCCACGATAAACAATTGATATCTCATGCTGCAGGTTTTTGTTGCAGGCACTCCTCCGTATGCACGCCCATTTCGCAGGATGAGGTTCTACACTGAAGCGAAGAACGTGGAAGGGTACCAGGTGTGTTTCCCTTTTGTCAAAAAGTGACAAAACAACAGTCGAAAACTGTTCAGCTGATCAGAGCGGTGGCTTCAGTCTATAAATTTCAAATTGCTCGCCCGCCCGCCTGTGCACAAAGTATGATGGACTGTGGAATTGGGTGCTGTTATTCGATAACAATGCCAGCATAATGAACGGTAATGACACTTGGACTGGGTACAGAACTTTAGCATTGTAAATAGCAGCTTTTCCAGTTCATATGAGGCACAAGAACGACATTTGTCGCAAAAAAACGAAAGCTTTTGTGTTGTGAGTTGGTACGACAAGATTAAATTTTGATTAAATTGCTGTTGGAGACGTTGGCAGTTTCGAGGGGAACGATTATACCTCGTAAGGTCTCGCTGCTCGTGTCATCATTCGAAATGGATGTAATGAAACGCTTTCCAGTGTTGGACTCGGCGTGGGACGGTAGGTTCGGTCATTCCTGGCTCGCTGTGTTGAGTTGAACAAATTCGGTTTTTGGCGGAGGTGGGCAGGTTTTGTTGTTCAGAAGAGGATCGAAACCTTTTAGATCTTTGTTGGACGTGTCTTCATTGTGGTGCGTTGTTCGTTCTCGAAAAGCTGATCAACATCAAAGGTTTTGAGGATGAAACTGATCGCCTAAAGACCGGTACGAGTATGTCATCTGCTGAACTGGACAGAATTTTCTGTTGTGTGGGGCCGTGAAGTATTCGATCAGTTGTCTCATTTTTCAATCACGAAAGGCAATGCAGCAAGTGTTTATTCACAACAACTGCGATGATATCAGAACGTCAGGTGAAAGATTTCTCACATTTGCGGTCGCTGTTTCATATCTCAGGAAACCCACACTGTGTGCAACATGCACAAGATCGCTATCATGAACGCGTAAATTCCTTTCTGCTTCGAGCAGCATGAGTGTTTGCATTTCGGCTTGTCAGCCTGAGTGTGCAAGCTTTTTGGCTGCATACAGGAACAAGGTTTCGTTCACGAGTCGGAATCCCTATTGACAGCTTGAATAACGTGACGCCTGTGTTTTTCCCTGCAGTGTTGACGCGCAAGATGGACGTGGAGCTGAACAACCTGACGGAGACGGAGCGCGACGCCATCACGGCCGTGCTGCGGCGCGACGAGAGCCTGCGCCGCCGCGAGGTCGAGCGCATCAAGTGAGTGCGGCGCGCACTGCGCCGACGGGATCGCGTCCCGCCGTCCGACTAACCCCGAGGGCGTTGGGGTACCGCAGTCCACACCGAGATGCAGACAATTGCGAAGTTTAGATGTGCTGGTCCCATGGGAAGTTTGTTGCCGGTTCGCATAACGATCAACAGGAATGCAAAAAATGCTTGTCAAAAAGAAAGTTTTACCAATTATTGCTGAGCTTTGTCACTGCTGAAAACTGGGCGGTTGGTCGTCTTGTTTCAAACGAATTGTGTTGGCAGCTTTATTAAATTTCAAAGCTGAGAACAGAGTCAAAAACGCTCGTTGAAAGCGCCGGACGTTCGGTATTTTTGGTGTGAATGTCATGCTTTTGAAAGCAAGTACCGGCATCTGTGTGTACACGCTGCAATGAAAGGAAAGTTGGCCACAATCTCTGGGCAGGGATGAGGTCACGCTGCAAACAGTCGAGTTCAGGAAATTGAAAAATAAACAAAAAAGTCTGGATTCAAAGACCCAAGCAATGCTTGAGCGGAGATGCCTTCGGAGTGTTGACCATCTGTATCGTTCCACAGGCTGCTGCGCGGCGAGGTGAAGCGGATCCGGATGAAGGGCGTCATCAAAGCCGGACTCAACCCGCAGAAGACGTGCGCGCGCTGCCGCGAGTCGTTCGGCTGGCTCTTCAACAAGGGCTCCGTCTGCCCCAAGTGTCAGCACAAAGTGTGTGACAAGTGCCGCCAGGTCGTCACCAAGAAAACGTCCAGAGGCTGGGTCTGCATTTTGTGCTTCAAACAGATGTACGACATTTGGTTTCTTCCGTTGCAAAATGTGTTAAATTTTTGTTTTGTAACGTCGGTGATTTGTTTTTGTTTTTGTTTTGTTGATGGTGGCATTTTTATTGTAATCGTTCGTTGTGACGGCACTGAACATTTTGCAAAAAGCAATGAATCAACATGCCACAGGTTTTGCGCGAAAACAGGGGATCAGTTATTCGTTTGCAAGGTGCAAAAATGTCCTCACTTGACAAAAAAATCGATTTTACAACCCAATGAAAGAACACCGAGTGAGAAACTCAAAAGTACGCAAAAGTTTCTGACCTGTTCGCTTGCCTCTCTTTCCAGAGAATTGGAGGCACAGACCAACAAATGGTTTTACTCGCAATTTCGAAAGAGCAAGCGGAGCAAGAAGACAAGCAATGTCATCACCGGTTCGGAAATCGTGCGCGCGTCACTGAAGCGAGCTCACGGAGATGGTAAGTCACCCCGGTATCTTTGTCTCGAGACCGAAATATCGAGGGTCTTGTATGCAGCCACAACGGTGCCGTTCGGAGTTTGACCCTGCTTGTCCTGAAATTTCAAACTTTCTCGCGGATGTCCATTGAGCTAGAACAAAGTCACACTGATGTGTTTTTGCACAGGCGCGTCCTTCGGACGCATCCTGTGTCTTGCACTGGCATCACCTTGGGTTGGTCGATTGCCTGGGTGGGGGGTCCCTCCCCCGGCAAGACTTTCCTGCCTCGTGGGTGGTGGGTCTTGTGCTTGCGTGCGACGCGCCTGTGTTCAAAGGTCCGCTTTCTTGTTGAACCTTTCGGAACAGGTGCATGCCGGTGCTGTGTTGGTCATGAGTTGTTCTGGCCATGACAGTTCTTCAGCATTCAGCGTGAAGTTCGGCAAAGAATTTCCAGTGGTCTCCAGTCAAGATGCCACAGTGTCTTGGTGTGAATGAAGGGAAAATCAGCGTGGAACATCAAGGTGGTATCACAAAAGCTCTTGCACAAAGGAAAAATGTGTTCCAACAAAATCACAACACTTTTCGCTGGAAAGTGATCACAAAACTGACAAGCAGAGTCTGGTGGGTGCAGGACAATCTGATGATGATGTTTTTTGCAAGACCTGTTGGGGTCAAGGAAGCAGAATATGGTGTCAGGAATCATGGTGTCTCCTCCAGAAAAAGCAACACGAACAAGCTGTGAGTTGAGGTTTCTTTCCCCGAATCGCGCACCACAACTGGACACATTTTCAATCATCTCCTTCGTCTGTCTGAAAATCACACTCAAGTGAAGCCTAGAATCTGAACACTTTACCAACGAAGAGACAGATGTTGTCTACAAGGCACACTCAAAACTGTGAGAGATTTTTGTGACACATCAAATCTTCAGACAAGTCACATTTGCTGCCTGTGCCATCGGTGGGCAGAAATGAAAATTCATTTGCGCGCAGTGTAAACTGGCGAACAATCTTGCTGTTTCCGTCGACAAGAGACGAATCGTTCGGATTGAAATTTGTGCTCTTCTGTCACACCTCTCGCGAAAACATATTGATCGCGGAGTCTGTTTTCCTTTCAAGGCACTTCCTGAGATTCACTTGAGTGTGGCAGATTCAACGAAAGCTCGTGTGAGTGGAGAATTCCTGTTGGGGGGGGGGAATCAATTGTGGTCGGCGTGTCTTGTCTGATGAAGACTTAAAATGATTGCTCAGGGCAATTCAATTCCTTCTCGGGCAGTGGAATCACGTTCTGGTGGAATTTTGAGCATCATGGGGAACCACAGATCTACTTTTGCGTTTGAAAACACAAAAGTGTTTCCTTGATTTCTGTCCCTCGAGGAAAATGTGCCGTGAGTCGGATTATCCACCAGTGAGTGTTGGAATTGAGCCACAGGTGTGTTTCAGTGGAGCAAGAGCTGTTCCAGTGCGGTGCGTAAAAGCTGTGAAGGTATCGGTTGTCGATAGAAGGAAGGTTTTCCCAAAATACCTTTCAAGTTCGATCGAAGACACAAGCGGTCTCGGATTCAAAAGTTTTCTCTTTCCAACTCTGAGCACCCCTTCCCCAAAAAGAGAAGCTTCGAGTAGTTGCTGGGCCTGAAAAACATTTGTTTCAGTTTGTGAAGGGAAACAGCGGCACGTGTATGTCATGACAAAATCTTACAAGTCCTCCTGCCAGGTGACTGGATGGACATATGAGGCAGGCTTGGACAAGAATGAGGCAAGTAAGTGCATTGGGGGGGGGGTGCCTGTCCACGGGACTCACAGAGGTCCATCAGTATCGCAGGATGAACCCTGGTTGTAGATGATATGTTTGAAGGGAAGTCAGCACAAGCAACAAGCTTGAAAGTTCAAAATCAGGCAAATCTCCGCCACCACGACACAAATCTAGATGAAATGGGTACGAAGCACAGAACTTGGACTGTTTCTCAGCTTTCTGTTGGTACCACTTGCTGGGAGGACGGCTTCGGTAATTGAGAGTCGAGAAACTGGGATTTTCTAAACTCTTTCCGAACCTACAGATTTTTGGGGTGGGGGTGGGGGAAACGGTGGAAAAAGGCGGGTGGAAGAAATGCTAAATTTCATGGGCTTGCAGGGATTGTTGGGAAAGGTGGAATCGTTCTTTGGCGGTCTCCCGAACTCGTCTGGACAAATTGCAAAGTGAAGCTGCAGCCATGGCTCGGCACCAAGCAGCGGATATGGATGGAATTAATTACGGTGATCTGACGGAAAGCCCTCCGCGAATTAGGTGTACGCTCGTAGGTGTGGCCATCAATTGAGATTGCTACCTGCAAAGGCTTTGTTTGCAAGTGGTAGACAGAATTAATCCTTCAAGCGAGGAAACTGTTTCTTGTGACATTTGAGAGGCAAATTGAGCATTTGCATCCGCAGCCGCGAGTACCGTTCCGCGTGGTTGTAAAATGATTTCAGCCCAGTACAATTACTACTTTGAAGAAGCAACTTCATTCAGAACCAGCGGACATCTCAGAAGCAGTTCAATAAGGAATGCTTTCGGTTGCAGCTGCATTGTGCAGAAGGGACTTGCACTGCTGCCATACATGTACCAGCAGTCAATGTGTGCGAGTCTGCAGCTGAAAGCTACGAAATGAAGTGGAGCTGCAGAACAGGCCACGAACCAAACACGAGTATGTCTCTGCAGATAACGACGTGGAGCCAACTGTGACCACGCAGACGTTAACAACGCACTTGTTGCCCGCACGTTGTCGAGACAGAAATGCTCATGAACACACCTTGCAGCATAAATGCACATTTCTGCGAAACAACAGTGATAGGAATGAGTCAATGTTTGAACAGGGAATTTGATCAAGGAGGAATCTTTAGTTGAATAAAATTTACCAGAGGCTTGTTCTTCTGAAGCGTCCAACATGCTCGAACGTTTCCGTCACTGGATGTCTGAAATGCTGGAAGATGAAGGTAAATCAAAGTTTTGTCGTCTTTGTTCAGTTTGACTGGTGGTTACTTTCTTTTGTTTGAACAACCCCTGCTACCATTCGCGGTTTTGTGCAGGACTTGTGTCATTGATTGTCAAGTGCTTTTGGCGCATTTTCACTAGAAACATCAGCTGTGGCGAGCCAAAGCTTTCGTTTGCTGCGATGAATGAGTCGGGCGGCGTTGCACCGTATTTCCTCAGCCGAGGTGTTGAACGAGGCAGCTTCGTCTTCGCGCCCTGGCTGATTAAGCGCCGACTCACCGCGCATCATTGTCACTTTTTGATGTTTCATTTACCACACAGGAGGTTTTAATATTTGATGGAGTGTTGGTTATGGGGTGTGTGGAACCCCTTGTTGAGTGCGCAGAAGAGGCACTTTTGTAGCCTGTTTGTTGGAGCGCGTGTTGTTGGATTTTGATTTGACAAGATGTACAAATGCTCGACCTCTGACGATGCGGCCGCGTGTTCGACTGTGCATTTCTGTTGAACATCCCTGCAGAACCAAGCTGCAAATGCAAATTTGTTTTTGGAAAAGGCGGCTTTGAGACTTGGTGTGTCATGAGCAGCCTGCTTTCGTGGACGTTTGTCACGCAAATCCCATCACGAGTACGCATTATTAAATCCCATCACGAGTACGCACATAATGCAAGCTGGTGAAAAGGCAGATAGACACGTGGGTTTCAGTGGACAAGCCACATTTGTCGAGACACTCGCATTCATGCGGTTTTCTGCAGAAACAGTCGTTGACTCGTGCGTGCATTCTGAAGTGCCTTTGGGTCTCAGTCCGTGTGTGCACGTTTCAGGTACGTGAGAAAGCAGTGGATATTTCTGCTGCTTTTGATGGAAAAGCAAAGAGACAAGAGACGTGACTTTTCGGTTTCTTTACGCGAACGCCGATTTGTACCCAGCAGACAAAAGAATCGGACGAGTCAGTGAGGGTTCCTTTTGATGTCGACAGCAATTACGCATTTGAATATGACGGAAAAGACTTTCTGAACCTGCCTCGTACTCGTACATCTGCTGCCTACCGGCTGACTTGATCGTTTTTGTACGCACAGCCCCCTTCGCCCGTAATGCAGTCACTTCAGAGGAAAAGCGGCGCCTTTGTATTGTCAGGGAGCAGGCATTGCATATTTTGCACCCCATGACCAAGTGTAACCTGTTAAAATTGGATGAGTACACTTCTTGCAACATCCTCAGACAAAGGTAAATGCTTACCCGTCCTGTTGGTCTTCAAAAGGAACGCACCCTTGAACACATCACTTTTCAAACTTCACAGGGAGGGGTCAGGTGTTGCTTCTTTCGCCACAGCCTTCGGAGCTGCAACATACGAAGGAAAAGGGGTGAAACACAATCGGTGTTGCTCTGTTTTGGTGATCCGTCAAATGGAGCGTTTTCAACACGGTGTTCTTGTTGGTTTCAGACATTGATTCATTACGTGGTGTGAACCTGTGAAATTAATGCTCAGTATCTAGTGAGTCATGTGCCATCACACAGGTTGGGCACAGGGGGATTGTGGTTTCAAACAAGAGGGAAAGCTATTTCTGCCAGGAGTAAAGTCGAGTAAACCCACGTATTTGAAGCGGTTCGCCTGGCACTTCTGGGGATACGAAAAGGACATCCGGAATGGGCAGGAGATTACCAAAAAGCTCACGCAGTTGGAGAGACAGGAAAGGAGAGATCGCCAGTGACAACTCAGTGGCTTGTGATGTTGAGCTTCATGTTGCAGTTGAATATTCACAGGTCTGGTCTCTGGCTCTGGCAAGTTTTTGGAAAAGCTGTGCAACAGTATACGTCACAAAGAAAGGACCGTGGAAGCAGTGTGGAGTCTGCGAGGTATGGAAGGAAAAATCCGATTCCGCGCGTTGCCTTTCAATCGGTTGCACAAAATAAAATCAAGAGTACATTTGGGTGGAATGTTAATCATGCAACACAGCTAATCGGGATCATCAGACAATGTCTGTCTGACCTCAATCTGTAGCCCCTCTGATCAAGGCAATCTGTATCAGACCAATGATTTGTTGTGGTCAACTTCATTGGAGTGTTTCTGACGCGTTCTTTCATAATTTGAATGTTGATTTTGCTCCAAGTTTATTCTTATGGTCAAGCCACCCATCACTGGTAGACACGCAGAGAGAATCGAAAAAGCGGGGATGTCCACATTCATTGTTCACAAAAGCCTGAAGCATGATCTCAAAATGGCAAGAAAGTGTGCCAGATTTGTGGCCAAATTGTTGACCGCGGAACAAAGATGGACACACACCAGTGTGCGTGATTACATTACAAGATTCTTTGTCAGCAGGAAGACCCAGAGACATTGAGAGCCATAATTACCAGAGAGAAAACCTGGGCCTGGGTGTGGACATTGGCTCCAGAAACCAAAAGGGAATCCAGGTCGTGGGTTGCTGAAGATGGTGAACATCCAAACAAGATCTCAAAATAACATTGTTGTTTTGCAACGGCAAACCAGCAATTCGCACAAAAATGAGGAATATCAGAATAATTTCCTGTCCAAACACTTTGTGCAATAACATGTGGTCCCAAAGAGCGAATTCCGTCCAACAGTGTGTCTGGATGCTGATGACGGGAAGTTGGTTGTGTGTGATCAGAGATATGAACGAAAAAAACAAGGGACACGAAACTCCAGCCGAGTTGCCAGAGCTCAGTCAGTAGTAAACATGGTCTGCGATGGTTTTGTGCAATGACTCTGTGTCGTCTCGTCTCGAATCGAAGGCCCGTCTCCAGGGAGAGGAGGAGGCTGGAAGAGAACTCCTTTGAGATACAGTTTTTTTGTGAGACAGTTGTCAGAGATACTCGGCTGCAGTTTGGCTCCGTGTTCGGACTCGGACACACAGCATCAAATGCTGCACACTGGGAGCGACCCGCTGTGATCAAGTCCACAGTGGAGCCGCTTTCAACCTCGTAGGCCTTGAGTCACGGTTGCATTACCCTTCACATGAGCAGCAGGCCCAGATCCAATGGTGGACAAAATTTGTGTTCTGCAATTTGGACTTGCTTGAGGTTTAGGGTGCACTTTCCCTGAATGGTTTTGTTCTTGTGGAGACTTTTGTTTGAAAACATGTTCCTTCACAGGCGCCAACCTGTACGTACAAGCATTGACTCGTGTCGGCAGTTTTACACAGGCGCGTCCGCGGGTCAGCCGAGCCTTTGTTGTGCTCTGGTGTGGGGCATCCTGGGGTTGTGCCCACTGGTGCCCTGGGAGAAGGACCTAGCTACTTGAAACCAAGTGTCCATTTCGTGGGTCCTGCCCCAGACCTGCCCAGCTGGTGAGAGATGGGTGGATGGGTACAGTCCCAAGACCTACCTGTCCAGTGGGTAGGTTGTCGTCCCCACCCCGGGTTGACACTTGGAGATGCGTCATGCAACGCCCCTGTGTTCAAAGCTCTGCCCCCTCCCATCATCCACAACTTGAAAGTCAGCGGATGTTTTGAGTGCATGTGAACCTGAGGGTGGATTTTTGCGCACCCGTCAGCACTGCTTGTTTTGTGGTGTGTTCCTGTAGTTTTCACTGTGTTGCTGAATAGATCTATATGACGCTGGTGTGTCCGGTGACATGGAAGTGGAATTTCTTGTTGGGCGGCAAGTGTGACGAGCTTCCCATTTGGAACTGGCTCTTGCGGTTTTGGCGTAATTTTGTGATGATTGCAACAAACATCTCTGTTCGTGATCAAACATTCGTTCCTGGTAACGGCTTCCACGAGATAGCTGCAGAAAGATCCATATCTTCCACATCAGAGAACTTGCTGCAGTGTGGTGTCTCATTCCCTGAGGAAAGTCTCCGACTCGTTTTGCCGTTTTGTAATGGCCTTCGGCTCGGCACTGCCTGAAGCCCTCGGGTAATCTGTTCAACCTTGCAGAAAGGAAACACGAGTGCGTGTGCGTTTACTCGCACACATTGAACCACCAAGTGGTGGATCTGGATCTTATGGGTCACGGATGGGCAAGAACTTTCCGCAACCTTTGTCTGTTCCGGAGTGTTTGTGAAACAGCTCACACCTGTGGGTGACGAGGCCAATGTTCGTTGCGTGTACAGCTTCGTCTGACTCGGAGGGAAGGTTGCTACGCTCTGTCAGGAGGATGTCAGTGGAGGTTGAGCCGTATTGTTCCCGGGGGATGCACAGAGTGCACCGCAGCAGGGGTGCTGCTCAAGACTTCCTGTCGATGCATTTACGAGGAAATTATCAGAAAAAATACCAGAAGTCGATGCAATAAGTTGCTCGAGTCGTCACGAGCTCTTGTGTTGCATGTTTGGGAAGACACGAACTGAATGGGTTGCTTGCGCACAATCATTGGAAAGTCTCTTTCAGACATTTCTGCTGCAGTGAACAAGCATTCAAAGTCATTGGGTGTGAAATTTCGAGGAAATGTGTGTGAGAAATGAGGCACCAGAGACCAGCAAGCTTCGCACAACACACACGCAGTTTCTGATGAGCTGTGTGGAAACAAAGCGAGGCCAACGACAAGCTGGTGCCAAACATCTGCCTGAGCTTGCACCTAAAGCATCGTTAACTTGTCAAGGCTTTTAGCTGAAGGTGGCATGTCGTATATGTCTCAATTCTGGATGGAACAGCAGTTCTAGTTCGCAAGGCCTCGGTGCAAGAGACCTTGAGTCTTTGTTTTTGCGTCAGTTTTGTGTTTGAAGACAGTACACAATTTCTTCGAAGAGTCATGTCTTCACAAAAAAAGAACACAAACAACAACACCAACCAACAAACAAAAAACACTCCAGTTTCTCCAGAATCTGTGACAAACAACAAGGGGCACGGTGGCATCTTCTTTTGGGGCGACTCGGGGTTGCTCAGGAATTTACACTGAGCATTGCACAGGCTTTCCTTTGTGGTTGATACATCGGCGTTGAGATTTAGTTTTTACGTCACAGAATCAGAGATATCATCAAAGCCCCCTCTTAAAATTCAGGGGGGAGCGGAGAATGCTCCTGTGAGTCCGGCGGGCGGAGAATGCTCTTACGAGGCCAGCATGCGTGCAGTTTTTAGGTGATTTGAACCTTGAAGCATACATTATGTATAATGTATGGTGATGGTGAAAATCACCTATAGGCATCAAAAGGCTAAATCTGTGAAGACGAGTTTGAAAGTGTTCTATTTGTTCGATTTTGGTCATGTTTGGTTTTTTCATTCACTTTTGGGCTGTAGTTGATGCACGAAGTGTCAAAAGAACAAATTTTTGCTTTTA